>Ga0105099_10000283_pt1 | contig 34593 bp, 51 predicted proteins | sample PPLLak3cmMay2015_2_FD_79138 | JGI IMG/M metagenome (GOLD analysis project Ga0105099, IMG submission 79138) | Freshwater sediment microbial communities from Prairie Pothole Lake near Jamestown, North Dakota, USA - PPLs Lake P8 Core (1) Depth... | ecosystem: Environmental > Aquatic > Freshwater >... | reverse complement strand
CGGTCCTTAATCGCCCGGATCACATTCGACCTGTCCGAGTTCGCCGTCCCGCAAAAGTGCGCCCGTATGTTGCGCGGGTGATATAGGGCCGCCGTGCGGTCGTGGTCGAACCTGCCGCACCAGCAGGCCGTGTCTAGCAAGCTCTGCGGCGTTGCCATGCCGCGCCCTTCTGGATATTCGATGGCGAGCTTGACGCCCTTAAATCCCGGAGATATCAGCATTAGACGCAATATGGAGTTTGTATAGTACGCCGCATGTGAAATGCATGAGCCGTCGAACATCACCGCCGCGCTCTTTTCGGGTCCTGGGTCGATGCCGATTATTAACATCTAAACACCCTCCGCACTCTGACGTACAGCCACACGAACGGCCACGCCATAGCCGTCAGCCATGCGAGCTTGCCGTTCAGCCTGTCGGGTTCATCCATGTCGGGCGTGATGTCTCCGTGCCTGTAAGTGTACGTCCTGAAGTCCGGCCCGCGAAACGTGATGGTATCGTCAATGATGTCGGACACCGTGAAGTCGAATCCCATGCGTTGCAGTTCCGTGTACGTGCGCTCCATTTCACGCTCGGCCTTGTTGACCATCGCCCTAGCCAATGCCTTGTTGCGAAACATGCTGTCCTCGTTCAGTCTGCGGTCCCATGTGCTGTACTCGTCGTATGCGTCAAGGTACTCTTGAAACAGGGTTGCCAGGCTCACGACTTCACCTCCGCCATTTTAGCGATCAGCATCTTGACCGCGCCCTTGTAATCCCCGCCGACTGCCAACGCCGAAACGTCGTCGCCCTCGGTTACATCTACCGGCAGCCCCGACGCTATGCAGGCCGCCTCGAAGTCGTCAGCGGTGATCACCTTCTGCCCGTAGATTTTAGTAAGGATGGAGGCGGGCGTTTCGGCACCCGCCCCCGACGGCGCATTGGAAGTTGGGGGGACTGCGCCGCCTGTAGCTTTTAAGTCTCCGATGTTGATTGCCCCCTTCTCCGGCTGGTACCGGTCCTCGTCGCCCTCGACGATGAAGCCTGCCGATGCCGCTAGATTCTGTGCGATCCCGGCGTCGTGCATTTCATCGAGACTGATAAGGGTCTGTAGCTCCGGCGACGCGGGGAGCGTTTTGCAAATACGTCTGACGACAGTTTTCTTACCCATTTCATCGTAGTGGTTTATCCACGCATCCGAGTTTTTGCCCGGTGCGGCGTTGCGGATACGGTCAACTTCGGCCTTCCACATCCACTCGGTTTTCACTCCGCCGCCCTTGAGCTTTGCAACGGCATAGAACGCTACCGGCTCTCCGGGGTCGGCATCATTCGAGGGTATGTGCGTGATGCGCTCGTCGATACCCTGCACGATCTCGTACTTGTCCTTCTCGTGTACGGTGCGGGATGTGATTGACAACACGCGGTCGGACTGATACGCAAGTTTCATCAGCCCTTTGTACCCGGCAATAAGCTGGCACTGATTCTTGTATGGTATCGGATACGCTTCTCCGGTCACGCCGTCGAGCATCAGGCCGAGCGTCGAGGCTTCCATGAGGCAACCCATGACGGACTCCGGCGTACAATCCAGGAGCTTGGGATTCTTGCGGACGGATGTCAGTAGAACGCGGATCGCCTTCTTGGGGTCAATGTGTTTAGGTATTGTCTTTACAAGCTCCGCCTCCATTTTCGCGAGGCTCGAATGCAGCGTGTTGAACTTATCCTTTACGGTCAATGCTTTTTCCATTTCTCATCCTTTCTTGCCAACATACGGGCAAACATCGTGGTAGCCGCACCATTGCTCGCTACACCACCAGTTCTCCCTCGAAGTCGGCATGAATAAACCAGAATCAATCACCCTGAATGCCTGCGAAACCTTCATCAATAACGCCTGAACGTCGGCGTCAGTGCGCTTGGTGTCGAACGGCTTGTACTTCGGCGTTACCAGTTTTTGCAAGTAATCTAAACTGAAAGTCAGGTCGCCGATGTTGCCGCCGTCAAGCACTGTTTTTGCCATGCCGTACATAGTTAATTGGTCGGATGTGTCTGCCTTATCCTGTGATCCGGCGATCTTCGTTGTTTTTGTGTCCCTGATACCAGTCGCCGTTTCGATGTCGATGCGCCCGGCGAGTTTGTGCTGTGTGCCGGTGATGTCGAGTTCCCATAACCTCTCCACGTTGACCGGCTCTATCTTCGGAGCTGCCTCGCGGTGATGTAGCCTTGCAAGCGATACGGCCTCGTCTTTCATATCGCCTATCACCTGACGCATTCCAACGGTGGCCTCGTCAGTCGATAACGTAAGCCCATCACGGTCCACCCTTGCCATGATAGCATCCCTCGCCGTATCCAACACCACATCTTCGGACAAAAGCTCTCCGGCCTCTATCTTGTGCCTCAAGTTGGCTTCCACGCTGTCATGTGTGCCGCTGCCCACAATCATAGCTGAACGTGGGGCGCGAGGCCCAAGCGTCTGCAAGAACTCGAACTGAATCCCGCACCGCGAAAGCATGTTCAGGCCGGTGACGTGGAGAATCATTCCTCCTCCTTGCTCATGTCCTCGGCGGCATCGAGAACCGCCTGAAGTCCCTTCATGTGTTCAAGAACCCTCAACGCCCTGCCGTAGTCAGATATGGCAAGCAGCATGTCCTGTTGCGCGGCCAATATTTCGTCAATGGAACATTCTGCACGTTGTTTCAAATGCTTGTAATGATCCCTCGCCGTCTCCCCTCGCTGCCGCATTACCTCGACAACCCGCTCCTGCATTTCAACCACCGTTTCACCGGTGTGAATAATATCGTCCATGTCAGCCCTCCTTCGTTACGATTCCCATGTTCTTTAACTCTGCCTTGACAAGCTGCCTTGCCGATACATCCGTTTCAAGCTCCATCTGCATCTTCCTCACGATCTCAAGGCATTCCGCGATGTTCTTCTGCGCCTCGGCAAGAATGCGCCCGAACTCGTTCCACAATTCATCGTCCATTATGACCTCCAAACCGTTTTCATTTGTGCCCCCGTTTCATTCCGGGGCGGGACACCGTACAGGCTGCCCCGCGCCCGTTAAGCCAACCTGCGGCACGTGTCCAGCAGGCGAGCCTATGCCCTTATTGTAATAGAATCTATTAGATTGTCCGGGTCGTAAATTTCAAGCACCCATGTTGGAATTTCATTCATACTCCCGCCCTTATGATTGATGCAGTGCAAGATGTAATAATATTCAATGTCGGGATGTTTTTCGTGCCCCTCCTCTGGCTCGAATACTCCGGGATCGCTTGCACATAAAAATGAGGCAACCTTTCCGGCCCGTCCATGTTCCCAATTGGGGCTGTACGCCTCTTTGATTGCTGGGACCATGTGTCCCGGGTATCCGTCCGTATGATGGTAAAGCGTAACGGCTTGTTCCCAATCCAAGCATTCCTGAACAACTTTAACCTGACACCTGGTAGACATCTTTTCCTCCTACGCCTTTGCCCTTGCGATATCCACATCGCTGAAGGGAATAAAAATCGACTCATACGCACCGATAAATTCAGCGTCGCAACAATTCGCATCCCATCCATTTTCAGCCGCCACAACCTCACGGGCGGCAAAGCTGCCGTTTGGCTCTACGCTTCCATCGAGCCACGTTAACGCCGATTGATAAGGTCCGGTTTGATGCCGTTCTACTTTGTACAGGTGAAACATTTTCCAACCTCCGCTTTAAATATACTCCGGTTTCCCAATTTGTCAAGGGCTTATTTTCATCTGCGCCCCATGACTACAATCAAAACACACAAAAGAAACAAAACTGCCACTAGATAATACATCATCACCGCCTTACAGCGCCACAATTTACGCTTGTCGATAAACTCCCCGCAAATCGACACGTTCAAGAATTATGTCGATTTACGTTTACCGAACGATTGCTGTAAAGATTACCTCCCATCATCGCCGCCGTTAAAGTTCTCCATCGCCTCGATCCTCTCCGCCCGCTCCCGCTCGATATGCTGCCGCGTCAAGATACACGCGGGCCACAATACAAGCCAGAAGAAGGCGAACCACAGAAACAACTTGAGTATTGTTGAACGCTTCAAGATACACCTCCGGTTATACGGTCCACTCGTTCCGCTGGCCTTCGAGGATCTCCATTCCCTCGCAGATGTCCGAGATCACACCGTCAAGAAGTATTGCCTGTCCGGTAGTGCCCCGGCCCCATACCGTAAGCCCGAAGAAGTTCCGCAGAATCCGCTCGCCGCGTGCCTCCAACTGGTCCGCCAGGTATCGGGAAACGGTCCAATGCTCGAATATCTCCCGGTCGTATGGCTCGACCTCAAAAAAGTCACACGCTTCCGAAGCGGTCCCGGCACAAGTGAGGCCGTCCGAATCCCGCCAGCAGTCCGCCCCGTATTCGTCGGTATAGGCTTCAATCCCCGCGTCCGAAAGCGCACCCTCCGGGTCAGGGACCGAAAACGCCTGGTAAAGATCGTCCTCATAGTCCGGGAACTGCTCCGCCCGTTTCGCAAGCTCCGATACGAGGACGGACACACACTCCCCGACTTCACGCCGGACAAATTCCGCTTTGATTGCCTGATTCTTGCTTGTATCACGTTCCATGATTCACGCTCCCGCGTTAAGGGTTAACAATCCGATACCTCTGCACTCTAAAGCAGCGCCGCCATGCGCTTGATCTCCCCTGCCAAGTCTCCATTATCCCTAACCGGCATTACCGCTGCCATGAAATCGCCGTTCTCGGATTTGACTATAAACGGTCGCCCGGTTTCTGGCAGTATGAACACGTTCCGGTTTTCACACAATGGCGCATATTTGCCGTCCATCCATTCTATCCGCTCCCCGGCCGTAACCGCCGTATATGCGATATTCGACGGGTAGACCGGGGCCAACACTGAAAACCGCGACACCTCGGCGGGGATAACAGCCGTGTCATTATAGGTTGATGAACAGCCCGCAATCTTGGCGCTGCATCCGAGCTCCGTTACCTGGCGGATACCGTCATACCTGAACGCGGTCCCCGAATCGATCATAGCTTGAAACTCTTTTGGGAACTGGATCGCTTTCCGGTCCCTGCATAACATCCGCTTGACGTGGAAAGCATAATGGCCGTTGCTGAACAATTCCCCGTCAAAGTAATAGGATGCTGATTTATCAAATTTGACCTTGAACATTTAAACCTCCCGCGTTAATGCCTCGTTTAACATGTCTTGATAAAAGTCCCTGGTTTCGTCCGTCTTAGCCTTTGAAACTTCTGCCTCCAGTCTTTTGATAAGGTCCGCATGACTCCGTTTTTGTTCTTCGGCATGCCTTGCGGCATTCCTGGCAATCGTTTCCGGTTTGAGCTTGTGAAACATTGCTCCCCCTTTACCATTTCGCCATACACCAGGACGGCCAAGGTTCCCTGACGCCTTCGGTATCCATTGTTAAGAATTTAGCCCGCTCCATTGCATCCGGTCTATTGTCGCAAGATTCGACTGGATCGCCTTCGTCGTCAAGCACATACCAGATCGATCTTGATTCGCCGTGATATGGATCGCTCACCGTGTATTTCATCTCGCCCCGCCTTTCGTTCCGTAGCATTTCCGCTACTGTAGGGTAATAGTGTAAAGTTCGCTTTACATTACTTCACTTCTAAAATTGTCGATTTGCTCATTAGTCGGGTAACGTCCCGTATACGTTTCACCGCCGTTATCGCTTGCAAGCCAGTAGTCCCAAAACGATCCGCAAAGACTTTCCATCCAATAACCAATAATGGTTATTCCGTAATACTTTGTTTTAATACTCTTTTCGTGCATTGCTCCCCCCTATTAAGGTTTCGTTCCCGTTTCCTGATCATATGTATAGCATGATGCGTGCCAGTTCCCAATGTGCTAACTTGTTGGCCTGTATACCGGAATAAATCGTGCCAATGTCAAAGTGGTAAATAATTCGCATGTCTATATCTGAAAATCGAGCTAACTGCATGAGTCTATTGCAGATTGCCCCTGTGGGAGAAAATCTTGCACATGTGGGGAAAATTCCACTGGCATGAGACTTGCTAGCAAATGGCAAGTGTAAAGAAACCCGACACAGTTAAATCGTCAAAATGGTATCGGGTCGCCAGTGGACCGACCCTTACAAACACAGGATAAGTGCAAATCAGGCATATATAGCTAATTTGCCAAGTCAACTTGACATCCAGACAAGCGTAGGAGCCCGCAGAGGCACGATCCCCAAGCGGCCCAATGCCCAGCATGGCGCTTCAAGGCAACGATTCGACAATATCGAATAGTTGACAGCTGGACTAGATCGCGCCAAACAACTTGCTACCTACTCGCCGGGCCGACCTATTCAATACCTATTTATGACTTATTTAGACCCTAACTAACCAGGCAGCAAGGCAGGCAGGCACGCGCACGAACGCAAGAATCAGTATCGGGCAAGAATGATTATCGGCATGGCGGTAGGCCCGAGAACGACCCCACGGGGTGGACCCGCGCGCGATAATGCTTGCAACACTCGTACCTGCACTGTTTTGTAAACTATTCGACCCCCCACGGGGTTCTGTAGCGGTTGGGTTTTTTCTGGCGGCGAAATTTGAAACGTTCGAGAAGGCCTCAAATTTTGATTCTAAGACACGATCTCATCTGGGTTGACCCAATACTCGACTAAGGGGGTGATCGTCAATCTGGAACGAAATTCACCGCCTTCCTGAGCGTCTGGGTTTGGGTGCTGAGTTGGCATTCCATTCGGTGACGGAATCGGCTATGGTGAGTTTATCGACCAATCTTCCGCAGGTGCAGCAGGTTATGACGTAATGCAGGGTGTTGGACGATACTTTATGGTCCCAGAACTCAAGGGGCCGTTTGCCGCAGCATGTTTTTGGTATCGGTTTGGGTTCAGGCATTTCCGTCCTCCTCCGGTTCCTCGAACGCTTTGTTTATGCAGTCTTGGCAGAGGAACACTTCGTCGCCACAATCGTCGTTTACGTCATCGCATCCTGCGGCTATGGTGCATCGTCTTTCTTCTCCGCAGTTTGCACAAATTGCGTCATAGATAAACATCGTGGCACTCACTTCCCACCGTCCTTTCGTTCGCGTTTCTTCAGGATGCCGAGGAAGTAGCTACCCGGTCCCGAGGTGAATTGGGGTGCCACCCCCTCGGCGATCCTGAGTTGTTTATCTCTGGTGGTCATCATGGCCTCGTTGATCCAGACCTCGGGGTAGTGGGAAACGGCGTCGTAGATTTTCCACTTGACCTGTTCCCTGAAATCTTCGGTGACTCCTTTGGGCCAGAGAGAGGCGATGAGGGCATCGACTTTTGACCACCGTTTTTCGTCCGGGCAAGGTGACAGATTTTCATCCACCTGATTTTTGAAATCTGACTCTTCGGGATTCCTGGTTTTGCTGTTGGAAGAATCCTGAAGAGTAGTTAATATATCAGATGTTCCTAATGGTACATTCGTACTCTCGTACTCTCGTACTCTCGTAATGTAACCCTGAGTTGTCCCCAAATGGGGTACCATCTTGTCCCCATATCGGGAAGTCGGCTCGTATTCTTTCCAGCCGAGTTTAGGGTGGGAAGCCCTTACGCCTTCTACTGTTACACTTCCGTCGTCGTGTTGGATCAGAAGGCCAAGGGCGAACAATTTCTCTGCATGGCTTGCAATAGTTCTGCTGTCAATTTGCACGGATTTTGCAAGCTTTTTGCACGAAAAATGTTGATCTTTTGTAACATTGAAGCGATACTGGCGGTACTTTACGGCGGTTCTCCAGTACCCAAAAATATAGGTATAAACCTCTATGGGTTTGAGCTGGCCGATACGTTCGCCGTCGAGGGCATCGACATCAACCTTGAAGTAAATTGCGTCACCTCGGGACATCAAAAATACCTCCCTTAAAATGGCAGGTCGTCGTCGTTCTGATCGCCCAGTTCGGGAATTGGCTGTTTGGCTGTCCTGTTTGTCTTGTTTGTGTCCGGTATGTCGGCGGCTTCCCGACTTACTATGCTGATATCGCGGCCGACGACATCCGTGTAGTATTTGTCGTTGTATTCCCTTCCACTTAAAGAGAATGCGATGGCTACTGCGTCGCCGACGTGAAGGTCCATTTCGTTTGCGGCGTGGGCTATCCCACCGAAGAGTTTTACAGCTACAGGCTCGATACGCTCGGTCTTGGAGCCGTCCTTTGTGGTGTAGCCGGTATCCACGTTAATGACAACGGTTACAATAGGATTACCGTTCTTCGTCTCGCTGTAGATCGGGGCTGTCGCCAACGGCCCCACTATCATTCCGTTCGCCTGACCTGCTGACATGTTCCCTCTTTTCTTTAAACCCAAACGCCTTGAGGATCATGGCCCTACGCTCGGTATCTCCGAACGCCTCGCCATTTACAACAGAAAAACATTGCGATTCAAAGTGTATCGTTATGCAATGCGGCCACTTGCTGTTATGATCCGGGTGTGTAAATTTCACTCTGAACCTGCGCCTTCGCCTTCTCGAAGATGGTCTTGAGGACGGCGAACTGATTATCGCCATCGGGGATAGTGTAAGACTTTAACTCCTGCTTGTAAAGGTTGTTCCATGTGACAATTACGCCGTTGTCGTCGGCCATACTAATACCGATCTGAGCTTTCATTTGCTCCCCTTCCTGTTTAATTGCAAAACATGCAACTCGCGTTCAAGCGAATCTATTTTGTTGAATAGATATCTAACATGCCCATGAGATTCAAACCATCTACCTTCTGCCCCGCAGGCAGTATCGGCACTTGAAGTTCGCAGGTTTTCACACAACGGTCTGGTGTCTCCTATTGGTCCGGCAAAAGCAGATGCGTTACAATGTAAACAAGAATCGCATGTATCACGATTAAAATAATCGCATTTTGAACATGGCCTGCCATAATTGCTTTCCATATCCACCTCCTTATTTCGGCTCCTTGTTAAAATGTGAAAGAATTTCGCTCACGAAGCATTGTAGCGAGCAGTAGTCGGCGTCGTCAATGTAAAGGGAAACGTCTCCAATTGTGATAGACGAACACCCCTCGTTGGGTACTGCCTCTGTGTAGAACTTACGCTTGTCGTACTTCTTACCGCAGAACTCACATTTGTAAGGCATGGGCTACCTCCTTTCACGCCTCCTGCTTAATATACACCGGATTCCCTGTTTTGTCAAGTCTTTTTGTATCAATTTATCTACAAATATGTCAATCTGTAAGTATTTTTTACACTATATATCATTTTTATCTTGACAAAGCGGAATTTATATGGTATAGTTCATAGTAGAAGGTGATGGAATGGTTTGTGAGGGCAAATGTCATACGATTGAAGACCCGGAGATCGCCGAATTATTCGAGTCGGAGGCCGCAAGGGGTGGTGGATGCGAGTTTTCGGGTGGGCCGGGCATAGAGATACGCGATTTGTACACGCCTGAGGAGGCCGAATGCTTGAAATTCTTGCGTACGCAGGGTGTTACGTTGCCGGAGTGATGTCGGCGGCGTTTTTTGTGGCCGGGTTTATGGCTCACAAACGGCTTGAAGACACCGGAAGGCTGTTTGGTGAAACGAAAGTGCCTGAGCCGTTTCTGAACACTAGCAGGGAGGCGCTAGTTGAGCAGCGAAGAGCCGAAACCATCGACCTTGACGCCTACGAAAACGAAGGATAAGAGTCCGAAGGTAAAGAGGGCCGAAGAAAATGCAAGGGCTACTCAACTTCTTGCTGATGTCGGCACTGATCCCAGGGATAAAGCTCTTAAGCTTGCTCCTGCGGGGATGGAAGAACTAGGAAAGGATTTAACGGATGACCAACTCTGCGTCCTCAATACGATCCTCGAAGATGCGTTCCCCGAACCGGCGATTGAGGGCAAGACGGACATCTACCGCAAGCTCTTCGCCGCGTTCCAAAGGTCAGGTATCGGTGGCAGACCACAAGATCAACAGAAGTTCTTCAATATCCTTAAAGACCCCAAGTTCGAGGAAGTCGTACATGTCGTTGGACGTGGCCTTGTGGGGATGCGGGTTGTCAAGATATTGGACAAGCTCTGTGACATGGCTGAAGCGGGCGATCAGGCGGCTATCGACCGTGTTTTACAGGTAGCCGGTTTTATAAAGAGCAAGTACGATTTTTACAGTGAGGATGCAAACGCGAGGCGACCGGGCGTTAACATAGGTGAGATAAACTTTGGTACGAAAAGCGATAAGGAGCTTGCCGAATTCGTCAATGGTTTCGTCGATGTCACCGAGTCGGCTGAAATCAGCAGCGGAACTGGAACAGATTAAGCGGCGAGCTTTAAGCGATTTTTACTTTTTCTGCAACAAGGTCTTGGGATACGACAAGATGGTTGAGCGTGTCCACAGGCCGATGTGCGCGTTCCTTACCAAAGATATTGAACGGCCGCTGAATGAACAGGCCACAAAAATTCTACTTGAACCCCGTGGTGTTTACAAGTCAACCATCGGCAGCATAGCCTATCCATTGTGGATGCTTCTAAAGAATCCCAACATGACCATCCTTATAAACAACGAGGAACTGGGCAAGGCGAAAGACTTCCTGCGCGAGATAAGATTCCACATAACCGAGAACGAGAAGTTCAAATTGCTGTTCGGCGAACTGTCAACCGAAAAGCAGAAGAGCAGGGGCAGGCGTTGGAATGAGGAAAGAATTGACATAGCCACCAGAACCAAGTGGACCAAATCGCCGTCGATAGATACTGGATCTACTACCGCATCTGTTACCGGTAAACATGCCGACCTTGTTATCAACGACGACTTGGTGGGCGAGTCTAACGCCAACACCAGAGAGCAGCTTTTAAAGGTTGACGAATTTGTGAAGAACTTGGGGTCGGTGTTGAATCAGGGTGGGGTGATGATTTTCATAGGTACGCGCTGGCACCACCTCGACGTTTATAATACTCAACTCGATCACATAAAGACTCTAGGCAAGCTGGCCTACGCCGATGTTCTGATCGAAAGTGCCCATATGCCTGATGGCAAACTGTTCTTCCCCGAACTGCTTAGCGATAACTTCCTGAAATCCAAACGTGTAAAAATGCTGCCGCGCTTCTACAACTGCCAGTATGAGAATAAAATAGTCGGCGAGGAAGACGCGCTCATAAAACGCGTGGATAAGTACGGGGCGACAATACAAGGTATGCCAGCGCATGAGTTTTTCCGAACCAAGTGCAATATATTTGTGACGGTTGATCTCGCTTACACCAACAAAGCTACTAGCGATAACACGGTGATATTCTTGCAAGCCGTCGAAACCACAACGGGGCATAGGTATCCGATACACTACGACGTATTCAAGACCACAGAGCCTACGGTTGTGATAAATAAAATGTTTGACATCAATGATGTGTGGCACCCGACTAGGTGGGGCATAGAGGCTAACAACTACAAGTCGTGGCTCAGGATACCGCTAAGGGATGCGATGCGGGAACGTACCAAGTTTCTTAACATCGACCCTGAAGAGGGGCTTATGCACTACGGCCCCGGGTCGCAGAAGATAGCGAGGCTTGTCAAGCTGGCCCCGCCACTGAACTACGGTCAATATTCTATAGCCGAAGATATGATAGAACTTGAGGACCAATTCCTTACGTTGACTTATGACGGCACAAGAGGGCACGACGATCTATTGGATGCCGCTGCCATGCAGGAAGAAATAATCTTTTGGGGTTCAGCGGAGCCGACGAATAAGTATGACAACGAAGAGACGATGATGAACGAGGATATGGAGGCGAAAGAGAAGACGCTCGACGACCTGTTCCCCGAGGGGTACACGGTTATCGGCGAGGAGTGCGAGGATAGTTCACGGTACAGTTGGTGTGCATAAGGAGGCGCGAGATGGAAGAGTTGAGATGGGAAGACATAGGCAGGATTAGCAGGTCGGATTATATCGACCGCGAGAAGGTTGAGAAGATACGCAGTGAAGGGTTCGAGCTTATCACGGTTTACGGTGATATCGAGCGGAAGATAAAGTTCGGCAATCCGATATACGGGGTGTTCAGGCCGACTTGTGTGGATATGAAGGCAGAACCCGCACAGCCTGTGGGAGAAACCATCGGCAAGCAGGTTGTGGATGAGCCGCAGAAAGAGAAGCCGGGCAAACGCAAGTCGTTCGCCGATAGGGTACGGGAAGAGAAGGCCAAAGAGGGTAAGTAATGCCGACATACGATTTCCATTGCAAGTTGTGCGACTCGGATTTCGAGTGGGTGTCGGCGATGAGTCAAATGGATGAGGCGGCGTGTCCGGGATGTGGGTCAACGAAGCCGGATGTCGAGCGGATATTCGATAAGCAGTCGGCTCCGAACGTGCAGGCCGATATCATCCCGTACTACGATCACGGAGCAGGCCGCAGGTTCAACAGTAGGGCCGAGCGGCAGGCGTGGATGAAGTCTAATGGCTATGAAGAAATCGGTAACGACCGAACGTACATGGGCGAGCAGAAGGAGTTGTTAGCAAAATGCCGGGAGAAAAAATACTCAAGGATGTAGACCTTAAAGAAAAAGGTCAGTCGGCAGACGATCATGCTCGTGTCATGTGCCGATTTGTTGACCACCTGCACGACGTATCGCTTAATAATGATGGTGGTGGCGAATCGAGGGTCGATACGTTTAAGCGTATGGACATCTGTCAGAAGATGTACGACGGCAAGCATTACGAAGTGGCGGGTGGCAAGACTCCATCGCACAGGGCGAAGTCGGTAACGAATCATTGCTTCGCCGTTGTAGAGGGTGCCGTTCCGATTATCTGCGACAACCGCCCGAAGGCTGAAATCATCCCCGGTGCCGAGGCCGACATACCAGTAGTTGGGCAGCTAAAAAAGGTGTACGACTCGAAGTATGAGGATCTGATGTTGCAACTAAAGACCGAGGTTGCAACAAAGGGTCAGCTTATAAGGGGCGAGTGGTACTGGAAGATATTCTGGAATCCGCTGCACATGGGCGGCTTGGGTGATGTAGACGTTCAGCTTATCAGTCCTCGCAGACTGTCGTTCATAGGTGGTAGCGATCCGTTGATGACGGATTGCTATGCCGTGATATATGCGGGGCCGCACTCGTTAGGTGAGCTTCAGGCGTGGTATCCGAAGATGGCGGAGCGGCTACGCAAAGAGTGGGCTATGACCAACGGCGACGATCTTGAAGCCGATGCGGGACCGGGCGATGATGCAGGCATACACAGGTCGGTATCCGACGATGGTGACGGCTCGCTTTCAACATACAATACGTTCGGCGGTGCGGGCAGCGACGGCCTTGAGACTATGACGTACAAGGAAGTGTGGCTTGACGACAAGACGCTCGTTGAGGTTGTTGACGATTGGATCGTTGGATCGAATGCTGAGGGGTATTTCGTTTACGGCAAGGCGACGCAGGAGAATCAGGAACAGGCGTTGCAGGAAGGGTTGATAAACTTCGAGATTATCAACGGGCGCAATTTAACGGCGATAGGTTTACCGGCAAGGGTGAACATGCTCCGCAAGTACCCGTTCGGGCGCATCATCGCAAAGGTTGGCAATGTGCTACTTTGTGATAAGCCGTCGCCGTACACGCATGGCAGGTCGCCGTATGTGAGATTCTTCGGTTGCCCGGTGCCCGGCAAGAATTACTTCTACGGTGAGATAGATCAGATTATCAGCTTGCAGTTGGAATTAAATAAGCGCAAGTCGCAGATCATAGACATAATGAATCTGACATCGAACCCGCCGATGCTGGTAAATATAATGGCCGGTATCAAGCCGAACAAGATGACGAACGCGCCCGGTTTGATTATACCGGTGTCGATGGATGTTGACAGGGCGGCGAAGTGGCTACAGGTGCCGAACATTCCGTCGCACTTGTTCGTGTCTATCTCCGAAACGCAGAGCGACATATCGACGGTTACGGGGTATCACGACATCACGCAGGGCCGCAAGCCTACGGGGATCACGGCGGGTGTGGCTATCGAATCGTTACAGGAAGCCGCGCAGACGAGGTACAGGCAGAAGGCGCGGTATCTCGAATACTCGCTGAAGCTCGCCGCCGAATTGATACTGTCGGTTATATGGCAGTTCTACAGGGAGCCGAGGGTTATCAGAACGAAGAGCAAGGACAAGCCGGGTGGGTATGAGTTTGACACGGTGAACTTCGCCGAGGCGTCGCTTGCAGGTGGGCTGCCTGATGTAAGGATAGAGTCGGGGTCAACTATGCCGGTGAACGAGGCGGTACGCAGGCAGCAGACGATGGAGTTATTCCAAATCATATCCGGCATAGCTCCGCAGGCGGGATTGGCGTTTCTGCCGGTGCTGCTTGAGAAGTGGAACTATCCCGATGCGGATGGAATTATGAAGAAGTTAAACGAGGCGTTGGGTGCGGGTCAGCCGCAGCCGGTTGTTCAGTAAGGGAGATGGATATGCAGACAGCATTGGACAGGGAAAGAGCGATACTTAACCAAAGGATGGGGCCGATGGCCTCACCCGCAGGTATGCCGCAGGGGGGACTGCCGTCCTCTGTTGGGCCGCCTCCTCCCGGACAGGGGGCCGTGCAACAACCGCCCGGCGGCGTACCACAACAGGGTCAGCCGACACCAGGATTTGAGGAAGCCTGCAACGCTGTGTTTCAGACGTTGATGAGGGGTAACGAAGCGGACCTTGCGATTTTTGGCAGGATGATAGGTCAGATGCAGTCGATGAGTCAGGATCATGCACAGGGACAAGGACAGGTGCCCGCGCAGCAGGGCATCCCGTCCACCCCGTAACTTGGAGGGTTGAGATATGGAGGCAAACGAAATGTCAGAGGGAATCGAACCAACCGACGCTCAAATGGCTGAGGAGTTAATGGAACTCTCTGGCGAAACGCACGAAGCGGCCCCGGCTGAGGCCGGACAATCTGCTGAGGGCGAAACAAAGACCGAGGCACCGACCGAGACTGAGCCTACGTATGATGTAAACGGCAAAAAGCTAACCGTAAAGGAGCTTATCGCCGGTAACATGATGCGAGAGGACTACACTCGAAAGACTCAGGAAGCGGCCGAAATGCGGCGCGAAGCCGAAGCCATGCATCAGAAGCGTATCCTTGACGATATGTTCAGGGAAGCACCTGGCAGGGCTGAAGCCGAAGCGCATCTTGCGGCACAGGGCGATTTGACACCTGACGAGGTGGCATTACTCGACCCTGTATCGAAGAAAGCGTATGACGTAGCCGTTGAAGCTCGCAGTCGTGTCGAGGCAATGGAGAACAGAGCGATACAGAGGGAAAAATATGAGCAGGGGCAGTCGATGATGCGGAGTCTGGACGACTTCCGTGACATCCTGGTCAAGCAGCACGGTATGGACCCATTAGAGGCCGAGAACAGAACGGCTGAGGTTGCGGCTACGGCCCGTAAAGAGGGCTTGCCGTACAACGTCAAGGGGTTCCAGCTTATTTTCAACGCATCTAGGGATGTAAATGCTGAAGCCGAGCGCATAGCCAAGCAGCGGTTCGACGAGTATTTGGCGCAGAAGGCCAAAGACGCGACGGCTGGCTTGGCGGGTGGTACGGCAGGTGCATTCGATCCCGGAGCGCAGAAGATAAACCCGTGGAAACTTGAGCAGGAAGACCCCGAAGCTCTGAACAGGGCGATGGCAGACGATTTGTAATCGCCCGAAATAGGGGTGAACTATGGCAGGAACCTACGATTATCAGAAGGTCATGCAGACCTTCTTCGATATGAAGAACGGCCTGTCTGACAACTACTTCAATGCTACGCAGGTGTTGGCTCGTGCGCGTTCAAAGCAGAAGAAGCAGATGTTTGTCAGCGGTCAGCCGATTTATTTCCCCGTCGAGATGGCGGGTGGAACGGCTGAAGTTTATGCTGAGGGCGCGACCTTCAACAGGCAGCGCAAGGAAGTCATGCACTACGGATACGTTCAGCCGGTGTCCTACAGGGCCGAACTGAGCATTACGTGGGGCGATGAGAAACGTGCGCGGTCCAAAGAGGATATGGTCGGCATCCTGAAGGCGAAGGCAGCGAACGCGCTGAAGACGCTTGCGCGTACCATGACGACCGATTACCTGACCGGTTCCACGACCGGCCTGATTGGTCTTTCCACGAACGTCCATGCGGGCACAGTGACGGGCACTGTTTGCGGCATCAGCGGCAACACGTACTCATGGTGGAGGAACAAGTATTTCAACGAGAACGGTGCGCTCACGCTTGCTGGTATCATGGAAGCCATTACGATGGCGTCTGATGGTGCCGATGCTCCGACTGTTGTTATTACCGACAAGTATCTGAGGGCGTATGCTATTTCTACGCTTCTTGGCATATACGAGCGGTACACGGACGGCAAGGCGAAGCAGATCGACCAGCTTCCGGTGATTTACGGTATTCCCATTGTTGTCGATGCGGCTCTTGAGTCGGGCGACGACACGGGCGGGTACATGTACTTCCTCGATGAAGATTCGTATTACCTGACGGTCCACAGCATGGACGACCTGAAGCGTTGGCCGCAGGTACGGCCGACCGATCAGTTCGCGTTCGCTACGGACTGGACGTGGGAAGGCGCCGTCATATGCACGAACCGGCGCAGGCAGTCAGTCCTTTACGGTGCTACCAATTAAGGGAGGTGAGCTAGATGAGCGACTTTATTTCTGATGAGTTTACTTTTGTAAACGCCACTGACAAGCCTATGCACGCGCTTGGCACGGAGAAAGCAGTCGGCGAGAAACGGTACTTGTACGTCCGTAACGGTTCGTCCGTTGTTGGCACCGCCAACTACCCGGCGATGGAGGATTACGATGCCGCCGCATACTCGTGCGGGACATCGTTCCTCGTAACCGCCGACGTTGACAACACGACAACTCACGCCTGCCTCGGTGTCTATATGGCTACGATGGCAGTCAACGAGTATGGGTGGATACAGACCAGAGGGTATCACTCCCCCGTTATGATTACGGCGGCGATAACCGTTATCGGTCAGCCGATAAAGGTTGTCACGGATGGATACTTCGATCTGGCTAACGCTGCTGGCGACATTTACTGTGGCAGGGGCGTTGAGATCACGACTGCCGCGAGTAACACCGTGGCGGTTTGGTTGGATTGCCCGTCGAAGGGCTATGGTGGAACGACCTAACGAATAGGTCAAAACATGTTGGGGGGGCTGTAAAAGGCCCCTCCAACCTAAAGCCATTTAACTCAGGAGGCAGAGGATTATGGCAGAGGAAGTCAAGAAGGGTCCGGGCAATCTAATAATCATGTCGATTGCCAGCGACCGCGTTCCGACGTGGGAGTTTTTAATGACGATGAAGGCGGTACAGCCGCCGATTAACACGTCGTTCGGCACGCAGCTTGTCAGGGGCAAGCAGGTCGATATGGCACGCAACGAACTGGTCGCGGAGGCAAAGCGTTCCGGGGCGAAATACATGTTCTTCCTCGACGACGACGTGCTGGCCCCACCCGATGCGCTCATTAAATTATACCATCAGCTCGTGTACAGCAAGGGCAAAATTAAGGTCGCTTCTGGCGTGTATTATACCAAACAACAGCCTCCAGTGCCGGTTATACTCGACAAAAACAAACCGGGCGGGGTAGTGGAGTGGGTGCAGGGCGAAGTGGTAGAGGTTGACTACGCCGGATGCGGATGTATGCTTATCGACATGAGTATATTCGATGAGATTGAGGAGCCGTACTTCTTCTTTAACCGTGGCCGTGTTGATATTGATAAGGATGCCGATAATTTAGGCGAGGACGTATGGTTCTGCGAGAGGGTACTGAAAGCCGGATACAAGATTGTCGTTGATACCGGTGTTCAGTGCGGGCATCAGGACCATAACGGCATAATTTACCGCCACGACATGAGATTTGGCATGGGGGTATGGGGCAACCCCGGCGCGGGCACAATACAGTACCGCCCAACGCTCGATCAGGCGAAGGCGGCACGGGCTGAGGTGAAGTATCAAGGCGGTAAGGTAGCATGGGGGTACGAGAAAATTCCAGAAGGTTATTCCGACGCAGGGAAAGACTGCGGAGATGTCGTTGGAATCAAGTCCAAGTTGGCAGAAGTAACGGATGTAAAGATAACGAATCTATTGCAGTACCGGACAAACGTGCAGTCGCAGGGGATTTTACAGGCGTTGTACCAAGTAATGGTACAAGATGCACCCGTGGAGATAATCGTGCCGGATGCCGTGGCGCGTCGGAGTGTGTTGGGTGACGAATCTGACATACCTGAAATTGAGGCGGCGTGTGGAACTCCCGCTGGCGCATATCAGGGGCTATATACCGTGCGCTTTATGAGCGAGGCGATGAAGCAGGCAGGGTTTAAGGATATATTGGTAGTCAAAGAGAATGGTGATCTTATTGTGAAAGGACGGAAGTAAAATGAGGAAGTTTTTGCTTGCCTCGCTGATTGTGATGTTTCTCACATCGCCGGTTATGGCAACGGGGCCAAACACTTACGTTACGCTTGCGGCCGGTGTGGGCCAGACTATAACGCTTGACCATGTATATTGGGTTTCTGTTTACGCCCGCACTAACGAGATGTTCGTTACGACATATACTAAAGTAGCAGGTGTGCAGACTGTGGTAGACATTATGTCGGTGCCTGCGGGTGTGTCAAAGACTTTTCTTGCCATTGGCTTGAGTCAGATGGTACTTGGCAGCACACTGGGAACGATTGTGGATTACAATCTATCGACGTTCAAGGAAGCCGCGCCGATGATTTTCCCGAGTACATCGGACATGGCGGCAGATATCGACTCCCTTTTAATCAGGGCGTCGCAGCCCGAGCCGGTGGACGTATGGACCGGTGCGCTTCTGACGGCTGACATTGTGCGGTCGGATGTCGTGCTGTCCGGGCCGCAGACGGGGTTGTACGTTGAGGGCGCGAAGTCATTTATGGTGGCGTGCAGCTATGATTCGCTTGACGGGCGGAGTAACGACAAGTTTACGGTCAAACAGTGGTTTGTTTCGGCGGCTGGAGATACGACATCAAAAACGGCTGACGGTGCCGTCGCTCTCGCCGACACGATACTTGTTGACGGTGCGGTCTTCGGCAAGGCTATGGGATCGCTAACGTGGTTCCCTGAAATTCCGAACGGTCAGCAGCGGTTTACCGGATATTACTACTGCACGGTAGACTCGTGGGGTGTCGTGACGATTCGTGACTTGCAGATATCGGCGCGGGTGGTGTTCTAATGAGGCGGGTTATTCTGATGGCCCTGCTTTTAGTGCTGGCGGCGATGCCGGTGCAGGGCCGGTTTTTGCTCGTTGTTGGCAACCCTCCGGCTGCTGACGTTACGACGTACACGGGGTATATCAACAAGACGTTCCCCGCACTAGCCAATGTGATGGGGCAGGCGCATGACCTTGTGTTGATGGAGGCATTCACGATATCCGGTGTCGATACCGTGTGGACCTGCGAGACGATGGCGGCGAGCGGCAACTACAGGTATGCCGTGATGATAAACCTGCCGGAGTTTGACGCTGGCCTAAAGTCGAATAGCAACTGCAAGGCCAAAGGTCTGAATAAATTCGGGCAGTGGATCGGGCCTTCTGATACCGCCTTCCCGCTGCCGGTTGTGGTACTGCTTGAGGGTGAGGCTTACGCTACGGGTTCGATATTTACCGACTCAACCGGTGTACATGCGGTGGCGGCGTCGTGCGCCAGCGAATACGAATCTTATACAAACGCCGATGGCGATCTGCTCTATTTGTCAACGCACTGCAACGAGTCGTTCCCCGAGGCTTACCTGGACATTGCCAACCAAACGCACGTCACGCCGCTGTCATGGCGTGCCGATTCTACATTGTCCTCGGTATATGTGCCATCGAACTGGTGGTTTTACGAGAAGGACAACGGATACCGGGTGTATATCATTCAGCACGCACATTTCAGTGGCATGGCCGGAGCGATTATAGCAACTATGGCGATGCATGACCGCGTAACGCCGCTGGAGATATGTGCTCAGGTCGCGCAGGTTGCTTACCCTAATACCGGCGACTCGACGGGCTACGCGGCGAACACGAAGGCATTTTTGGATTACTGCGTGACCAATAGTTTCAAGATCGACATGTTTATTTCAGAACCCGCGATGGATGCGTTTGGCTATGGCTGGATGGCCGACCGCATGAAGGCACATCCCGAAATATTCAACATGATGATGGACACGCGGCGAATCAACACGATGTCGGCGGGCGACTGGTTTGGGCAGGTCACGACCGGCAACACGACATCATCGACGCGCAGGGCCGGTATCGCGCTGGCGTTCGATAGTGTGGCGACCAACGCCGACTTATTTGGATACATCGACACGACCAGCGTTATCGGGTATGTGTCCGGCACGTATGGGGCCAACAACAATCAGGCGTATCCGTGGGGCCAGACCTGCATGTCGGATATGCACTACGCGGGGATCAGGAATATTTATCACGGCAGGATTACGGGGCTTTATTCGTGGCCGCGTGACAAGCGGTACATCTATCCGGGGTCGATGAGGTACTATGTCGGAACCGACGAGATGCGGGCGTACCGGATCAGCTCAACGAGCGGCAGCGGGTATGCGATGTATACCGTGGCCGATCCCCCAACGCAGAACAACCAAGCATTTACCGAAAATTCCATCGTGTGGTGGGCGGCCGGAATCAGGGAGGGTTTGGCCGGTAGCGAGATTTACGCGGGGGCTCACTGCATATTTTCGCCGGGGTTTCTGCTGTCAGGGCTCTACGGTTTCGAGACTGACGCGGGGTCGTATCCGTACGGGGTCGATACGTACAACAACGCTAATGCATGGGCGGTCGATGCGCTCAACCGGACGATGACGTTTTACAACAACGTCGCCGATACCTATTCTGCGGCAGGACAGAGGCCGATGCGAAACTGTTGGGTTAAGGAAGTCAAGTACGGCCGTAAAACCGGGATGGCGTTTCCGAATAGTCATGTAACGGTGAGGTAGCAAGTAGCATGACCGACTTTACGCAGAGGACGATTGACACGGTAGAGTACACGGCGCGGACGCTTGATACGTCAAGCTATTCGGCGCGTGGGGCTATCGGCACATCGTTCATCGGCACAGCTACTGGCACTGAAACAGGTGGGGATACTACCGCGCCTGTGATAACGAATTTCAGGGCGATTGACATAACCCGTTCAGGCGCGAGATTTGCGTGGGATACCGATGAGGAAGCCAACTGCATGATGCACTACGGCACCGAAACGATCCCGTATTCAGAGGGTGCAAAACACGCGCACTACGTTAAAACCGGCAGGGACTACGAGTTGACCGGGTTGGCGGAAGCGACTGATTACTATATCAGGGCGGTGAGTGCGGATATATACGGCAACCAGGGTGGCAGCGATTGGTACATATTCAGAACGGCGGGCACAGATACGATAGGGGTTGCGCCTACGATAGTGGCGTAAGGAGATAGTATGGATATTACTACGATCAGGGCGCGGGTGAAGCGGCAGGTCAACGAGCCGACAGGCACCGACGAGGGGTTCTGGAGCGATGCCGATTATCTGAACTGCATCAATGAGGGTGCGCGTGAATTTGCCATCGCCACGAAATGCCTTAAAACCGACGCATCGTTTACAACTTCGGCGGATACGGCGATGTACGACATGTCGGAAACGTCGCTTGTAAACTTCCTCGATATAACCGAGGTATTGTTCTACAGGGATACCGATGTGTACGACAAGCTGATAAGCGTTAACAGGGATAACCTGCTGTATCTGCGGGGCGTGGATGGTCAGGCCGGAACGCCGTGTTACTACTGTTACGAGGATCGCACGATAGAGTTTGAATGCGATACCGAAGCCGATAAGACGGTGAAGATATTCTACAACTATCTGCCGACCGACTGTGACGGCAGCGATGATGTGCCGATGATACCAACGAAGTACCATCAGGCGCTTATCGACTATGTGTGTTGGAAAATCTGTGAGTCCGACGACAGCAAGATTGACAGGGTAGTGTACTACAGGCAGCTTTACGCCGACGATCTTCTGAGGGCGTTGATGATATTGGAGCCGCCGGGCAACAGCTATGAACAGATAACCGATGTGGACGAGGTGTGGTAATGTCAGTCTCGAACACGATGAGGATAACGAAATTCGGTGGGCTGAACAAGTCGGTGAATCCGCACAACATCAAGGATAACGAGATGGTTGAGATGGAGAACCTTTTCGTTACCAAGAGTGGCACGTTGGAATCGCGGATGGGGCACAAGAAAATAGGTGATGTAGCCTCGTCGTACTGCGATGGGTTATGGACTACGGCGTGGGCTGACGGCGACGAGCGGCTCTACTATCATGTTGGATATTCATTCGGCAAGATGGTAGGGAGTACGGCTACGGGCATAGATTCGTACCCGAGGGGTACTCAGGGCATCACGGCCCTGCGGTACAAGGACAAGATGTTGTTCTTGGGACATGGCGATTATCTGCGGTGGTACGGGACGGCTGAGAGTTTGGCACCGGTGAGATACCCGGAGTTTGTTAGGGCTGTGCCGCTTTCGGGTGCGGTTACTTCTGAGGCCGACAGTGAAACCGTCGGTGCCAACTTGGAAGTCGATCAGGAGTATCAGTATTCGATAACCGTGGAACTTGGCACCGAGGGCAAGGACGGCGAAACTGCCAACGCTGCCCCAAGCACATCGTACTGGTTATCGGAGTATTATAACCCTGCCCCGCATATTCTTATTCAGGGTGATTATGCACATGGGCATGCGGATACCGGTGAGTTGATAGTCAAGGGTACTGCGGTGAAATATTCCTGTAACGACATGCACGGATTCACCGCTTACGCTGTTAAGTTGTGGATGCGTAAGGCCAGTGCAGCGCCGATAGGGATAGACGGCACCGCTCCCACAAGTGCCACCGGCTCATGGGTGTTACTTGACAGGGTTACGCTTTCCAAGCTCGGTGAGATATACATCCCCGACCAGAGCCAATATGGAGTTATCACCGGCCTGACCGCAACACACAGCGCAACTACAGATATATGCGAAATATTCCTAACGTGGCAGCATTGTTTTAAAGATCAGTTTGTCGATGAGGTTCCCTACGAATCCGTCGAGGTTGTCAGCCCGAAAGCCAAGTACATGACAAGGCTTCATGGGCAGATATTCCTTGCCAACATCGTAACTGACAGTGTGCAGGATTGCAAGAAAATATACTTCAGTTACAAGGGGCTGATGAACGTAGACGGTGCGATGGTGCAGCAGATACAGGGGTACACGTATCCTGACCCCATGTTGATATTCCCACAGATGAGTTTTTTCTTCTGCGATCCCGAGGATGTGGAAGATCCAATAACGGGCATTCATGCCTATGAAAACAACGTGATGATATTTACAAAGCGTTGCACGTTTGTATGGCGTGAGGGCATGGGCGAGCCTATCAAGTTGTCGAACGAAATAGGCTGTATTGCCAACGATACCATAGGGGAGTTCGAGGGCAAGTTGGTATGGCTCGCTCGTAATGGCGTTTACATGTACAACGGCTCGCAGATAGAGAACATCACATGGAGCAAGGTACATCCGTACATAGACGATATGCGAAACGAATCTGCGGGCAGGGCTACATCGGCGGTGTACGGCCGCAAGTATTTCCTGTGCGGGCCGTTTGAATCGACGAACAACGACCTTGTGTTGGTTTACGATTTCGACCTGAGACAGTGGCATGTCAGAAGGTACAACGATCACAGCGGCACGGCAATGAACATCCACAAGATGCACGTTGACTACGACGGCAACGACGAAACGCTGTACTTCGCGGGTGCGGGTACGGATGGCGAATGCTATATCGGAACACTTGAGGATGGCTACTGTGATGGTGATGAGCCGATAACCTGCACGTTCAAGACGAAGTATTACGACTTCGGTGCGCCGGACATCTACAAAATACCGAGGGTGTGGTATCTGAACATAGAGAATTATGCGGGAACGGTAACTACATCTGTGTATGTTGACAGCCTCAACGAAGCCAAGTCTACCGTTGTTCATCAGAACAATGTGGATGGGTTTATAATCAACTCGGCTACGGCTGGCGTTATCAATTCTGATTACATAAAGAATCTATCTGACGAGCTTACGACGACTTCGCTTAACAGGGGGCTACAGGGGTCTAGGATACAGTTTGCGGCGACGATGACGGCGCTTGCGGCACCGCTGCGGATACATATGATAGGATTCGAGTGGGTGCCAACAAGGAAACTTAAACGAAAGTATGGTGCGTGATGGCTTGGAAGGAATGGTCAACGGGTACTACCACTGAAGTTCTGTATGGTGCGGACCTCAACGGCAACTTCGATTACCTGTCGAGTGCGCTTGCGGGTGGCCTGACAAACGGTAACTTCGCCTCGGGTGCGATAGGTGATGGCAACAAGATTGCCAACGACATCGTAGGCGAGCAGCATTTGAATTGGGCAGCCACAACGGGGCCTCGTGTCGTACAGATAGGCAAGAGTACGGCGGCGGCATACGAGCAGTTCTACTGCAAGGGCACCTCGCTCATCACGGCGGCGAATACGACTGTAACAGACATCACGATTACCTATGCCAATGGCGATATATGCGCTGCGGGCGAGCCGGTGTACACGGCTGTACCGCATGTCAAGGCGTGGGTGTACGCATACGGCACGAATGGCTCTCACTACGTTGACGTAACCACAGCGGGTACGGCAACGGCGAACGTAAAGGTTGACCTGAATGCCGCCGAGACATTTGCGGCTAACATGGTCGTCTATTGGGAAGTGTGCGGCAACGTATGAACGAGTTAGAATCATACAAGCAGCTTGAGGAAATCAAGCGCATGTGGAAGTCGAAACAGGTGGTGAACCGCAAGATTTATATCACCGAGGCGGGGATGCAGTTTCAGCACAATATGGGTGTGGTGCCGACGATGATAAGCGTGGTGCCGCTTTCGGAGTTTACATGGTGGTGTACGAGGCCACCGGACGCGCAGAGGGTGTACTTGCAGTCGAGCGCGGATGGCGACGCATTGATAACCGTTAAAGGAGATTGACATGGGTGATATTTTCGCAAATCTAAAAGCTCGCAATGATGCTTATAAGGCTGCCGAGGCGTCCGGCGATTATAGCAATCTTACCGACAGGCAACTTGCATACTTACGAAAGATCAACAAGGATCAGACCGTTCAGGACTTATCTTACGCCGAAGGTCAGAAGCGTATTGGTGCCAAGCGCGCGACTTCATTCGAGAATATCTACGCGCCAAAGGTGCAGGAATACGGGGCGCAGATGGAGCGCGATGCTCTATCGGCATTCCAGCGCGAGAAGGCGATGGCCTTGCAGGGGCTAGGCTACCGGCAGTCGCAAGGGTCAGGCACGTCTGGCTTATATCAGTCGGCAGAGCTTGCACTCGGCAGGGCGGCGACACAGAAGGCCGGGGAGATAGCGACTACCGCAGAGCAGTTCGAGCGGGCGGCTTTCCTGAATTATCTTGACCGTGAGGATCAGCAGAGCTTTCAGCTTGACGCGATGAAGATGCAATACGAGCAGCAGATGAAGATAGCGGAGATGAACAGTTCAAGTTGGTGGGAAGGTCTGGCGTCGCTGGTAGGATTCGCGGCGTCGTTGCCGATGGGCGGCGGTATGTCGCTCGGCGGGTATGCTGTGGCGCAGTTGTTATAAAGGAGTAATCATGCCGGATAGCAAGTTTACGAGGGCGATACAGGCGGGGATATCGAGCTTCATGCAGGGCCGCCAGATGTTTGACCAGCTTGAAACAAGTGCGTTGCAGCGCGAGTACCATCAGGCGCAGATGGCGAACATACGGACGCCGGAGCAGGAGGCACAGCAGCGGTACGATACCGCCGTGAAGGTGTCTGATTACGAGCGGGGCAAGGCAAAAGAGGATCGGGCCACCGCAGCCACCGAAGCCGGTACGGCATCAAAGTTACAGTATGAGCGGAACCTTGTACGTATCGGGGCATTGTATGGGATACGGGAAGATGGTACTCCGAATGTCCCCGAAGGTACGTTCATAAATACAAATGGTGAGCTTGAACGCGGATTCGATCCGTATCATCCAACGCCTACACCAAAACCAACCCCAGAGCCAAAGATCGGTGACATCAAAAAACTCAGCGACATGATAGACCTTTGGGGCGGCGACGTACCGGTTAGCGCCGGGGTCCGTTCGGTTGCTATGCAGTACCTTCAGGAAGGCAAGTACGGCGAGGCGCAGGCGGTCGTTCAGGCGAGTGTGTATCCGACAGAGAACACGCTTGGCAGCAACGTACCGTTCGAGGTTGAGCAGCAGGCGCGGGGGGCAATAGCACAGATGATGCTTCAGGGCGCGTCGAACGCACAGATAGATCAGATGCTTCAGCAGATGAGGAAAGAGGCGCAGGGAAGCGGGGCTATACCGCAAGGGCGCGATTACCTAAAGTATTTGGAAGCAGGTTGGGATAAGGCGAAGCCGTACATACTCGGCCCCGATAGGGAGCCTAAGCCGGAAACGGCACTTGATAAAGAACGGTCTGGCCTCATAGAGTTCGGGCAGTTTGGCACCCCGTTTGTAAGGCGTAGAAAGGAATAATATGCCCATTCCCAATCCGCATGGTAAGGGTGAAAAGGTCGTTGACTTTCTGAGCCGTGGAGAGTACACATCGGCGAACGTCACAGAGTACCTTCAGGGCCGGTCGCCGTATGACAACCTATTTGAGGCCGCATGGAAGGGTCTGTCCGGCAAGCGGAGACTCACGTACATCGACATTACGGACAACGTACCGCTCGGTATCGCGCTCGGATTCGCATTAGACCCGTTCACATGGATACCCGTTGGCGCACCGGGCAAGATAGCGAGGGCAACGGGCGTACCGTCAGCGATACAGCGCGGGGTATTGAGGCTTGCGGCGGCATCGCCCGAGTTCAAGAAGGCAGTTGACGCCGGACGGTATGCGGCGCGTTTCGTATCGGGTGGGCATTATGCAAGTTTCAAAGCCTCCATGAATTACGACGAGGCCGCCGATGCGCTAAAATTACTCAAGGTCCCGAGCAATTTGGTAGACGAGGTATCTGACGGCACGAAGACTGTGGACCAAGCACTCGATTTTCTTACTCAAAAGGGATTTGGAGCTGAGCAGCTTGACAAGGCGCGGGCGAATCTGCACAAGGTCAGGGACGTTGACGCTATGGTCAGCGTGTTCAAGGACATGGGCCTGACGAACAAGGGTATACAGCGCGAGGCCCATGACTTTTTTGTTGACAAGGCGCACGTTCTGCACGATGCCGATGAAGCAACGCGGCTGAAGATAACGGACCTTGTGGAGCGTAATGCGCCGGTGGTTAAGGAAGGCGTCGCGGTACTGCCGAGCGAGGGGATATCGCTATTCGAGGACGTACTCGGCAAGCAGCGGGTGCAGGAGATAATCGCCGAGCATGGTGGCACGATTAAGGTTGCCAAACGTGCAAGCCGGATGCCATCAACGGCGTGGAAAAATACGGGTCTGAATGATGGCCTCACCTTACCGCCCGCGTATGGGGCTATGGACGACATCGCCGAAAAGGTTACGCACACGTTCGGGCAGCTTGACATCCCGCCCGTACACGAGATGCCAGAGTTTCAGGTATTGCTTGAAGAGTCGCTTGCCGAGATGAACCCGATGTTCAAGGGCTTCGGCGAGCGTGTAACGTATATCAACACTAAGCTAGTCGAAGAGGTGCAGCAGAAACTAGGCACGTTGCAGCGCGAGGTATTGCAGAACTTTCAGGAAACCACGGGGCTTGGATGGGTGCCTCATCAGAATCTTGGCAAGTCGCTGAAGGAATTGGCTGATGCCGAAGTACCTATCAAGCGCACGTTCATGGCACGTATGCAGGGCGTAATAGATGAGTACACGGCAGACCTGAAGGCTACCGGCTTGGCTGACGATGTAATCGAGGCGCAGGTAACTGACTTCAAGTACGCCATCGACAAGGCTATAAGTGTAACGCAGAAGCAGGTACTTGAGGGTGCCGACCCGATGCTTGAGTTCATGGCTGAAGCCACGAAGCTGATGCAGAAGTACCCCGCTATCGGACCCGCGCTCGGTAAAATGCGGAAGATAATTGAATCGACACAGCAGTTCCGCAAGGCGTTCGGCACGCTGAACGACATAACAAAGCTGACTGCCGAGAAGGGCTTCAAGGCGTTCGAGACGAACTTCGCAGAGCTTATGTACCGGCACGAGGTCAAGCTGAAACTAGCCCTGAACTACCACGACTCGCTACAGAAGATAATGGCGATCACGCCGGATATAATTCAGCCGACCAAAGAGGGCGTGAAGGCCGCACCTGGCTGGCTGAACATATCCGACCCCGTACTCGGGCACTACATGATTAAGAAGGGCTACGAGGAAACATTCTCATCCATGTTCGGCATGGTACGAGGCACGAATCCCGAATGGCGCAAGTTCTTGGACGCATGGGATAAGGGTACGGGCTATTGGAAGTACACGACGCTGATACCGTTCGGCAAGTTCCACATCCGAAATTGGGTGTCGGAGAACATGCTGAACTCGCTTGCGGGTATGCCCATGTACAGGATTGAGTACAACACCGCCGCGAAGATATGGTGGAATGCAAAGATAAACAAGATACCCGAGGCTATGGAGCAGTACAACGAGATGGTGAAGCTCGGCATTATAGGTGGCGGGTTCTTCGCGTCCGAGCTTGGTATCAAGCCAGTATTGGTTCGCGGGAAGATTATGCAGAGCAAGGTATGGGGTGCGCCAATGCGAACGATGGAGCGTTTCGGCAGCTTCACCGAGGATGTGCCGCGCATGGCGCAGTTCATGTACGGCAAGAACAAGGGTGCGAAATGGCTCGCTGGCAGGGGTTTCACGGGGCCTACGCTCGATAATGCGGCGGTCAAGTACGTTCGCAAGTTCCATCCGGTGTACGATGATTTCACGATGTTCGAGGAGAAGGTGCTGCGGCGCGTGTTCCCGTTCTATTCGTGGACTAGGTTCAACATGCCGCTGCACATGAGGATGTTCGTTGAGAATCCGAGCCATTACGTCCGAATCGAGAAGATGCGTAAGGGCATCACGGCCCTAGCGGGTGGCAAGCTGCCCGAGGACTTCTCGCCCGAGTACATTCAGGAAGGGTACGCGGTCGGTATCGGCGGTGGGCCAAACAAGCGCAACTATTTTCTACTGAAGAATTGGCTGCCCGAGGCTGACCTATTGGATCTGACCTCGCTCGACAACATGCTGCACAAGGGGCTGAACCTTCTGCATCCGATCAAGGTCGTTGGTGAAATAGCGTGGGCGAAGGACAGTTTCACGGGGCAGAAGCTACCGCGTGTGCCGGGTGCGACGGTGAATTTCTTCGGCATGAAGGTTAATCCGAGATACGTGCAGATATTCAAGCCGATACGAGCCATTCAGGAAGTCAACCGTTTTTGGTGGGGCACTGACGATCCGATAGAAGCGCGGCTGATATATCACATTGTCGGCCGCAACTACGAAATAGATGTGAAGGAATCGAAGCGGTACTTGTACTATCGCATGAAGGATATGGTTGATGAGCTTAACAAGGGGGTGTCCAACGCCAAGCGGAACGACGACCCAAAAACGGCAATTAGATTGCAAGCGCAGATAAAGAAACTCCAAGCGGAAATGAAGAAACTTCCGCACAAGAAATAGGAGGCGGCATGGCAGACGAGAACGGCAACGGCAGAGTTGAATTGGCGAAGCATGGCGTTCTGATCGAGCAGACTAGCCAAGATGTAAAGGACATAAAGAAATCGCTTGACGATTTTATCGCCGCCACATCGACCAAGCGCATAGAATGTGCGGGGCAATTCAGTGCGCTAAACACCAATACCAAGTTGCTGTGGGGTGTGATGTTTATTCTGCTGACCGCCGTTGTTGGGTTGGCGTTCATATAATTCTTCAAAATACCCCTTGACAAACGAGGCCGACTTGACTATAATATGGTCAAGGAGGTTGGCTATGCGTACAAAACTTGATCTTAGACCAAAGGACAAGGACCATCAAAGTGCGTTTTATGGCATACGCATATATCCCGAAACGCCTGAAGAAATGGGACAACTTAGCACCATTACAGAATTATTTGCCCTTAAAGAAATAGAGGCAATACATGGTTTAGCCATACCGTGGCATTGTCTTATAAAGCTGGAGCATAAAAAATAATGCACATGCCCGAACACATTCAGACCGATTGCCCGTTGTGCGGGGACAAGGATAAGCAGGCCATCAAGTGGCTCGCGGACTGTTCTGGCAATAACGATTACAACCCCGCCTTCAATCCTAGACGAGAGTGGTGGTACTGCCCTGACTGCCATCATGTATATGCGAGGAACTATCCTGAAGACCTGTACAAGGCTGTAACGAGCCATGTTGACCCGCAGTACATGCAGCCGAACCCGAAGCGATTTGCGCTGTATTCGGATACACTGAATAACATAAGAACCTTTGCGTACAATGAATTTGACGGCAGCGACATCTTGGATGTCGGATTCGGAGCCGGAGAGTTTTTGCTGACGGCACACGAAATGGGGTGCGAGTGCTACGGCGTTGACCTGCGCTGTCAGTACGTCAATAACCTTGCAAGGCTACTGCCCGAAGCGCACGTTGAATGCGGTGGTTTGAATGCGGCAAGCGCATGGATGCCGTTCGACGTTATCTCAATGGGCGACGTATTGGAGCATGATTCTCACCCCGACTTGATGCTTGGCGGTGTCAATGCGATGCTACGTCGTAATGGCATTTTGTACATATCGACTCCCAATTTTGACAGCGCGTTTACAAGGGTGGTGGGCGAGCAGGATTGGATGCGCGGAGTCTGCGAGCATATAAATTGGTTCTCGCGCAAATCGTTATTTGAAACGCTGAAGCGCACAGGTTTCGAGCCGATACACTACTCGGTATCGCGGCACTTCAACGGTTGTATGGAAGTCATAGCGAGGAAGGTGTAGGAAGTAATGCTACTCAAAGAGATCATGGGATTCAAGGAATCATTCATGTCGGATGAGTTCGACCGCTTGGACCACAAGCTAAAGTACATCGTGTACGCCTACGCCCTGCGGATGTACATGCTGCACGACAACAGGCCGACGATTACGAGCGTATTCAGGCCGGAGAATAAGGCATCAGTGCATTCGAGCTTCAGGGGGTGCGATGTGCGAACGAGGGATATGGACGCAGGGCATGTTGCGGCGGGAGTGGCGTTCATCAACGGATTCACGGTGTACGACCCGCAGCGGCCCGAAATGAAGTGCGCGGTGTACAAGTTGACGGGCAAGGAAGCCGCTGAACACGGGGCGCACGAGGATCACGTTCATTTTCAGGTGCATCCTAACACGCAGTTTGTAGTGAAGGAGGCGTGATGGGCATTGAAGAATTGATTGGTAGGCATATTCTGACTGGAGTTGATATGGACGCAGAAGATATAAAGGAGGAATACGGCGACAGATACGAGTCTTGTAATGTTTGTAGGTTTACGCTAGACAGCGTTACATACGCCGCAATTGAAGACCCGGATGACGGCTACCGTAGCAGTATGAGAGAGCTTGTTGTATCACCAAGCCCGACAAAGAATGAATTCCCCCCCTGCGCCGTGCTGGCCTGCCTTAGAAACAAGCGTAACGAGGATATACTAGACTTGATCGACGAAGTAACCGGCAAGGTTGTGCTGTCCGTAGGGACAGATAATACCGATGATTATTACCCATGTTTTGTGTCCGAATATACCCCGGAGAACATGGCCTGCAACATAGGTCATGCACATAATAAGGAGGCGTGATGGCTGACTACCCTTACGACGGCACAAAGATAATCGACGGCCCCGAGGACGATCCCGATGTCAAGGGTGATGCAGGCGAGCCGGTGTTGGGGCCGGATGTGAACCTTGACGTTATAGACGCTAAGGTGCCCGAGTCTCCGAAGCCTGTGGCGAAACAGGTCGCATTACGCGACCGCTTGTGGGCGAACAGGTTCAATCTTGTGCGGCACTTCCTGCTTGCAGGATGTACGGCAGCTATCACGGCGTTCACGACAACGAAGGATTGGGCAGCGACGGGTGGTGCATTTGTAATCGGTGGAGTTGCAGGTATTGTACGCAAGGGTGGGGATGATGAACTCAGGGCCGCAGGGAAGCCCGACATGCTGACAGCAGCGGCTAATCTTTTGAAACCACGAACGAACGGGAAGGAGGTAGGAATGATAAGAGAGGACGCGACACAGTTGGGTATGGCGTTGGCGAAACTCGTAACGAGGCTGACCGACGACAAGCCGAACAAGGATGAGATTCAGGGCATACTAACAGACGCATTCGGGCTGGTAACGGAGGGTACTGACTTCGCGGCTATGCCGAAGGAGGACAGGGTAAAGGCGGGCATCCATGCGTTGACGGTGGCTGCCGTGATGGTAGCCGGTGAAGAGATCAAGTACAGCGACGAAGCAACTCCGGCGTGAGGATGGAACGGCAAGGGCGGGGGTCGAAAGGCTCCCGCCCGGAACTAAAGGATAAAGGATAATGAAGATAATCGAAGCAATGAAGACGATCAAAGAGTTTCAGATGAAGGCTGACGACCTGCGTAAAAAGATAGCGGCGCACTGTGCTGATCTCGACTTTGAAACGCCAGTATATCAGGATCAGGCCGAGCAGGTACGGCAATGGCTTCAGGCTCACACGGATCTCAACAAGGAGATTCTCAAGTTGCGCGTAGCCATACAGAGAACGAATATCTCTACTGAGGTGGATATGGAACTCGGCGGCAAGGTGGTGAGAAAAACAATAGCCGAGTGGATACATCGTAGGCGTGATCTGGCAAAGCTGGATATAGCCGCATGGTCGATGTTGACTGACCGTGGACTAAAGGAGGGCAAGTTGCCGTCGTCAACAGGGGGAACGGAAACGATGGTAAAGATACGGAGGTACTACAACCCACTTCAGCGCGACGAAATGCTTATGATGTATCATTCGGAGCCGGGCGTGATCGACAGAACGCTCGAAGTGGTCAACGCTACAACCGACCTAATCTAAGGAATGTAAAAGTGCGGTTACAACAAGAGATAAAAACCGGGATAACACGACAGGCCGCTGTGTCCTGTGAACATGGCAATATCATTGCTAATGATATGAGAGTAGTGTCGCGGGTTCAACTCCCGCTTGGCCTCCAACGGGGGCCGATAGCTCAGCGGTAGAGCATACTCACATTACCCTAATGGGTAGACATTCAAGGCTGAAGGCTGAAGACCGAAGGAAGAAAGGTTTAAGAATGTCAAGGGAGAAAGGCACAAGGATTCAAGGATGTAACACAGAGGCCGCAAGGCGTGTATGTGAACGTCCTCGGATAAGTTGTCGTTTCGTGTTACGCTCCGGAACTTCCGAGGCTTCCTTGTTGGGAGCCGCACTTTTTAACTCCCGCCCGGAGGCACAATGGAATTAAAAGTACCGGAAGAAATTATACTATTTGGTATGCACTACGGCGTAGTACTTAGGCGTTTAGATAACTGTGAGAACAGTGCTGAATGTGACAGTACCGCCCGTGAAATCAGGATAGATGAAAGCAGCCCTCCTGTAGCACAAGTTGATTTACTTATACATGAAGTGATAGAAGCGATAAACGACAACTTGGAACTTGGGCTTGAACACCCGAAGATATGCGCCATCAGCGTTGGTGTTCACGACTTCATAGTCAACAATCTTGACAGGATGGTGTCTGATGAAAGACCTGATAACTCTGATTAAGTTTCTGATATTGGTCTGCGGCATAGGGTTTACGATGGTCGTGATTGCAATCATACTCATGGCGGTGGTGTAGTGACCAAGCAGATTTTATTCTTTTCGGCTCCGTGGTGTGCCCAATGCCCGCCTGCCAAGTCTGCGTTGAAGGAGGGCATGAGGGCTATTGGCTTGCCAACGTCTAGCCTGACTACGATCCTGAAGGTGTACGACATGGAGGATGCGGAGTCGGCGAAGGTGGCGAGCGGATACAACATCAACGGGTTGCCGACGATTGTATTTCTTGAGGACGGCAAGCCGGTAGACATGTTTCATGGCTACAGTCCTGAGAGGGATGCGATTTATTGGGAGGCAAGGTTGCGGCATTGGATGGAAGTATAATAAGGATTCGTCTTATTATACCTTCGGGCAGGAACGTATAATAAGGGAGGCGACATGATAACTGCATACCCAAAGATATTCGCAATTGGTACGAGCCACATTGGGAATATATTCAACGAGCCGGTAGAAGTAACCGAGAAGGTTGACGGCTCGCAGTTCTGTTTCGGGCGTGTTGACGGTCAAGTGTTCGTCAGGAGTAAAGGGGCGCAGCTTTACTTTGATAACCCTGATAAGATGTTCACGGAAGCCGTAACATACATAGAGCAGATACAGGACCGGTTGCCGGAAGGCATGATATTCTACTCCGAGTATCTCAAGAAGCCGAAGCACAACACGATCAAATACGACAGGGTGCCAAAGAACCACCTGATTCTGTTCGGCGTGATGGGTGTGGACCAGAAATTCAACCAGTTCTTACCGGAGTTCGCGGACATGCTGGAGATTGAATCGGTGCCGGTGTTGTACAACGGTATGGTTGGCAATATAAACGAGCTTGTCGCTTTACTTGAAACTGACAGCATTCTTGGCGGGTCAAAGATCGAGGGTGTTGTGGCGAAGAATTACGCAAGGTCGTTTCTGCTGAACGACAGGTTAATACCGAT
>Ga0105099_10000281_pt1 | contig 34683 bp, 27 predicted proteins | sample PPLLak3cmMay2015_2_FD_79138 | JGI IMG/M metagenome (GOLD analysis project Ga0105099, IMG submission 79138) | Freshwater sediment microbial communities from Prairie Pothole Lake near Jamestown, North Dakota, USA - PPLs Lake P8 Core (1) Depth... | ecosystem: Environmental > Aquatic > Freshwater >... | reverse complement strand
TTTTTGTAGAATACGAAGTTATCTGTCAACTCTCAGAAAACAAAACCTTGATATCATGGAATATCTTGGAAAATGTTTCAACCCTTACAGTGGTTTTGTAAACTTACTACCTGAATAGTTACATCAAATTCATAATAACCGGTTATTCTTTTCTTGTTATACCATTCTCTTCGTATGTATATCCTTTATTTGCCGGAGACCTGCAGTTTATTAAGGAAAATATCGATATTAAAATTATTTCCCCGGATACAGTCGAGTTACGGGGCGTCTATTATTTCAAGAATAACACCAACAAGGAGATAACAACAACGCTTTTCTACCCGTTTCCGATAGACAGCACGCTTCCATATCCAAGCCGTATTGCAGTTAAGAACCATGAAATGCTACCTTTTGAAACTCTGCGGAATGGCATCTCTTTTCCCATTTGCCTGAAAGCGTCGGGTATAGACTCCATTAAAGTTACCTATAGACAACAGGCGTTCTGCAGACGGTTTGTCTATATCCTCACAACAACGCAATTCTGGGAGGAATCATTGCAAAATTGCAGTGTCAACGTATTACTGCCCTACAAATACGCGCTTTCGTTTTTATCTTATGAAACGGACAGCGTCGAAAATCTTGAGAAACACCTTAAATTCAGCTTTTTTCGCAAAAACATCATGCCGGATAGGGATCTGGTGCTGGAGTGGAAGTAAAGGCTGCGGTCAATATCGGATTTATAAATCTTTATCTAATTTCAATCGCGCTATGGACATTTCGTAAAATCCCTTCTCCTCTTCAAATCCATATTCTTCGCAAAACTCCGCAAGTGCTGTATATCGTTTAACCGGGTCGGTTTTTGCGGCATAACAGATTTTTGCCATGCACTCGGGGCAGAGGTAGAGCGGACGCCGGTCCGACTCCTCCTGGTGGTTGCTTCCGCACATGCAGCATTCGTATAGCGTACAGTGGTACATGGAAAACATGTGTGCGGTTTCATGCACCGCTATTTTAAGGGTTCGAAGAAGACACAGGTTGAAATTTTCAGCAGGCTCGCCGTTACGGTATATGGACCATACGCCGGTGCGGTTGCGCAACGACGCCTGCCCGAAAACAAAATTCCATCCTTCACCGGGCCATAAATCCGACGTTGTAAAAGCAAGATATGCTGCTGCATCCGTAGGAAGCCGTGGTTTTAAAATATCAGTAAGTATATAGGTGCTGAGAATCTGATCCATTCCCCAGTTCGGGTGTTTACGTTTCGCGTGGGCGGGGATAACCGATAAAGGAACAGAGTCGAGTACCTTGACCTGAAGATTAAAAAAACTGCTCATGAAATCAGCGGTAAGCATAATAATCGTACGCTGGGTATCGGCAAAACTCCCAACAGGCTGAATATAGATTATACGGCGTTTCCCACGGGGCATGACCGGAGAGCTGTTATAGTATTGCCGGAAAGTCTGTCCCGGCTCATCGTGCTGCGCAAGCCAGTCAAAGGGCCCGGGGTCGCTTATCGGTTTATGAAGAGGAGCAAGCTTTTTAATAGCTTTAACCAGGTATGCTGTATCTGAAAAGGATTGAGACATACCATGCACACAACAGACACAGACCAGAAATAGAACGGTTATGATTCTGTTCATATAACGATCCTGTATTAAGCGGACAGGTTGCTCTTCATTGGTGTATACGTATTTATACAATATAACGCAATTAATTGCTTTTTGTTACCTATCATTCTATAATATAACCTGACCGCAGAATATCCTGGCGGTAAAAAACGGTCACATCCAATTTCAATCAAAGGAGCTCAACGATGGAATCCGAGAGAATAGTAACTGATGCTAACACGACATTTAAAATCAGAGGCGCTTTGTCCGGGACCGTAAAATCAACGCTGTCCCTGTTTGAATCGGTATCGATAGAACTTGAGAAAAAACCTGCAGAGATAGTTCTGGACCTTGAAAACACACTCTACATTGACAGCATGTCCATCGGTTTGCTCATCGGATTATTACTGAAAGGAAAAGAGGCCGGGATCAGAATCCGCCTGGATAATGTACCTGCGTCAATCATGGGTATTTTGAAATCAACCAATCTGAATAAGCTTTTTGCGGATTTGTATTAAAAGAGAAGAGGGTTAAAGGTTAAGCGTTCAGGGTTCAAGGTTGGATGGGATGAAAATTGGTCAGATGCACCACCCCTGCTGTGAAGCAGGTAAGAAGACAGAAGAAAAAAATACGAGTCCCGGATAACGCACCGCCGCACTATTGGTTTAACCGGTAAAAAGAGTGCTTGAAATTCACGCGTATTCCTTGTTACCGGCCCGCTTTCCCGTGGATCTCGCCAATATCCAGTCTCAAAATCTCCATTTTTGCAGAAGAGGCGTCCGCCTTTGCCAGTTTTTCCATAACTATGTCCGGTTTTTTCTCCAGATGTTCCAGTAAAACGGTCATGCCCTGTTTTTTTTCAACCGCATCAGACACAATGTGCATTGTTCCCCAGAACACCGCAGTGCGATAATTGTGCTCGCATTAGCCGGGTACATAGCCCCCATCCTCGATAACGGTCGCGCATACGTGCGGATTCGTCCGGATGACATCGAGCTTCAATCCCTTTGTCGCAACATGAAAATATAAACAATTCTGCTTCTCACTATATCCATAACTCAAGGTTACGACATAGGGTTCGTTGTCTCGACACAGCGCAATCACCACATATTTACCGCGCCTGAGTATGTCCCTGATTTCCTCCGCCGACGTTATCTCGCGGTTTGGCCTGTTTTGAAGATGATATTTCTGCATAGACTCTTCTCCTCTGGGGATGTTCAGACTGAATAATATATAAACACGGCAGGGAGCAAAGCACTGTTATGCGGAAATTTTTAAAAAAGCATGAGCGGCAAGGCGTATGGTGATACTATTGGTTAAGGAATTGTAGCGCATTTTTTTCATCATTCAGGAACGTAATAATTTTGTCCCCTGCAATGAGTGTAAGTAAATCGTGCACCGAGTTTTTGGCGCCGAATGCGCAATACCGGGTACGATTCTTTTCAAGGGTTGTAATAAAATTCAGAAACAGGGAGACTCCATAGGAATCAAGCAACTCAAGGCCCGCCAGGTCAAAGACATACCGTGAAACGTCGCTTGCATATATACCGGCATGAAACGAAGAAAGGTTGTTTTTTACGGTCATATTTCCGGTCAGGGCAATATGACACACGCCATTCTTAACCTGGGGTATGCACAGGAAATTGTGCGGCTTCTGCGACACGGTATCTTCCCACAACTCCGTTTGCGACAGCTCGAATTCAACATCCGTTGAAAAAATCGTAAATATGGTATCGAGCCGTAGTGTTACCAGGTTCTCTTTGCATCTGGCGGAGACATTTACCAGCCAGAGGGAACCGCTGTTTTTTAAAAGATGGTTTCTGATCCTGATCATCAACGCGATGCCCGCACTGTATAGGTATTGAATATTGCAGCAGTTAATCACTACTTTAAGCTTCTGTTCCTGCAATTGATCGATAATCTCTTTTTCCGTTTTTGGGTTGATAGCCACATTCAACGTTTCAGGAAGGGTAACCCAGATATAATCAAATTTTCTTTCAAACTGAACGATTTGTGGAAAAGCCATAGTTATCATCCCTCTGTTTTAATTTCACCATCGGAACCTATTCGGAAGGTTTTTGCATGCATTGTATGCTCTAGTACCTTGCGTTTTCCGTACATTTCAAGGATAGCTCCCTGAAAAAGGGCATTTATTACCTTGATATATCCTTCATAATTTGTAGGACTCTCAATCATTTTTGTAATCGAATCGATTTTGTCCTGAATATATTTAAGCTTCATGTTCAACACATTGTATGAGTCAACCCATTTTTTCATTTCAGCTTTTTGACGGTCGGATACCAGTTCTCCGGCCTTTTTAAATATGGCTGCTTTGGCTGAAACCTGCTTTTTAACCGGTTCCAGAGCAATAAGAATTTTATCCTTTAATGCTTCATATTCCTTTCGTTTCTCCTGCGCTTCGCCTTTTTTTGTGTCAAACAGCACTATTTTCGTATCAATGCCATTTGGATTGCCGATTTGCGCAGCCAGTACATAATTTGACGCTCTTATCCTGCCCCCGACGATACTTGAGTTTGGCTTTGACGCGTCACAGACAGCGCACACGCAGTCGCAATGCAGGCAGTGCCTCTCGATGCGGATGAAACCATCAGTTTCGAGGTTCGCCTCCTGAGCAAAAAGAACGTCGATCGACGTTTTTGCATAAATAAAAGCGTCTGATTTACCCAGAACACCTTTTTTAACTGTTACCGAGCCGTTGCGCGATTTGATATTCGCAGATTCGACAATACCCTCGATTTCGATATTTCCCTCTGCTTCAACAACAAAGCCCGGTTTTACATTACCCTTGATAATCAGGTCACCAGAGAATTTGACGTTACCGATGCTGAAATCAAAATCCTTGGGAATGATAAGCTGTTCAATAATCGAAATCCCCGAACCATCGCTTTTTATCTGACCTGTTTTGGCTGCCAGCAGGGAAAGGCCATCTTCGGAAATAACCGTGTTTTTACCCTGCGGGAGCGTGCAATCCCTGCCCGGTTTGCAGGGAATTATCTCGCCCGTAACTTTTCTTCCCGGTTCTCCCGAAGTAGCGGGAATTTTTCGGGCAACTACCTGGCCTTCCTTCGCCTGAGCAAAGGTGTGAACTTCACGAAAATCAACACTGCCGTCCCTCCGCGACTCGGGCGCGAGTGTTGCTTTTAAATTAATTTCGAATTTTATCAGCGCATCTTTTCCATCCTCCGGCGCCTTATCACGAGCAACGGTAACATCCGTGCCGAAAATCCGCTCCTCCAGAGCGCGGTGGACGTTTTCCTCAATCAGACCGAACCGCACGCCGCTTTGCTTAATACAATATAAAACCATGGTCGGACTCAGAGGAGCGTTTGCCGCGATAAACGCCGGATCGATTTTCATAACCGCACCCGTATCGGTAATCGTGATCCGGACAAATCCTTCGACAATCTTATTGTAATATTCAAACGGCGGGCCGATTTTTTCCGGCGCCCCGCGTGCGCGATTGATGGTTTCCTCGATTTTTGCCCGGTCGTAGTTGGTGACTTCTGCTTTGTCAATAGCATCGAACAAGGCGCCGCAGGAAAACGATCCCTTTTTCTCGCGGGCGACCGTTATATACACACCGTCCGCCCGGTCGTCAACCGGTAAAAAATGTGCAAGGGGATTTGGCATACAATCCGAAGCTCCGCCTAGTATCAGATTTCATTGCTGTATTGAGGTTATTCCAAATTGTAGTGTAATAAGGAAAAAAAGACAAGGGAAATGTGCTGCTCTTTACTGTTTATTTGGTTTTCTTGTTTCTGCTTCTGTTTCTAACCCGGCAAAGCCGCAAAATCCCCCTTGCGGGGGGGAAACTTTTGTAAGATGTTGTATGGCTTTGGGGCTTTAGTTCTTTAACCTTTTATGCAAAACAGCAGAATAAGTGTCTATTTTATCATACTCGTTCATTCAAATTTAAATTAGGGGTATCCATATGGATACCCCTAATTTAAATCATAAATCTTACCTGAACACTACAAACCTTTCCGACAATCCGTTGACCCTTATCAAATAAACCCCGGGAATAATTTTTTTTGCGTTTATAGTATTTGTCGAGCTCCATTCTGCTTTGTAGGTGCCGAAGCTTTTTTCCTGCGGTTCAAGAGTCTGTACAAGCAAGCCTTTGCAAGTATAGATTCTAAATCTTTCCGGTGGTTTACCGGAGGTTGTTTTATAGAGGATTGAGTAGACCCCTGCAGCATTCACCGAGAGCTCGAGATAGGCATGTGCATTTCCGGTGAAGTGTTTGTCATGTCCTGTGCCGACCTCCTCGAAAGGAACTGCATAGTGAGCGATCAATGCTATTCCCGGGCCAACAACCTTGGGCAGATGAGTTGAGTCGAACAGGTTGCCGATACTGTCTGCTTTGGTATGAATCGAGCCCTGACCGCTTCCGCCCATGCCGGTAATGCCGATAAAGCCGTTTTTCCAGATATTGGCGGCGTCGGTAGGTATATCGATGGTGCTTGCAGCTTCTATGTTTACGGTATAGGGTGTTGCGTTATACGCTTTGGTAAGAGCCACAAGGCTGTCAGCGAAGGCTTTGCAGCCTGCTATACCGCTGTAATAATCGAACATCATCGATTTACCGGTATTGGGCCGGATTCCCAGCATATCGTATACGACAGAACCAATAATCTGGCACCCGGCGTCTTTGTATCGTTTAAACAACTCCTTGCTGCCGGCAAGGCCGTGCTCTTCGCAGTTGAGGCCGGCGTACACGATAGTGTTTTCAAAATTGAAATGTTGCATGACACGCGCAGCTTCAAGAAAACCAACGGAGCCGGATGCGTTGTCGTTTGCCCCCTGATGCCTGCCGGTTCCTGATGAAAGTGTATTGTCAGGATGCGCCCCGATTAATACAAACCGCTGGGTACTCGGATTCTTTTTGCCTTTTTTAACGCCCACAACGACCGGTGCGTCATACCCGGATACCGGTACCTGATACACGCTGTCGCACCCATATACCTTGAATTTTTTTTCAAGATAGGGCACGAGAACACCTTTATTCCACTGGGTATTCGAAGCATCCCGGGTAAACATGGTGCATAACTCCCGTAAAAAGGTATTACAGGAATCCTTATCGATTTTTTTTAAAATTTGTTCGACGAGTGGGTTAATGGCATTCGCTGAAGTATGATACGAATCTGGTGGTGCTGAAAAAGCAGTGTAATTGAAAAAACAGGAAACAATTGTAATAGAAAGGATGACAAAACGTCTATTCATAGGCCCCCTCCCGGTCAAATAATAGATGTTATGGTAAATTTACAGGTTTAATAATTGCAGTAGGTGAACACTTCCTCCTTTAAGGCATTATGGAAACTGGTGATTTGAAACTCGTTTTTCGTCGCTCGGGTCTCGTATCCCTTGTCTGGTAATTTATTATTCATGTTCAATTAATTGACTTTCAATCATTCTTTTTTCACGTTCCAACTCTATCGCGAGTTCCTTTTCAGTTGGCAGGTAGAGCCTGTATTTTGAAGCGAAAAGCTGTTTGCTTTCCTGAAGAACGGAATACTTAACAATAGCGTGATCCTTGTCGGTACATAAAATCAAACCAACAGTAGGATTGTCTTCCTTTCCGCGTTCTTTATCGTCAACCATGCGGACATACATATCCATCTGGCCAACGTCCTGATGGGTAAGTTCGCCGGTTTTAAGGTCTATCAGGACAAAACATTTCAAATGATAATTGTAGAATACAAGGTCAATATAAAAATCTTTTGTATCGGTTGATAATCGTTTCTGGCGGGCAACAAAAGCAAACCCTTTTCCCAGCTCCAGAAGAAACATTTGAATGTTGTCAATAATTGCCTGTTCGAGTTCTGATTCGCGGTAATTGCATCGGTCGTTTAAATCGAGAAATTCGAGTACATAAGGGTCTTTTAAATAGTTCGTAGGTGTAGAAGGCGACTTGCCGACATTCCTCTTTGCTTCTTCCAGCACGGGCTTTTTATTCTTACTGATAAGCAGCCGTTCGTAGTAGAGTGAATGTATCTGTCGTTCCAAGGCGCGTGTTGACCAGTTCTGGTCCGCGGCTTCATGCATATACCAAACACACGCATCCGGTTTTTCGACTCTGAGAAGTGCCTTATAATGTGTCCATGATAATTCTCTCCGCAGCGCGGAGAGAATTGTATCCTTATTGCTCACTTTAAATTCTCTCTGCAGTGCGGAGAATTTTACATAAAACTGGCGCATATTCCAAAGGTTTTGTTCAGAAAATCCTTTACCGTATTCGGTGGAAAGCCTGACAGCCAGGCTTTGTATCAGTTTCGCTCCATAATCGGCTCTTTTTTTGCCCTGCTGCTCTTCTTCTACAATCAACCGGCCAATATGCCAATACGATTCGACCATAGCGCTATTAACGGCATGAAGCACATTGCGCCGGGCGTGCTCAATTATTCGCCGGATATCTCGATACAATCTGCTTATTGATAAATGTCTTACAGCCATAACTCTCTTATTTCATTTTAATCCGTATTTCCTTTTCCTGCCGGTTCTTCTTCAGGTCATTTTACAGTAGTCCAGCTTGTCTGGGTAAGTGTCTGTAGCTGAATTAGAGGATAACTTCTTTTAGTATAATCCGAAATAAAACAATCCCCCTCACTATTTCAAATCTTAAATTTTCTCCCGCTTCTTTTATTCCACCATCACGTATCTATTTTTTAATTATTAACAATCATCCCTGTCGAAAACACCACCATAAAGGCAAGCCACAGGTATAAAAGCACATTATTAAGCATGCGTTCCGACGTGGATTGCTCGTCCGGTTTATTCTCCAGAGCAGCTTTTCTTTTTTCCTTCACGTGTTTGAATATTGATCGTATTGTTCCGGCAAGAAGAACTGCTCCGGCAATTTTAGCAAGTATTGAAGGCCAATCCATAGTATTTCCTTTGTTTATTTAAAATAGATACATTTAGTTCGTAGTATGTTATAAGTTCGGTTCTGGTTCGGGATTATTTGGCTGCTGCTGCAGATTTATTTTTATTGCTTTCAGGCGCCGTGATGAGATTTCCTGGTCGTTCCATGATACGATAAACTCATAGTATCCCTCTTCCGGCAGCGGCAGGCCGTTGATATTGCCGCCGATTTCGATGACATCCCTGCGGTTTTCAGGCCGGCGCACTTCCCAGGGTGGAAGCTTCATGACAAAGTCGCCGTCCTCTTTTTTAAAGGTCAGTTGCACGGTGCCGTCGGTTGCAACGTCGGAGAGCGCGACATACACCGCGCAATTACCGTGTTTTGACGGGAACTGCACACAGTTGATGGAATTAAACGTGCCGGTCAGGATGCTTTTACCGGTATGCGCATCCCGATAGTAAAAATCACAGATAACCATTGCATGAACGATCGGCTTCATAGTAACCTTCTATGCTCTTTATGCAAACATTGTAAAAAAACAATGTTCACTATTTAATACAAAAAATCTTAAACCTTATAAAACATTGCCCATCTATATCTCAAATTTAAAATTTAAAATTTAAAATCTTAAACCTCTCCATCCAGCATCATACCTGGTGCAATATATATTAAAATAAATCAGAAGATTGCAGTATAGGATTATATATTTTATTTATTAATTATGTTTTTTGACAAGGTATCAGAAAATACGATTCAGCATATATTAATTGGCCTGCTATGTATTATTACGGCCGTAGAAACCGTTTTCGCCCAAAGCCTCGTGTTCCCTCCCTATGGCCATTCCTACGGCATCAGGAAGGCTACCCAGTTCCATCTCACCCTGCTTCTGCCATTGACTGTTTTTGACGATCCCCAGGGGCTGGCTACGGTAAAGATGCATTCCCGGAACGACCCTTCAACAAAGCATGATGACGATGAGGTCGTGGTGTATGGGGTCAATTCGGGCAATCATCAGCTCATCTATAATACGTCGATGTGGGGATTGGATGTGTATGGTGGGAAAGGCAGTGGAAAAGACAAGTTTTTGTACCCGAAAGGGGTCGCGTGCGACCCCGGGGGAAACGTGTATGTGGTAGACGCAGGCAATAACAGGATAGTACACCTGTTTAATCCGAAAAAGAGGGTCGTATGGGTTAAGGCGTTCGACGGAAGAGGCACGGGGAGCGCAGGACTAAATGCCCCTTCGCAGGTGAGCCTGGACGGGAAGGGGCGAATCTATGTGACCGATACCGGCAACCGGCGTATCGTGGTATTTGACAGTAGCGGAGCTGTTGTGCGCACGATTACAGGCGCGGATTCCTGTCAGTTTATCGACGGCCCCACAACTATTGCTGTTGCGGACGGGAAGGTTCGGTGGAGTTTTTTCGGGAACGAGCAGTATCTGTTTTGTGCCGATAAACAGGGCAAACGGCTTTGGAAACTCGATTTTTCCGGCAGGGTAGTGAGAAAAATCAGAATGCCGAAGGAATACAGCGCCTTTTACGGGGCAACCGATTATTACCATAATTTCTATGTTACAGATAAAAACAACCACTGCGTCCTCAAGTTCGACCATAACCTGAAACTGCTCGATATCTTCGGGTCATTCGGCAAGGACGATAACCAGTTTGTCGAACCGCGGGGCATTGCAATCTGGAAACGGTACGGACAGACCTTTGTTGCCGAAAAGACTGGCGCCCAGTATTTCTGGGTTGGCACCAATCTGAAACAGGCCGGGCTGTGGCGGCAGGATACGACCGCACGATATTTCATAATGACAAATGCGGTCGAGTACAGCTTTCTTTCGCTTTTTTATATACACGGCGCAGACACCACACGCCTGGCTAACCGTCTGTTCATCAATCCGGGCAGGGGAGTCATTCCATTTGTTAATAATACGCTAAAAGATCCGCACTCCGGCTCGTTCTGTGCGCGAGTCGAGCCCACCTACTCGTCATACACCTATTTTCACTGGGATTACCCCTTAATGCTTTCAAAAAGTGAATCTGCGGTGCCGTCCGAAGCGCCGCAAGCCATTTTTGTCAAGAAAAAAGGCGATAAGGTCAAAAAAAAAGGGTTGGATGAAATAATGAACGAGGTAAAAAAACACAAGAAGGACGAATAACAATGGCGCTAACAAAAGAAGAGATCAACCGCAAGCTGCTGCATATCATTTCTGGCTGCAGTATCCCTGCGGGGATTCTGTATCTGCCGAAGATACCCGGCGCTCCGGAAAAACTGCCGATGCTTATTATCGGCGTATTACTGGCGCTGTCAATTGCTGTCGAGCTGATCCGGTTCAGAATGCCCGCTGTGCAGAAACTGTTTTATTCGATGGCGGGAACAATGCTGCGAAAGGAAGAGAATAAGAAGCTGACCGGCTCGACCTATATTTTCGCCTCGTCGTTTCTCTGCACCATTATCTTTGCCAATCAGCCGCATATATCGTTCATGGTGCTCAACCTGTTCATTCTTGGCGATGCTGTTGCCGCCATCGTCGGCCTGAGCATCGGAAGAATTAAGATCGGAAAAAAGTCGCTTGAGGGTTTTCTGGCCTGTTTTATACTGTGCCTGACCCTTTTCTTCGCAGTCTACCCGCATGTGCCGCTGTTGCTTGATCAATGGAACGGGCGCGTTCCACTAACGCTTACTATTATTGCGTCGCTGTGTATTGCAGTGCTCGAGCTGTTTCCCATAAAAATTACAGGGAATTTTTCTCTTAATGATAACCTGTATGTGCCGGTGGTTACGGGTTTGGTTATGATGAAGGTGTATCCGTTGCTTTAATAAAGAAGAAAAGGAAATCTTCAATGTTCGAGCAAATCTTGTTCCGGGGGCCGAAAGAGATTATTGATGAGATGAAGGATCTGGATAAGGAGAGTGGGGAGATTTTGAAGGTGATTCGGTGGATGGTATGAATAAAAATGGGAATAATATAAAGAATGAGAAGAATGAAAATAATTCCCATTCTTCCCATAATTCACACCCTATTATACCACCTCGCGGTGACTACCAGACGCTGCTTTCGTTTCAGAAGGCTGAAGTAGTTTACGACATAACTTTTCGCTTTGCTCATAAGCTTCTCAATAAAGGAGATCGTACAATCGATCAAATGATTCAGGCTGCTCGATCTGGTAAAAAGAATATTCTGGAGGGTAGCAAGGCTGCGACAACTTCGAAGGAAACCGAAATAAAACTTACCAATGTAGCGCGAGCCAGTCTTGAAGAATTGCTTGATGACTACAGAGATTACCTCCGCACCCGCGATCTGGTTTTGTGGGATAAAAACAATAAAGAAGCGCAATATGTCCGTGCCATGGGCCGCAAAACGCCGCAAACATTTGAATTATATCGCGAATTTGTTGAAACCCGACCGGCAGAAATTGTTGCCAATATCGCCATCTGCCTTATTCACCAAACCAACTACTTGATTGACCAGCAGCTTCGCCGTCTGGAACAGGATTTTTTGAAGGATGGAGGCCTGCGGGAGCGTATGGCACGGGCGCGTGTGAAGGCGAGAGGATGGGGGCGGGAATGAACAGTGGCCCTCGGGTTTGGTAATAGTAATTTGGTCAGGCCTCCGTGGAGGAAGAAAATAGTAAGAAAGTATGTCTATCGAATACGTTTTGATTATAAAAATTTCCCTCAGTCCCTATCTAATAATGCATTTTTTTCATTTTCCCCTTGCTTATTCTTTTAATTGATGATTTACTATAGTATATCGTTACTGTCGTGATAATAGGATATAAATCAATCGATTATCATCAAATCGCCTTGTTTGCATAAGATTATATAGAATAAAGCTGTATACAGTCATGAAAAAAATATTTTTCATAATTAGTATCCTATACCTGCCCTCATTCTGCCAGGAAAACATAGCCCTTTTCCCCCTGAAGAATCAGAGCAACGACAAACTGGTCGAATGGATAGGATACTCGTTTCCGGAGTTTTTCTTCCGCAAATTTTCGGAGGTTACCGCGGTGGGGGTGTGGGATCCGGTGTTTCTTTTCAGCGCGGATTCGGCGGGGTGGCAGATGGGGTCGGACTCGCTGCTGCTTATTCATAAGAACCGGTGGAAATGGGATTATGCAATCGGCGGATATTATACGGTGGATAAGGACACTTTGCGGATAACAATGGTGTCAGTTTCTCTGGAAGGGAATAAAATAGCATATAAAAAAAAGACGGTACGTGTGCGGGAACAGTCGCATGTGTCCGTGCTGGGGGATCTTTTTCTGAGTCTGTGTTCGCTTTTACAGGTGAAGATTACCGCACGGGATTCAATAGAGTTGCGAAAGGGTGATGGCACTGCCAGTGCCGTGTATGCCACGTATGTCATGGGATACGGGTACGAGATGCTGGATCAGATCAGTAACGCTATTTCCGCATACAACCGGGTTATACAGATGGATGAACTTTTTGCCTCTGCGTATTTTCGCATTGGTGTGTTGTATGGTAAAAGCAGAAAAAGAGATGAGGCGCTGAAATTTTGTGAAAAGGCGTTTGCTCTTTCTCCGCATTCACCTCTGATCGCCGCTGAGATGGCTTTGGCGCTTATGCATAGCGGTGATCATGGCAAAGCGATGCCGTTTATCGAATCCAACGCGCGGGTTTTGGAAAGAAACGTTGCAGGCATGAAAGCGATCGGTATGTCCTATATCGTGCGGGGCGAGTACCAGCGGGCGGTATCGATTCTGACGCGCGCGCTGGCGGAAGGACCGTCGGATCTGGAGACCGATTTTATCCTGGGCAGGACCTATCTTTCCCTGGGGCAGTATGCGAATGCTGCGGATATTTTCGGACGGCTCATCAAATACCGGCCGCAGTATACGCGGTATTACTCGTTTCTGGGAGAAGCATACCGTGAAGCGGGGCGCCTGATGGAATCCTGTGATGTGCTGGAAAACGCAACGCGTCTGGACCCTGATAATGTACCGAATCTCATAAGTCTCGCAAGCACCTATTTCAAGCTGGGATGGAACGAAAAGGCCGAACAGTATCTGCTGCGGGCAAAAAATCTCAATCCGGATATGGGTGAAATTCTTATTAATCTGGGAACCCTGTACTGGCATATGGGCAGAAAAAACGAAGCGCAGAAGATGTTTGAGCAGGCGGTGCAGAGTAAAATCAGCGTGCAGTCGGCACTGAACAATCAGGCGAACGTGCTGTTTCTGTCGGGCGATGTGAAGCGGGCCATTAAAATCTATAAGAAGGCGGACGCTTGGGGTAAAAAGAGCGAGGTTATACTGTATAACCTCGCGATTGCCTGCCTGTCTGCCGGAAAAATAAAAGACGCGGTTTCGTTTTTGGATGAGGTGCTGCTTATTGCTCCGGACCGCATCGACATTCTCATGCTGCAGGCGCAGCTCGCGCTGCAGCGGGAGCGCAGCCAGGACGCAGAGATTTACTATAGAAAAGTACTCGACCTGTCGCCGGGCAACCGGGCGGTTATCATCAAATTAATAGACCTGTACGAAAAAAACGGGCGGCTCAAGGAGGCGGTCGCGGTTGTGGAGAACTATCTTGCCGATTTTCCCCAGGACCGTGATTTCAAGCTCAAACTGCCGGACCTGTATCGTGGCATGGGCTGGTATGAAGTGGCCGAGCAGGAGTACCAGAACCTGAAGCAGGACAGGGACTACAAGGATGACATCCGTGTCTATCTGGGTCTGGGCAGGTGCCAGTATGATATTATCCGGTTTAAAAGCGGGAAGGAGTACGAGAAAGCGATATTTACGCTAAAGACGGCTTCGCAGATCGACCCGATGAACCCGGAACCGGATATCATCATAGGATCGATCTATATGGATTTTAAAAATTACCGTGAGCTGGCGCTGGAACACTGGCAGCAGGCGTATAACAAGTCGGGCGATCCGGAGGAGCGGAAAAAAATCAAGGGACTTATGGAAGGCACAGGGAAATGATGCGTATATCGTTGGTGACGGTTCTGTTCATATTCGCCGCAGGTGCGGTTTTAGCGCAGAAGGATGCGGCGCCGAAATGGCTGGATACCATTCCTCCCCGTATAGAAACCACACCGCAGAAACGGTATCAGGCGACCCCGTTTTTTATCACTCTGGAAGCGAATGAAGAAGCGACGATATGGTTCGGGGTAAACTCTTCGGAGAACATGGGAGAGTACACCAAGAGTATCAATGTGGCAACGGCCGGAATAACGGTTATCTATTTTTATGGCGAAGATATGTATGGGAACCGGTCCCGGACGGACACCGCTGCATATATTCTTGATTTTCAGCCGCCGCAGATACGAATCAAGCCCGACCCCGGCCTCTACTCCTCGAAAATTATATTGCAGATTACAGCAGATGAGCCGTGCAGATTCTACCGCCACGCCGACCCGGACGCAGTGAATATGATACCGGTCGAAGATGCGTTCATTATCGACCGGGAATTCAAGGGATATATCTCCGCCGTTGACATGGCAGGCAACCGCAGCAGAACCGAAGAGCTCAGTTACCATGTCGATACCTCGTCTGTCGCGGTGACGATTCAACCGCCGGCAGGAATCTATAATGCCATTGTCCCGGTATCGTTCAAAGCCTCAAAGAATGCCACTGTTTTTTATACCTTTGACCCGCATACGACCGCGGAGTCTTTTACACCGTACCATGAACCAGTCTTCTGCCCCTACGGTATTAGTCTGGTACGCTATTATGCGCGAAGCAAGTCGGGCCGTGAATCAATTGTCATGCGGGCGAACTATGTCATAGACACCATTCCGCCACGGATTAAATCGAATGTAAAAACGGGGGAGAACTGCGACACGGTCGAACTTTCTACCAAAGAGCAGGCTGAAATCAGATATTCGTCCGATAAGAACGCGTCGTTTGAACAGAGCGCCGTGTATACGGCACCCCTGCTGTTTTATCACACGGGAAGGGCGTACGTAAAGGCTTCGGCGCGCGACAGGGCCGGCAACATGTCTTCGCTGTTCAGATGGGAATACAAATACGACAAGGTGCCGCCGGTAGTGAGCGCTTCCCACCCATCCGGAACCTATACAAAAACGTTTACGCTGATACTCAAGGCATCGGAGCCGTCGAGTATCTATTACACGCTCGACGGATCGTCTCCCGCCAAAAAATCGTTTCTGTACCGCAACGGGATTCCTGTGTCCAAAAGCGGAATAACGACAATCCGGTATTGTGCCGTGGATGAGGCGGATAATCTGAGCGATGAGGGGCGCCTGCAGTTTACGCTCGATTTTTCCCCGCCCAGGGTGGTGGCGCGATTGGAGGCTGGAGAGGCTGAAGGAGAGTATCTGGTATCTCTGCGTACTATCGAGTCGGGACGGATTTTTTATGAAACAGGCGATAAGATTCCAACATTTTCGTCGCCGGTGTATACCAGCAGGATTGTCATGACCAGCGGCCAGGTCTTGCGCTATTTTGCCGTGGATGACGCGGGGAACGCAAGCGAAATCGTGACCATGGACGACCTGCAGAAGCCGGTCGTATCGGTTTATCCCGAAGGGGGCGTGTATCGCCGGCATATCGCCATAGGCTTTTCAAAAAGCATGGAATCGGAGATTTTCTGGAGAATACCTCCCGATACGACGTTTCGTACGTATAAGGACTCTATTGCTTTAAAACAGGAGGGGATGCATACGTTTGAATATTATTCCCGTTCTGTCACCGGGTTTAAAAGCCCGATCCGCCAGGTTCAATACCTGCTGGACTGGACCCCGCCGCGCGTGACTATCTCGGTTAAAAAGGGTATGAGCGATTCGATGACCGTGTTTTTCGAATGCAGTGAAAACGCGTCGATTTATTATACGTATGACGGGACAAGCCCTTTTTTCAGCGCGACCACGCGGAACGCGGGTAATAAATTCACCAAATCAAATGACCGGATCAGTATTTACCGCGGCGCGGAGGCAAAGCTCGCCTTTTTTGCAGAGGATGCGGCAGGCAACCAGGGCGCCATTTCAGTTGTCGATATTTTCAGACCCAGCGCCATACCGAACATACAGCCGGGTAAAGACCGCGTGCACAACCGCATCCTCTCGCTTTCGCTGCATTCGTATGACGACCGGTCGCAGATATACTATGAGCATCATGGTAAAACCCCGACCATTCAATCACCGGTTTTTAAAGAGCCCGTAACCCTGCTTCGGTCCGACACCATAACCGCGTTTGTTGTTGACGCTTCGGGGTATCATGGGAAAATCGACACCTTTGTCTACCATATCGACCTGCCGCCGTCCCCCCATTTTACCTTCGCCCCCCAGGTTTTAAGCGCTGGTGCCGAAGTGACGTTCAACGCGTCCGGGACCATCGACTATGAGAGCAGGCCTGCCGATCTCGTATACCGGTGGGATTTTGACGGTGACGGCGCCATGGAAGTCCAGCGCAAGGGAGAGCCGCTGGTGCGCTATACGTATCCGGAGGCGGGCACCTTTAACGCAACGCTTGAGGTGGTTGATCAGATGAAGCGCTCCGCAAAAATCAGTCATGAGGTCTCGGTTCGCGGAATATGCCCGGAGGACATGGTGTTTGTTCCGCGGGAAGCGGGACGCTCGATGTGCATTGATAGATATGAGTGGCCGAATAAAAAAGGCGGAGTTCCGCTGGTGGAGGTCTCATGGGTGCGTGCGAAAATGTACTGCCATGACGTGGGCAAGCGGCTCTGCACTGCTGATGAGTGGCAATACGCGTGCAGCGGCAGGGATCAGAAAAAGATTAAAGGCGGCGGTACTCTGGGGAGGTATCCCTATGGGGCGCAATATAAAGAAGGGGTATGCCCCGCAGAAGGGGACGAGATATATAAGTCCGGAGAGTTTAAAAATTGCAATGAGCGGTTCGGCACCGGTGATATGGTCGGCAATGTCTGGGAGTGGGTTGCGGATAAAAACAACGGTTCTCCGGTTATCATGGGTGGTTCGTTCAAATACGGAAGCAAGGCTCACTGCGGCTTGTCTTCCGAGAGCAGTTTTACCACGGAATCGAAAATTACCGGGTTCAGATGTTGCAAATGAAGAGAATATATCTGCTGAGTATCTGTGTTTGCGTCTGCGCGCTCATCATTCCTGCCCAGCAATCAGGCGGGGTGGAGTGGATGCTTGATGACGCACTTGAGGAGGAGTTCATTGCGCTGGAGAGCTCCGAAATTATCACGCAGCAGGATTACCGGGACGCAGTGCAGTTTTATACCGACGGCGATTACCGCCAGGCGGTGGTCATTCTCGATAACCTGCTGAAGCTTAACCTGCCTGACGGGCGCACCGATTTCGTGCTGTTTTTGTCGGCTGAATGTTACCGGAAACTCGCCATGCAAGAGAAGGCCCGGCAGGCCTACCACTATATTATTGACCGTTTTCCCCACAGCGAAAAAGTTCCCGCCGCCTATTTCCGTCTTCTCCAGTATGCCGGCGAGGCACGGGACGGTTCGGCCGCCGATACGATACTTTCGGTTTTTGAAAAGAATCATGCCGCGCATCCGCTGTATAACGCCATTATCTACGTTGCCGGCAAGCTCTATTTCCGGAACGAGCGCTACGCAGAGGCCGGTGCCGTGCTGCTTAAAATTCCGGGAGCTTCAGACTTTCATTTTCAGGCCCAGTTTGTTGCGGCGCTCTCGTTCATCCAGCTCAAGAACTTCGACAAGGCGCTCGTGATCCTCGAGTATATCCGCAAAAATGCGCCGGACCGGGAGCTTCTCGCACATTGTCATACGCTGGCGGGGGATATATACTTCCTGCAGAAAAAGTATGCGACAGCGCTGTCGTTCTACCGGGAAGTTGATAAAGGGAGCCCGTTGTACAACTATGCGCAGGTTAAGACGGCGCGCATCCATATACATCAGAAAGAGTATCAGAAAGCGCGGGACATAGCCCGCCCTTATGTTGGCAGGGGCCGGAACGCGGAAGGATTCTTTGAAATGGCGTCAATTTTGATCCAGGTTTACGGCGCAGAAAAGGACGAAGCGAAGATCGCAAAGGTTAAACGGAGCGTGGACAAGCAGAACATCAACGCCCGGCTCTCGTTTGAAGCAACGGAGGAGCTTGTCAGGGTATACGCCATGATCCGCAGCTGGTATCTTATTGAATACCGCGGGAGGGAGAGAAACGACGATCAACTCGTGAAGGAGGCGCATAAGAATATCAGGCAGCTTGAAAATCTTAAACGCAGGTATGGCGACCTGCTGTATGAGATCGGAGCCGTCTCCTCCGAAGGCGCCGAAGTGCAAGGCCTTGCGGAACAACGGTATATCACCCTGTTCAGGAAAGAAATCAATGCCACCGAGGATGCCCTTGCTGCGAGGGTCAAAACGCTGGGCGTTCCTGCAGATACCGGGAAGGGTGAAGCGGAAGACTCGGTTCTTGTCAAAGACAGGGCACGGAAAAAGGCGTGGATCGACAGCGTGACCGCTGTTCTGGCCGATGCGAAGCAGGAATATGACCAGCTCAAGAAGATTTATGTGGAGTCGGGCAGCGAAGCGGAGCGCTACGGCAGGGAGATGCAGGCGAAATATGTCGACTGGGCGTTCATGCGGTATCAGGAGAAGAAGGATCAGCTTGAAAAAATGAACAAGGAAATCGCCGAACGCGCGAAAAAGGAGAGGAGCGCCGCCCTGGCGGATACGATGACCAGGGATACGACTGTCATAAAAAAGCAGAGGCCGGATACCGTAAAAGCCACGGACGCAGTTTCGCTGTTCATCGCGATTGACGGCGAAAAAATGGCCAGAATAATCAAGGACGACCGCACCAGGCTTATCGAGCACGTCGAAATGCTTTTGGATGCGAGCCCCGGAAGCATATTCAACCCCCAGGTTCTGTTCAGGCTTGCGGAACTCTATTATGACGAAGCGAGCGACGATTTCAACCGCCGTATTTTCGAGTATGAAACACGCATCGCCGGGGGCGTCGACACCGCCGAGCTTGCATTTCCGGAGTATTCACTTGATAAGACCATCGAATTATACGACCGGATAATTGCGAATTATCCGAAGGACTGGCTTGCCGACGACGCCCTGTTTTATAAGGCGCTTGCTCTGAAAAAACTGGGTAGAGACATTGAGTCGAACGAAGGGTTTCAGAAGCTTATCGCCGGGTATCCCGAAAGCGAGTACTTTGTCGAGGCGAATATGAATATCGGCAACTATTACTTTACTAATCCGAAAGAAGAGGAAGGCAGGGGGTATAAGCTTGCCGAGGATGCCTACCGCCGCGTTCTGCAGTACCGCGACCATCCCCAGTTCGTCTATGCCATCTATCATCTGGGATGGTGCTACTACATGCAGGACATGTACGATGAAGCGATTTCCGTGTTTAAATATCTTATCGAAGAGGTCGACCTTGATTTTGATATTACGAAAGTTGAAGACAAGCAGGTGCTGAACCCGCTCATGCGCGAGGAGGCTATCGATTACATTGCCATCAGCTTCAACGAGCAGGACGATCCGGACGGGGCCATCAAGTTTTTGACGCTTATCGGCAACATCGATTACGCGGCGATGGTGTTCAAAAGAATCGGCGAACTGCGGGAGGAGGATCTGGATTATGAAGCGGCGCTGAAGGTTTATAATCGCCTGATCGGGGAGTATGGATCCAGCATTGTTGCGCCGGACGCATCGCTCAGCATCATAAAAATACTGGAAAGCACCAATAAACACGAAGAGTCCATGCTTGAGCGCGAGAGCTTTTTTACGCGGTATGCGCGAGGCAGCCCGTGGCATGCCGCAAACAGCCGGAAGGATTCGGTGCGGGTGTCCGCTGTTGACTCAATTGCCATCGCCATCGGGCTGTTCGTCGCGGACGAGGTGTACCAAAACGCCGAAAAAGAGGGCAACAGCAAGCTGTATGCGCGGGCGATGGAAAATTACGAACGATTGGTGTCGGCCTACCCGGACAACCCGGCTGCGTCGGGGGCGCTATGGAACTATGCGATAATTCTGGACAAGAAAATTGTCGATACGGAAAAGGCGTATAAGGCGTATATCTCCTACAGCCGCCTGCAATGGGCGGACGGTAAACGCCGTGAACAGGCCGCCCTGAATGCAATCGGCATTGCCCAGGCCATGCTCCCGGCCGCTGCCAGGATTGAATCGCGAAAGGTGGAGTCGACCGCCGCCAGGGTGATTGAGGCGACGAAAAACTATATGGAACTGTTCCCGCAGGGAGAATCGTTTGTTGACGTGGTCATGAACATGGGATCGGTCTATTTCAACCGCAAGATGTTTTCAAATGCCACCGAAACCTATAAAATCATCACCAGCCGTGAATCGAAGGGACCGGCCTATTTCAATGCGGGTTTCCTTATCTCAAAATGCTACTTCGGCGAAGAGAACTGGCTGAAAGCGGCGAAAGGTTTCGAACGGATATGGAAAGATTCTCCGGACGAACTGCAAAAGAATGAGGCGTACAAGCTTCTGCTGCAGTCCCGGTTCCTGTATGCAAAACAGCTGTTCGACGCCGGGGTGTACGATAAAGCGGCGGTTGAATATTTCGCAATCGATAAGGAGTATCCCGGCAGCGAATACGGCGACGTCACCCTGTTCAATGCCGCAGAATCGTGGGAGAAGAAGGAGGACTGGAACAAGGCGTGCGATATGTATTTCGAGCTGTATAAACGGTATCCCGGCTCCAAGCTTGCGGCCGACGCCCTTTTTAACGCCGCAACCGGGTATGAGAAAGTGGACAATTTCAGGAAAGCGGCTGAAATGTACGAACTGACGGTTGCCGACTATCCGGGCTCCGCCAAGGCGAAGGACGCGCTGTTCAATGTCGGATTTACCTACGAAAAAATCGGGGAAATTGATAAGATGGCGGACGCCAACGAGAAATTCACCCGGCTCTATCCGGACGAAAAGGATGTCGAGGCCATGTTGCTGCGTTCGGCGGAATACTACTATAAGGCGGGATTGTATGAAAAATCAAGGAAGGTGTATAAGAATTATATTGCCCGGTATCAATCCAAGCCGAAATCGGTGGAAGCCTATTACATGATGGGCCGCTGTTATCAGGATGAGAAGGATGAGGTCAACGCGGCGGCCCATTTCGAGCAGGCGGAATCATTGAACGATAAACTGGTAAAAAGCGGACTGGTTCCCAATAACTATTTTGCGGCGGAAGCGGCGTATCAATCGGGCGTGATAGCCGGAACTTCTTTTTCGGCAATAACCTTCAAGGTCGCCCCGAAAATGCTCAAGGGCAACCAGGAGATGAAAACGGAGAAACTTGCGGAAGCGGTCAAGGCGTATCAGCGGGTGATGAAATACAAAAGCGAGCGCATGTTCGAAGCCGCGTTTATCATCGGCTCTATGTACGAAGAGTATGCCCGTTCCTGGAGCGCCCAGGAATATGATATCAAGGACCCCATAAAGCTTGCCGTGGCGCAGAAGGACGTGTTTCTTGCCAGCGCGAAATTGTTGAAAAAATCCTTCGAGCCGTATAAAAAAGTCATTGCACTTTCAAAAGATATCGATTCTCTCAGCCCGGAACAGAAAAAATGGGTTGACACCTCCAGGGTGAGTATAATCAGAAACTATTTTGACGCAGGGAAATATATGATCGACGCAGTCGCTTTCATGCAGAATGCGCCGATTCCCGATGAAATCCGGAGGCAGATTCTTTACCTCTATCAGTATAAAAAACAACTGCTTGAAACACTGGAGCCGTTAAAAATACAGATACGCGATTATTACCTCGAAGCGTATACAGAGCTCAAGGCGCTGGCTATCGCCAGAGAGGCTGAAGACAAATGTCTTGACAAGCTTGGCCAGGTGGCGTATCTCATACCCAATGACTATAACGGCCTGGCGGAGGATATCATCAGCAGCGTCGAAGACCTGCCCAGGGATTTGAGCGACGAAGAGCGGGAAGAGCTGACCTTCCAGTTTGAGGATATGGTATTTGAACTCCAGGACAAGGCCTTGTTCGGGTATGAGGCTGCACTGGATATCATAAAAGACGAGAACCTCGCAATGGGGAAATGGAGCAACAAAATATATGCGCGCCTGGCGCGACTGAGCCCCGAAACCTATGGCAAGAGTTTTTATGCCATGCAAAGCATCGTGTCTAACGCGGACTGGATAGCGCATGCGGACAGTGTTAAGTACTGGAACGCGGCAGATCCCTTTGGTTCAGGGTGGAAACAGATAACCATTGCCGCGGTGAAAAACAGCCCCTCTTTTAAAGTGGATAAACCGGATGTGGTATGGGGCGATCCGAAGAGCAGCAGGGTGTTCCTCTGGAGAAACGCTTTTTTTGACGGCGTTCCGCGGGAAGCGGTTATCCGTGTTGCCTGCAGCGGCAAGTTCAGACTGTTTCTTAATGAAAAACTGTTGTATACCGACACTTCCGGAACACGGGATATAAGCCGCGTCGACAGTATTGCCTCAATAACCTCCATACTCAAAGGCGGCGACAACATCATTGCCGTGGATATAACCGATGAGGATACGGTAAACCGGGGGTTTGCGTTTGCGCTCGAGGCCATGATCGACACGTCGCAGCATTTCAAATCAGGGGCGATTGAGCCGCAGGTAGAGAAGATTATTGCTGTGAAGGCCGTACCCGCCAAAGCTGCCGGAAAGCCGGCGGTTTTGCCTGCACCGGCCCCGGTAACCGATACCATTACTCCAAAGAAAACCTATGCGCAGGAGTTTCGAAACAAGGGTGAGCTGCTGAATGCGATAGCCGGGTATCAGAAAAAAGCGCAGGAGACGGATACGGAGGTCAGGAAAGAGCGCCTCGAGGTGCAGAAGCTTCATATCAAGATGGATGCGGTCAACAGCCGTATGGATGCGCTGAAAAAGGAGATCGCTGATTTGAAGAAGAAAAAACAGGATATGACGAGGGATAAATAGCTGCGAGTGAAAAAGTACCGGGTACATCAGATCAATCACGCAGCATCTGCTTTTTAGCTTCTGAAAACTATGTACTGGCAATGCGCTTCTGTTCACGATATAATTAATACCATGGCGGTACAGGCACCATGAAACTTCAGGGAATTACCTTTGATTTCTATATGACGCTGATCCGCCCCCGCGGCAACAAGAGCAGGGGCGAGAGCTATCAGGATTTTTTGTCACGCCATTATCTGCAGGCGGACCCCTGGGAGCACCGGGTACTCTACGACGTATTCGAATATTATGCGGACGCCTATGATCCCGCGGCGAACGAAAGGGAGATGCACCGTTTCTGGGCGGAGTTCGCTCAAAGGCTGTTCAGACGGACAAATGTTGTCGGATGGGACCAGGGGCTTGCCGATGAGCATGCAGAGGCTATCCGCAGAATATTCAGCCACGTCCATTTCGAGCTGTACCCCGAGGTCAGAGAGACATTGCGGGTTTTGAAGGAAAAAGGCCTGAAAATGGCGGTTATTTCCAACTGGCAGCGCGGCCTCAAGCACTTCTGCCGGGAACTGGACATTGCAAAATATTTCCCGGTTATACTGTCGTCCGCCGAGCTGGGATGGGAGAAGCCGGACCAGCGTATTTTCCTGGAGGCGTGTAAAAGGCTCCGGGTAGAACCCCGGCACATGCTTCATGTGGGGGATTCCGTCGATGATGATGTCAGGGGGGGGAAGGGTGCTGGATTTCAGGTGTTTTTTCTGAACCGTACCGGCGTCGAACCGCCTGACGGTATCCCGGCGATTAACAATTTGCGGGAGGTTTTGAAAGCGGTTTAAGCGGGCGGCCGTTATTTTGGAACAACAAGATTCCCGTCAATCAACTCCCAGTCTTTCCACCATTTCCGCTCCGGTTTCGCTTTACCGTAGCCGAACAGATCGTCACCCCACACCGAAAACCTCCGCAAAAACGGCACATTCCGCATCCCCCACCCGATCACACGGTGAAAGGGCGTATATGGTTTGTTCCAGGGACACACTTTTATGCAGGTGCCGCAGCCGCACCCCTTCAGGTTACCCACTCTGAAGCTGGTGCATTTTTTCACGTCGACCGGCCATTTCTCGTAGCCGTTGTACATCACTTTGCCGCCGGTGGAGAGTGCGCCTGCCGGGCATTCACGCGCGCATTTTTTACATTTCGAACAGAAATCCTGGAGCCCGAAGTCAACGGGTTTATCAACCGCAAGCGGCATATCCGTGGTTACCACCGAGGCTTTGAAGCGGGGGCCTAAAAAAGGGTTCAGCACAATATCGCCGATCCGGCACATCTCGCCGAGGCCGGCCCACAGGAGGATCGGGGGAACGGCCACCTGATAGTTCATCGCATGGTGCGCGCGTGCAGGGTAGCCGAGCCGTCGTATGTAGTCAGCCAGGATGCAGGCGATAAACGCGGAGGTGGAATAGGACATGAAGCTCATCGAGTTGCTGATCCAGTCGTGCCCGGTCGTGGCGCTGGAGGTGTACCAGTCCTGGTCTACGATCAGGGCGATGGCATTGGTATGGTTGAGCGTGATTTCCCTGCCGTCGGGTTTCTGCCTGGAGTAAACGGCATAGGGAGGGAGTTTGCATATCCCGACAAGGTCGGTTCTTAGAAAGTATGCGGCTTCCTTGATGTGCAGTGCGTTAGCCTCCGGATTATCCGTATTTGGCGCCCTCTGCGCTGCAACGGGCGAGAATTCCGCAAACGAAGAGGATGCAGCCGTTTCGGTAAGGGTTTTGTGGCTGCTGGCGTCGACGTAGTCGGACAGAATGCAGGCCATAGCGTCAAGGGACGCGGAAAGGGGATGTTTTTTTACAAACCGTGCGTACTCTTTTTCAACAAAGGGTCCGAACATACCGCGCCGCGCCTTTGAAAACCCGGTTTCCCGTTCGTCGACTCTCACAACCTGATTATCATTAATCTGTGTTGTAGGACGGTCAACCCGCTTCAACGTGTGCGTCGGAAACGGGTCTGGATAGCGGGAATCCGGTCTCCGGTCACGATATTCCGATGAAAAGAGACGTGTCATTATTTTTCCTTATAGGTGGTAGTGGTAAAACGGATGTGTCGGGGAAGAGCGAAGTATAAAATAATTCAATGTATGTCGGGGCAGGATCAGGATCGAATCGTAGCTGTTGCCATCGAGGTTTTATATACCGATTGAAAATACTGACGGGGGATTCGTCCCTTAATACAATTACGTGCTCTGTAATTTCAACGAATAACCTTGAACGTTAAACCCTTAACCTTTTACTGTTTATTATTCTTTTGTTACTTTATTGAGAAAAATTAATGGAAGAATGTATTTTACTACGGTTTTGAAATTTACCGCCCGCCGGGGAATGACAATTCATTCGGCGAAAGGGCATCATTTAAACACGAGGAAATGGGAGCGTATGAGGATCAAGGCAACGCAATTGAAAAAAGGCATGATCATTCTTTTCAACAATGAACTCTATCAACTCGCGGATGTAATGCACATAACTCCCGGGAACTGGCGCGCGATGATTCAGACCAAGATGAAAAGCCTGAAATCCGGTAACAACGCGGAAAAGCGGTTTCGCAGCGACGAGATCATTGAAAAAGCCACTTTTGAAACCAAGGACATGGAGTACCTGTATAAGGACGGTGATTTCTATTATTTCATGGATACTCAGACCTACGATCAGTTTCCTCTTGATCAGGAGATGATGGGGGACGGGCATCTCTACCTGCTTCCGAATACAAAAGCTGTACTCAATTTTTACGAGGGTAAGCCTATAAGTCTCGAGTTGCCGGTATCGGTCGAGTTGAAGATCGTAGAAACGGAGCCTGCCCTTAAATCAGCAACCGCGTCGCCCACCTACAAACCCGCAGTGCTTGAAACCGGACTCAAGGTACAGGTGCCCCCGTTTATTGCGCAGGGCGATTGTATACGGGTTGATACAACCGAGGGTACATACCTCGAACGGGTGAAGTAAAAATACCGGCCAAATACTCATAGCGCAGCCCATATTAAAGATTACCTTTTATTCCAGGTACGTATATAAATATTTTATATATACGGGTATCTGCATTACGTGTCCTTACAGTGTAACAGGGCAGAAATAAACCCGTTATAAACAGCCTTACAGGAGGAGTGGCGGAATGACCATATTTTTAGTCGCAGCAATATCGGCGCTGGTGATTTCCTTTATCTGTTCCCTTGCCGAAGCGTGTCTGTTAAGCCTTTCTTTGGCCGATATTGCCAACATATCAGAGAATAAGCCGTATACCGGAAGAATCTGGAAAAAATTCCGCGAGAACATACAAAAACCCATTTCGGTAATCCTCATCATCAATACCCTTGCGCATACGATAGGCGCGGCAACTTCGGGCGTGAAGTTCAGCGAGCTTTTCGGCGCGCAGTGGATTGCTCTCTATTCGATTGCTTTTTCGCTTATGATGATACAATTTACCGAGATACTGCCAAAAACAATTGGCGTCCGGTACAATATTGTTATCGCAAAGATGGGCGGCGTGGTTCTTAATTTTCTGGTAAAAGTATTTACTCCGCTGCTTTTTCTGGTTGAGCTTGTTAACCGGCCTTTCGAAGGTGGGAAAGAGAGAAAAATTTCAAATGACGCTTTGGACGAGATATCCGTGCTTGCCCGGTTCGCCTATCTGAACAAACTGATCAGCAAAGAACAGGAGAAAATCGTCTCCCGAAGCCTGAACATCACGAAGGTAACCGCTACCGATATCATGGTAAAACGGGAAGATATCAAAGTTCTTTCCACGGATATGGAACTGATGGACGCGCTTATTGCCGCCCATATGCATCATCATACCCGGTATCCGTTAACCGAAAAAGGCGATCTGGACAACATAACCGGCTATGTTAATTTCAAGGATATCGTTGTCGCGCTTCGTATTAACCCGCAGGACCCGACGCTCAAGGGGATTGTGCGGCCGATCCTCCGTATTAAACAGAACGAGAACCTCTCGGTGATTCTCGGCAGGATGACCCAGGGACATCATCATATCGCGGTTGTTGAGGACCACCTGGGTAAAACAATCGGTCTGGTTACCATGGAGGACGCCATCGAGCCGATTGTCGGCGATATAGAGGATGAGTACGATATCATCCCCGGTACGCTTATACAGACGACGGGCAATACCTATATTGCGGGAGGCTCCGTGTTGATGCAGACATTGCGTGACAGGATTAATTCGAACCTTCCGGAAGCGCCGGCAACACTTGATGAGTGGCTTCATGAACAAATGAAAAAACATCCGCAGGTGAATGAGAAGGTTGCGTTCGGAACAACGCAATTCACGGTGAAAAAGATGCGAAGGGATAAAATTTACGAAGTGATAATACAGCGGTAAATAACGGGGATTATGCTGGTGCGTTGCATTGATGGTGCTGCATGCGCCACCTGTTTAACGCATCAGTATTCTGAATGTATATTCTTATTATATTTTGAGTGATCAGCCTTCCTGACGGTTATGTTTTTTTTCTGTTTTTTGAAGAGAAGAACTTTGTCGCAGCCCCTGCGTTTTCCTGCGGGGACGCTGCGCAGGTTGTTATAGAGTGTCGCGCTTTTTTATTACTTTTTCACACGGGCAGAAGGAGGCCTTTGATTTTTTATGACAGACTCAACTAAACTTTTCGGTATGCCTGCGCAAAAGGGGAGATGGGTATTTGTTGTACTCGGATTTGTCATCAACCTGTGCCTGGGCAGTGTCTATTCCTACAGTGTATTTAAAATGCCGGTTCAGAAGCTTTTCAATTGCGGTGCATTTGAAGGCGGACTGCCGTTCATGTTTTTCATCGCGTTTTTTGCCGGGATTTTTCCATTCAGCGGACGGCTGATTGAAAGATACGGGCCTAGGACTATGGGTATAATCGGCGGCTTAGTTGTGGGTATCGGCTGGATTCTTGCCGGTATCATACCGCCCTTTTTAAACAGTATCTGGACTATTATCGCGACCTACGGCATTATTGCAGGATCAGGCGTTGGACTCTCTTACAGCGGCCCGATTGCGGTTGCGACACGCTGGTTTCCCGACAAAAAAGGGATCGCCGTCGGCCTGACGGTCGCCGGATTCGGCGGTTCGCCTTTTATAACCGCGTACGTTGCCAAGAACCTGATTGATACCATTGCGGTTCTGAACACGTTTCTGTATCTGGGAATCGCCTTTTTCATAATCATACTGCTTCTGGTCCTGCCGCTCAAATTCCCGGTTGCCGGATGGAAACCCGAGGGGTGGGTTCCCAAAGCGGGAGCTGCCGTGGCGAGGGCAGATTTTACGAGCGGGGCCATGGCCAAAACAACCTCTTTCTGGGGATTATTCCTCTGTTTTATGATAGGCTCTCTGGCAGGATTGATGGCTATAGGCATATCAAGTCCTGTAGCGACCGGCATTATTAGTCTCAACGCCGCTTCCGCAGCGCTTTTTGTGCAGTTTTTCGCGTTGTTTAACGGCAGCGGAAGACCGGTATTCGGTTGGTTCACCGATAGAATAACACCGCGGTATGCCGCGATTATCTCGTTTGTAGTAATTTTTCTGGCGTCGCTGGGCATGCTCTTCGCAAAACCCGGCAGCGTAGTCCTGTATGGCGCCTGCTTTGCCGCTTTCTGGCTCTGCCTTGGCGGATGGCTCGGCATAGCGCCGACGGCAACCGCCATCTTCTTCGGCATCAAATACAGCGCGCGCAATTACGGCATTATGCTGCTGGCCTATGGCGTTGGAGCGATACTCGCGAACTTCATTTCCGGTTTTGCCAATGACATTTTCGGGTCGTACCTGAAGGCCTTTGTACCGACCGGCGCTCTGGCGCTTATCGGTATTTTTATCGCGCTTCTTATGATGAAGCCTCCGAAGATTGCTGCGTAGGGCGGGCGTGTTACAATAGAAAAGGTTTCACCGGTTCGGTGAAACCTTTTGCTCATCTGCTCGTATCCGGTGCTCTGCCCAGGTAAAATACCAATTCGCCCCCATTTATTATTTCATGATGATACAGATAGTTCCGTTTTATTTCCGATCCATTGAGCGCAATTTTTTGTATATATACGTTGTCGCCGGACTGATTCACAGCCTTGATCACAAACTTTTTACCTTTCGCAACACGGATAACAGCCTCGGTTATGAGTGGGCTGCCGATGCAGTATGTATCCGATCCGGGACACACCGGATAGAAGCCAAGGGCGCTGAAGATGTACCAGGCTGACATCTGTCCGGCGTCGTCGTTTCCGCACAAGCCGTCCGTCGTGTTGTTATACATCGTATTCAGTATCATGCGCACGCGCTCTTCTGTTTTCCACGGTTTGCCTGCATAGGTATACAGATAGGCGATATGATGGCTGGGCTCATTTCCGTGCACATAATTGCCGATCAATCCCTCCCTGGTAATGTCTTCTGTCTGTTGGAAGTGTTTTTCATCCAGCTTTATCAGAAACAATGAATCCAGGCGTGTACAGAATTTTTCTTTTCCCCCCATGCGTTCAATCAAGGTATCTATCTGGTGCGGTACGTATAAGCTGTAGTTTGAGGCATTGCCTTCGATAAATCCCTGGCCGTGGGTATTCAGGGGATCAAATTCCTTTTTGAATTGCCCGTCGGCGTTTTTCGGACGCATGAAACCGGTTGACGGATCAAATACCTGTTCAAAATTCCACGACCTCTTTCTATAGGTTTGAGCGATATCCTTTTTTTTCAGATGGCGTGCAATCTGTTCAATACACCAGTCGTCGTATGCGTATTCGAGGGTTTTTGAGACCGATGAGGGATTTTTGTCCTCGGGCACGAAACCCAGATCCATATACCATGCCAGGCCGTCATAATACCTGCAGGTGGATGTGTTGATACACGCCCTCAGCGCATGGTTGACGTCAAAATTCCGCACACCCTTTACAACGGCGTCTGCAATGACGGAAACGGCGTGATACCCGATCATGCACCAGTTTTCATTGGAATAATGGCTCCAGACCGGCAGCATCTTATGTACGCTCTGGTCATAGTGGGCGAGCAGGGAACGGATCATATCCGCGTTTCTTTCGGGATGCAGGATGTTAAACAAAGGATGCAGCGCCCGATAGGTATCCCACAGCGAAAAAACCGTATAATTGACAAAACCGGATGCTGTGTGAATATTCATGTCGAGGCCCCGGTACGAACCGTCGACATCCATATATACAACCGGCGCGAGCATCGTATGATAGAGGGCGGTATAAAAAATCCGCCTCTCCCGGTCCGAAAGAAACCGGGCATCGATCACGGCAAGCTCGCGGTTCCAGAGTCGCTGACCCGCCTGCTTCACCTCATTAAAATCCCAGCGCGGTGTCTCCGTGCGCAGGTTTTTGAGCGCACCGTCGGTGCTCACGGATGAGAGCGCGCATTTGATGTTCAATTTTTCGCCCTCTGTCATAGTGAAGTTAAAATACGCCCGGATATTCCGGCCGGCCATTTCAGGAAAGTTTCTTGTTTCATCAAATTTCCGCCAGAAATTTTTATAGACGCCGGTGTCGTACTTTTTGTGGCCATAGCCGGTAAACGGCTTCGAAAAAACCATGGCAAAATAGAGTATGCGGGTGCGCGCCCATCCATTGGTCTGTCGGAATCCGGTTATCAGGGTGTCATTCTCCACGCGCACGAAGGTCCAGACGTTTTTATCTTCCCAATGGTAGATATTCGCCGTGAGATCAAGAACAATACGGGCGCTGTCCGATTTCGGGAAAGTATACTGGTGAAACCCCACTCTGGCGGTTGCGGTCAGCTCTGCGGTTATGCCGTATCTGTCGAGCTTTGTCTTGTAGTATGCCGGCTCCGCTGCTTCATTTTTGTGGGAATAACGTGAATAGTAGCCGGGTAGATCAGCCTCCGGTTGAGCTGGTTCCAGGCATAGCGGGCCCGTACACGGCATGATCAAAAAATCCCCGAGGTCTGCATGGCCGGTTCCGCTGAAATGCGTATGGCTGAATCCGCAGATAGTTGAATCGTCATATTGATATCCTGAACAGTACCGGTATACTTCGTTATTGTATGCGCCGTTTTTTTCGTAGGGAACGGTTCTTGTTTCGGGACTTAATTGCACCATGCCGAAGGGCACGGCCGCGCCGGGAAATGTGTGGCCCGTGGCGTTGGTTCCAATGAACGGATTAACGTGTTGGACAGGACCGGCAGATACCGTTTCGGCTGAAAAAAGGACTCCCCGGATCAGAAGAACGCTTGCTAATGACGCATGTAGAAAAGTGTGTCTCTGTTTCATGGATAAAAAGTACTCCCCCGAATGGATGCCGTGGTAAAGCGAAGATTGTTTAAAAATACATTACAAAAATAACAGGAGCGTATGAATGCGTGGCCCGGTGGCAGGTTAAGGCCGATTACAAGAAACAAAATGAAACAGCTACCACTTTCTAATCCCGCAATAGACGATTCCTCTGCTGGCAAACGGTTCGAAGTCCTTCAGGTCTTTGAAATAGGAGTAGGTATAACCGGCATAGAGATCAACACGGTTACTATTGACCAGCGTTTCGAGTGATGCGGTTGTCCGGTAATAAGTTGATTTTTGTGTGTCGCGGTTCGTACGCCAGTAGAGTTGCAGGTCAGGTATGAATCCGATCTTTCCCAGATAGAGCGTTGTTTTTATATGGCTGCCCCAGCGGGGGAAACAGACGCCTGCACTATTCCAGTAACTTACATCGATTGAAGAGCTGTTTTTCCATGATTTTTTTATACCGAATTCATACCACTGTTTCTGACTTTTTTGCGACAGGTCAAATTTCCCAATTCCCTTGAGGTACAGGCTGTTTTTTAATTTAAACACAGGGTTGAAGTAGAGCACTGCTGCCAGGCCTTCCGCGTCTCCCTTGTGATGCACCGCGGCGCTGATACGGTAGTGCGCCTCGGCCTGCCAGTCGATAAGTAGCCTGCGTCCGCCTCCCGGTTTAATGGTATGGTCCCCCGTTAATCCGATGAAATGATCGCCGTAATCAAAATTGGAAGAGGTGTTCATATCGGTTTTTACCAATGTCCCGAAGCCAATGTTAAAACTGGTGACCGGCTTGAATGCAAAATAGAGTTGAGTCCATATATCGTTGTCTTCAGACAGTGTAGCTCTGAATTCATCGTAGCCGAGGTTGTAAAAAAGGTTGAAATAGGTCACATCCAGAAGAAAGCCGATTTTTTTTGCGTCGACCTCGATTCGTGCGTTCGCGCTGTTCATGAATTTTTGTGTCAGCGTCGAATCGACGGTTGAGAAATAGTATGGCCTGATCGGGTTGGCGCGCCCCAGGATATCGTTTGCCATGCCCACGTGCACCAGCGCTTTTCCGTGATGTTCCATACCGAAGGCGGTATGATGATACAGTGGCACCACTCTTTCCGGTAAAGCCATGTGCATGGTCGAGCCGTCAACACGATGGCGAAAATAAACCCCTGCGGAAGCGTCCTCCTGAACGGCATAGATGTCCGTGTCGAAATTCCAGAGCCGCTCCGAGCGGGGCTGGCTTCCGGCAGGTTCCTCTTCGGAGGCGATAATCAGGTTTTGTATATCAAACTGAATATTCGCAAAACAGGAAAAGACGACAAAGAGTATGCACAGCAGCGTTTTTTGGATGTTCATATGATTTTAATACACCGCATTGACAGGACAGATTTCCACACAATTACCGCATTTGATGCATTTTGACGGATCTATCACCGCTTTATTTGAAATAACGCGTATGGCGTCAGCTTTGCACACCACCGTGCACTTCGCGCACCCGATGCACCGGTAAGGGTCCACCGAAAGAGTCGCGTTGTCGGTCGGGCTGCATCCGGATGTAAAAAACTGCAGGGTTAAAAGCAGAAAGCCATATATGAATAATTTTTTCATTGATTAGTTCTCCGTGAATTTCCGGATTGCGTTAAACGAACATATGTATGCGCATTGAGAGCAGCCGATACATCCAGCGACGTCTATTACCGCCTTCCCTTGTTTCATTTTGATAACACCCTTGGGGCACACGTCAATACAATCCGCGCAGCCCACGCAATTGTAGGGCAGGACAATAGACCAGGCCTTCGATGCGCTGTAAATGCCGATTGCCAGAACACAAATAATAATACTTACGGTCAAACATCGTTTCATAAAAATTTCTCGCACATAAGATACCATGGTGAACACGGGGTGCGATGCACCATTTTTATTCAGGGTTGACTTTCATAAGTGCGTCGAACTCGCAATAGGGGACGCACTCTCCGCATGCAATGCATTTATCCGGGTCGATAATCACGACCCATTGGTCATTAAGCATGTGCTCAGTAATGGCGTTCTGCGGACATGGTTTAACACACAAGCCGCATGCCGTGCATTTATTAGAATCGATCCGATAGACTTTTTCACCCGGCGCCTTTACCACGGTGTCACTGCAATTCTGAAATAAGACAATCGTTAGCAGGGCGCAGAAGGGCAATAGATATATGATGCTGTTTCTTATTTTGTTTGTTTTAAACAATCTACGCCTCCCGTTAATCGCGCAATATCGGTTCTACTTCGATTCCCCGGTAAACAGTCCCTGAACCCAGCTTATCGCTCTTTTAAACCCGTCCACCAGTTTTATATATCCATACGGACATGATGAAATGCAGTCGCCGCAGCCGGTGCATAAATTCGTGTCGACCACATAGGTTCCTCCCTGATATTTGATTGCCCGCACGTCGCAGCTGCTCACGCACCTGCTGCATTCACGGCAACTGGATGATATCTGGGCGACTTTTTTCGACAGCGTTGTCGCAGAAGTCGTATCAGATAACACGGACTCACCAGCGACGTTATAGGCCGATACTTTATAATAATGTTTTGTCTTTGATGCCAGACTGTCGTGTAAATAGGAAACCGTTTTGACCGAGTCGAGTTTCGTAAACTGACCCGTGGCGGTCAGACTGTGATAAATATTGTATCCGGTAGCACCGGTCACCGCCGTAAACGTGATTTTGATCACCGAAACCGATTGGGCGGCAGCTTTAACGTTCGTCGGCGTGTTCGGACCGGTGGCAAGTGTTTTTGCACAAACGGTATCTGAAAGCGGGGACTCGCCGCCGTCATTGTATGCCGAAACCTTATAATAATAGAGTGTTCCCGGGCTAAGACTGTTGTGCGTATAGGTTCCCGAACCGACGGATGTCAGCAGGCTAAAAGTACCCTGCGGGGTGAGGGTAAAGTAAATCTTATACCCCGAGGCATTGCTTACCGTTGCGAAGGTGATCTTGATCTCTGTCGCAGACAGTGCCGCTGCTTTAAGGCTGTCGGGTGTAACCGGCACCGGCACCTTGGTAGTGACGCTTATCGCACTGGTCTGGGGGGATTCACCT
>Ga0105099_10000280_pt1 | contig 34688 bp, 33 predicted proteins | sample PPLLak3cmMay2015_2_FD_79138 | JGI IMG/M metagenome (GOLD analysis project Ga0105099, IMG submission 79138) | Freshwater sediment microbial communities from Prairie Pothole Lake near Jamestown, North Dakota, USA - PPLs Lake P8 Core (1) Depth... | ecosystem: Environmental > Aquatic > Freshwater >... | reverse complement strand
TCCAAAATATCATATTTCAGTGATTCTTCTTCATTTATAAAATATTCTCTTTAGATTTCTTTGGCTACTTTTTTTTCTGATTATCCTGTGCACTCACTCAGAATTGTGATGGTATTTTCTTTGATTCTCTTTATTTCCTCAGCATGTATAAGGATATCTGTTGCCTGCCCTTGAAATCCGCCCAAAGGTTGATGGATCATCACCCGGGCATGGGGCAGTGCGTAGCGTTTTCCTTTGGTACCGGCTGCCAGTAACAATGCGGCCATGGAAGAAGCCTGCCCCACACAAATCGTCACCACATCATTGGCAATAAAGTTCATGGTATCAAAAATTGCCATACCAGCACTGACGACGCCACCAGGAGAATTGATATAGATAGATATATCCTTTTCCTGATCTTCAGCGGCCAAAAAGAGGAGCTGTGCGATGACTACATTAGCCACTTGATCATCAATGGCTGTACCTAAAAAAATAATACCATCCTTAAGCAAACGGGAATAGATATCAAATGCTCTTTCAATATGTCCGCTTTGTTCAATAACTATCGGAATAATGGCCATAATCACACCTCTTTAACCGACACAGACTCCTTCAGAAGATCAATTACTTTTCTCTTGAGCAGAACGTCTTTAAGCTGTTCACGATGTTTCGCTTCATGATAATACTTTTTAATCTGTTTTACATCTGCATTATTGGTAATTGCCAATCTATCATATTCTGCATCCAAATCTTCCTGATTGATCTTTAAATCCTTTTCTTTTATCAATTTTTCAATGATAAATGAAAAGCGAACATTACGCTCTGCATCTTCTTTGATGCGGGCAAACAAGATGTCACGGTCATTTTCAAACTGATGGAAATCCTGAGCATAGCGTTCTGGATTTTGAATCAAACGGGACAACTCCTGGGTCAATAGCTTTTTGGGCACCACAAAGTCGACAGCAGAAACCAGTGTTTTGATGATTGCTTCGATTTTTCTGTCTTCCAACACTTTCTTCTGATATGCATCAAATTCTTCTTTCATTTTTTCTTTGAATTTGATCTGACTTTCATACCCATGTTTAATGGCAAAATCATCATCTAAGACTGGCTTTTGCATCTCAAAATGTTGGGAAATTTCTATCTGATGCTCAAATTTTTTCCCTTGCCAGGCAGACCGTTGATAATCCTCTGGATATTCCTGAATAATGGACACCTTTTCCCCACTTCTTTTGCCAATTAATTCAGCAGAAATGTCACCAAGTTCATGTTCATTACCCTTTTTGACTTCATAATAGCTTTCTTTTCTGGGTGTCATTCGTTTGTTTTCCAGATTCTTGCTCTGAAATTTGAGAACCACAAAATCCCCTTCCTGAATTTCACGATCTGTTACAGGGAACCTGCGTTTGTTGGCTTCGAGCACTTTTCCTATCTCTCTTTCTTCTTCGAAAACTTCATAACCCAGTCCATTTTTTTCTATAGTGCACTCCAAACCTGACAGCTCGGGAAGGGTTAGTTCAGGAACCAATTGGACTGTAACCTTGGCGGTCACATCACCTCCTTTCGGTCTGTCTATATCTTCAACTGTCGGGGAATCTATGACATTCAGATTTTCTTTTCGGATATGGCTCATGATCGTTTCTTCCAGCATTTTACCGACAACTTCATCTTCAGCTGCCTCATAGAATCGACTCTTGACGACATCGAAAGGGACTTTACCCAAACGAAAGCCTGGCAATTTCACCTGTGAAACATATCCTTGTAAAGTGATTTCAATTTGTTCTTCGATCTTGTTCCTTTTTAGTACCAACGACCAACCGTGATTCAGAGATTGTTCTTCCTTATCAGTAATCGCTTGCTCCATTGGTTCGGAAACCTGCTTTTCCTTGTTTTCCGTTTTATCAAGGGGCTCTTCAGTATTCTGATCTTGCGGGCTGGTCTCTTTTAACTCTGTCTGTTTCTTAGCCATGAAAATTCTCCTGGAATGAGTTCAAATCAAAACAATAAATATGGATCATACCAAAATTTTGTCTGGCAGTAAAGATTGACTGCCGGCTATCCATGAGCCTTCTGAATTGTCTTTAAGTAGGCCTGCATAAATTCAACATCCTGTGATATTTGTTCTCCCAACTGCCTTGTAGTCTCAAAACAGATTTCTGGCCGTATCTTTTTTTGGAAGGAGATAACCACATCAGCACCGTATAGGTTGGCGTCAACATCTGGCAGGTACGTTTCTATCCGCTCTTCACAACCCGCAACCGTTGGCCGCGTGCCGACATTGGTAACTCCCCAAGCCTGAATTACCCTTTTGGGGAAGCTTACCTTTGTTATAAAAACACCTTTAGGTAAAAGTGTGTTGTCTGTTTTTACGTTTATTGTTGGGAAACCTATTTTGCTACCTATTCCATCACCTTTCACCACAGCACCTTCAATAGTGTATGGCCTGCCAAGCATATCCTTGGCATCCTCAACATCACCGATTCGAACCCTTTCTCTGATTCGGCTGCTGGAAATGGGCACTCCATGCCAATCAACCTGTTTAACAACACTACAGACCGCCTGATGTTTGGCAAGATTCTGACACATCATATCGATAGTAAAACACCGATTCTTGCCAAAGCGAAAATCTTCTCCCACAACCAGATGTTTTAATCTGAAACGGTCAATTAAAAATGCCTTAATAAATTCTTCACCCGACAAAGAGCGTGCTTTTAAAAAATCGACAACAAAAATTCCATCCACACCACTGGAACGTAATGCGGACAAACGCTGTGCTGGAGTTTGCAATAAGGTGCTTTCTTTTTTAAAAAAAAGTTTCGGATTTGGCTCAAAAGTTACTATATAGGAGGGTAAAGAAAGCTCATTGGAAACGGTTATCACTTTTTTCAAAATTTCCTGATGTCCCAAGTGACAGCCATCAAAATTGCCAATGGTCAAAACTGAAGGGGAAGTTTGATCAGTCTTGCAGTTTATCAGGGACTTTTCCGGTAAATGAGCTGTATACATGATGATTAAAAAGAACCGAATCCTTCAAAAATGGTCTCAATGGTTCCTTGAATGAATAAACCAGTACAATTATGAGAACGATCAATATAGCAGAAATGGCCTTAGAATGCAAACTTTCGCTATGATTTTGCCGTTCCTCCAGAAAGTATTCCTCGGCTGATGTATCTGTGTTGAGAATACTGGATTTTGCCTCGATCACATCTTTTTTCAGAAGATTGAAAAGGTTTTTGTACACCTTATATTCAGTCAAAAGACCGAACTCCACAATATCTCTGACTCTGTTCTGGCCGTTGATATGTTTAAGTAGATTTGTCTCCTGTTCACTCAGATAAATTTTATTTCCTTTGGGAACATACTCATCATATTCATCAACCAATACAACATCTTTGGGATCTATTGGCTTTGGAAAAAAAACAATGTCCTCGTTAGGTATCATTTTTTTGATCAACGGCCATTCATCCAACATCTGAACGCCTTCCATAATCAGGTTATCAGTCGGAATAGGATCAACAATCCGCATTGAATCCTCTAAAAATTCCATTATCTTGAAATTGTATTCTCCCTTTTTCCATTTGAATAACGATAGTACAATTTCAATTGTCTGAGTCTTCAGGGCAGTTTCGATAATCCCCTGATTGATCAGCCCCATCCCCTGTAGTATTTCCCCTATTCTCTGGTTGGTTCTCTTTTGAATGGACAAGGCCCTTTGCAGCATTTCCTCACTGATGAAGTCCTGTTTAACCAATACATGACCAACCCGAATCCCCAGTTTTTTAGGGAAAGCATCCACCCCAACTATAAACCCTTTTTCAAAAATCAAGGTTATAAAACCATCCTTGGCTGTAAATGTTAATATCCCCGTTTTTTGTTGCAGAGATAACAATTGCAAAATATCTGGTACTTTGAATTCTTTCAATGTCCCCTTAAATCCCATATTCATCCCCCTGAAAAATCAGCGAATTGGCTACAAGAAAGACAATTGCAGCCAAGACTCCGAATGTTTTGGCAAATAGTGGAACAGTTCCATAATATTGGGCCAATGGATGCCATACAACAAAAGCTATAAGTAAGAAAAAATAGTAGAAGAAATTGATCGTTGCAAAAAGGCGGTGCTGCCCTCTCATGTGGAGAAAAAAACCAGGTGAAAGAAAAGAAAAAACAAGTAAAAGCATATTTTTTCGCCGGGTTGTTTTGTGAATATCTGCCTCTTTAAATGTTTTGGCATCAGCCATCATGGCATCTTTAATTAAAAACAATTGATAACAATCGTTACATACATTAACGGCTCTGTTGGGATTTTCTTTTTTAATGGCCTTTTGACACTTTGCACAGTGGGTGCTTTTTCCAATATCATGAAATAATACTGGTAGAAACTTGATGTACAAGAGGAGGATGATAAAAAAATAGATGATTGGAATGCGAATAAGCATCCTCAGAGAGGATTTTATGATATAAAAAAGTGTCATATCATCTGGACTTTTCCCAGAACTTAAAAAAAGAGACCAGAGAAATCCATCAGATAAAACAGGAAGTTGGGGTTGTCCGACAATATCACTGAATGTTGCTATTCTGGGGAATCGATTTACAAACGCATCAAATGTCTTCTCATCTTTGTTTTCAAGTAAAGCCAGGGTGATATTGTACAGTGCAGTCTGATCAGTCGGATTATGGCTTAACACGTCGGACAGAACAGATATGGCATTTTGATAATCATTATTGGTTAAAAAGGCGAACCCGTATAAATTCTTTTTTAAATCATGCTTCAGTTTATCATCGGTTGAATTCAGCCATTCCATTCCATCTTCGAGATTTCCAACATGAAAATTGTTAAAGGCCAATAAAAGTTTTGCAGAAGGGTTTTTTTCAACAGCATCCGCATCATATGACATTAAATGTTTACTCATTATTTTTTTTGCCTGCAGAAAAGATGCATTTTCAGCCTGATGCAAAAGGAATTGATTAAAGGAACTGACGAGCATGGTGAGTGCCAGGAGAGTAAAAAGAAAAACCAGTGTTTTCCGCTCAGTGCCATCGGTATAAAACCAAAGGGACGAAATGACAATCATAATCATTAAAAACCAGCCAGAGCCAATAAAAATCGGCCATAGAAGAAGTAATATCCAAATAACAAGCCGTTTTTTTTCAACAAATCCTTTTTCGTTGAGTATCATATCGTAGGTGGCCAAGGAAAGATAATGCCTGACTAACCAAATTGTAAAGAACAGCATAGTCAACAAAACCGCCCAGAAAAGAGCTTCATTGATCTGTGTAATCAGTATTACTGCTGGTTCAAAATTTTGCAGCAACCTTTTTACTTGGATAAATTGCTTTTTTGTATTAGAAAAATCGATAAATTTTTTATCATCGCGAAATTGATTGAGAAAAGAAATAGAACGCCATTCACGGGGATCGAGAATCTGGACTTTTTCAAAAAGGGAAAAGGCAAGAGATTTTTCCCCCTGACGATACAATTCCAACCCGATTTCCAGCAATCGGCCTGATATGGCTGACATAAATGTCTGGTTACCTGAAAATGAATCTGGTTGTAAATTCTCAATGGCCACCCCCAACTCATCGAACGATTTATTATTTAGAGCGAATTCCATAAAAAGAACCCGCTCATCAAGTTTACCGTGTTCTGCAGAAGTGGCAACCAGATTTGATCCATTTAAAAGAGTCAACCAAATTGTCAAGACAAACAGAAGACATTTTTGGATCATGTTTTTTACCCTTTATTCAGGCCCATTTTTTTTTGACACACCAGATTAAGGTTATCGATACTTTCTATCAGCAGCTTTTTTTCTGTTTCATCCAGATTTCCTTTGGTTTTTTCATTCAAAGCCGACAACATATGTATATAGCGACTTGCAGCATTGACGTCTGTTGATTTCTCTCCAGTGATGGGATTGGGGATTTCTCCAAGGAAAATCATAGCTTGCGTCAACAGTAAGATAATAATCGATTTGATACCTTCTTCCACGATTTCTCCGTTTTGTTTAATATACCATATAAAATAAGCGCTTTCAAAATATCCACCCCTTGTCTGCACCATTTGCCCTGAATAGTAAAACCTTGTAGAATGAAATATCTTGACTCATTGCCAATGGAGTTTTTCATGTCTGAACTTTTTGATGAATTAAGAATGATTTTTGTCAAACTTCGGGATCCGAAAAACGGATGCCCGTGGGACATCAAACAAACTCCAAGCTCATTACAGGAGTATATTATCGAAGAGGCACACGAATTAACTGAAGCCATTGCAGATGGGTGCCCTGACAAACAGAAAGAAGAAATGGGTGACCTTTTACTTCAGATTTTTTTCCTGAGTCAAATAATGGATGAACAGAAGTTGTTTAATATAGACGATGTCATGTCAACACTTAAAGAAAAGCTCATTCGCAGACATCCTCATATTTTCGAAGAAAGAACTCAGTTAACAGATGATGAAGTAAAAAGAAATTGGGAAAATATAAAAAAGAAAGAAAAGTCAAAACAATCAATCATTTCAGATTATCCAGATTCCATGCCTGCCTTGGCAGTTTGTAAACGAATAAGCGAGCAGGTGGCTTCGGTGGGGTTTGACTGGAAAGATGCCAATCAGATCCGAAAAAAAATTGATGAAGAATTACTCGAATTGGAAAATGCCCTCACTACGGAGGAACAAACCGAGGAGTGCGGTGATCTGCTGTTTGCAATAGCCAATTTATGCCGTCATTATAAAGTTCACCCTGAATTGGCTCTAAAAGCGGCTAACCGAAAATTCATCAAAAGATTTCGATACATGGAGCAGAAAGTGAATAAAACAGATAAAGGATTTACGTTCCATTCTCTTGAGGAATTGGATACCTTGTGGGAAGAATCCAAACAGGAGAACCTCTAAAAATGGATAATAGCACTTTATACTTTTGGTTTTCTTTCAATCCAAATGGAGAAAAACTTTCCAATATCCCGATAGATCACGGCGAATTCTATTCACGATTGACATACGTCCTGTTGAGTTCTTTGTCAACCCCTCCTGGCGATCAAGAGATTCGGGAACGTGTAGAAATTGAGCTTGGTTTCGCCGTTATACAGGCTTGGAACCAGATTGTGAAACAAGATCTGATGTCCGCACAATCGGAATTGATAAACAAAAAGGTATTGGATTTTCCGGATATTGTGAAGCAACAAAGCCACAAGATCAACGATGATCAACTGTTTTGTTACCCATTTCAGCTTGACAATACGACAAAACAAGTTTTTATAACCAGTATACTGTGGCTTTTATCAAAACCTCAATTCAAGCACCTGCAAACCCATTTCTTGTCTGAAACTGACCGTAAAGTGCTTAAAGAGTCGGGCTTTTACTATCATTTTGAAAATCATTTTGCCAAACCAATACTCGTTTCCGCATACCCAGCTTGTCCGAATGAAGAAAGCCTGCGAGACCTGGCTGTTAACCTGCAAAAGAGGCATCGTTTTTCTTCACAACTAAACCATCTGCTCTATAGATCCCTTGACCGGCTGGCAGAAATTGACCGAGAAAGGCATCCAACTCACCCGCAGATCGAATTTAATGTTGCTGCTGATTTTTTTTACCAAACATCACCAAGCTTGACCCAGTCTGAAACAACAGATCATCATCAAGATGCTGGTCACACCTCAGATGACAATATTATTTCTGTCAGTACACTTCAAAACACGGCTCCCGACTGGGGAAAAGAGTTGGTCATTATAGCCAAACTGTTGCCAGTTTGGCTTCACCAACTATCTCTGAAATATGGCTTTGCCATTACCACATTGGATCAGATTCCAGATCAAGAGCTCTTGGATATGAAGGAGTTGAAAATTACGGGCTTGTGGTTGGTCGGTGTCTGGTGCAGAAGCGAGGCTTCCAGACGGATAAAGAACGCTTTGGGCAATCCCAATGCTCTTGCCTCAGCGTATTCGATATTCGATTATGAAATTGATCCTTCTTTGGGTGGAAAAACCGCACTCAAGATTTTAAAAGACAAAGCAAACCGCTTGGGAATTCATCTGGGGGCTGATGTGATACCCAACCATACAGCAATAGATTCCAGATGGCTCCAGAATAACCCTGACTGGTTTATTTCTTCAACCCTGCCCCCTTACCCTGCCTACTCATATCAAGGCCAGAGTTTGTCTGATAAAGATGATATTGTAATCAAGATTGAAGATCATTACTATGACCACCAGGATGCCGCAGTTGTTTTTCAATATCTCAATCGCAAGAATTTGAACGAACCTCTCTATATTTACCATGGAAATGATGGCACCCATGTACCATGGAATGATACAGCTCAACTTGATTATCTCAATCCAGCTGTTCGAAAAAACATGATTGATACAATCATTGCCGTTAGCAAAGACTTCCCGTTGATTCGACTGGATGCAGCGATGACTCTAACGCGCATGCATTATAAACGCCTTTGGTATCCCCCACCAGGAGAAGGTGGCGCTATCCCCTCACGCAGTGGTCAGATGAGTTCAAATGAAGAATTTGACGCCAGGTACGGCCCAATTGAATTTTGGCAGGAAGTACTGATAGCTCTCAACAGAACCAATCCCAACGCCTTGCTTCTGGCTGAAGCGTTCTGGCTTATGGAACCCTACTTTATAAATAATATCGGCATGCACAAAGTCTACCACAGCGCTTTCATGAATCTTTTAAGAGATTATCATGGGCATCGATTCAATGAGTATATTCAGTACTTGATACGGCACCATCCCCTCAGCACCCTCAACCACTTTGTCAACTTTCTCAGCACCCCCGATGAAGCTCCGGCTGCAGTTGCATTCGGAAAAAGTGATCGATTCACAGCCGCTTCGGTCCTGTTAACTACCTTCCCTGGAACCCCGTTGTTTTCCCATAACCAGTGGGAAGGTCTTGAAGAACAATACGGTATGGAATTTGCGGCACCCATGAATAACATTCCCAGAGATAACGGTTTCTTTAACTATTATCAATCGTGCATGATGCCCCTCCTTGTGCACAGATCCCTCTTCAGTCAGGCTGAACACTTTCAGCTTTTGTCTTTTCAGAGCAATGATACAGGAAAAAGTCAGAATGTTATTGCCTTTACCAACCAATCTGAAAACACTTCTGCTTATGTCATTGTTAATTATCAGGATTCAAACCTCAGTGGTCAACTTCAACCAACATCAAGTACTACGGCCAACACCAGCAAAATAAAATATCTTGGTCAATCCCATAACACTCACTTCATCAAAAGCCCGTTTTCTGATATATCCCTGGGGCCTTGGGGCTATTGCGTTTTCCTTGTGCCTCATCATTATTAACTACAGCTATCATCCCGATTTGTGCGGGTGAAAGATAAAAAACAGACAGTAAGATCTGTTCAGATTACACCGATCTCTCAAGAATTCATAGGGGGGAAGGTGGCACAGCCAGGGCAAACGCATCTTAATTATTTCACCCAGTATTAGCCTCACCCCGCCCCCTCTCCTGGAGGAGAGGGGCCTTTATAAGCGAAATTTTCAAAAATATCGCAACCAAAATAACAAATTTTATTGATAGATCGTTTCTTGTGCCCCCCTTTGCTTTAGGAAAAGGGGGAAATGGGGGGAAAGGCAAGTGTTTGTGGACACACATACCCGAATACGAAAGAGAGCTCGCAGTTAATCAGCGGATAAGTAGTGTTAATTAGCTTAAAAAATGAGCTTATTGCTCTACGGAGCCGAAATCTTCTGGAGAGAGTGAATTGAACCAATCTTCCAGCTGTTCTTCTGTATTGATGAATTCAGAAAAATGATCAGAAAGGATGGAGCCATTATAAACAGCGTCGGTTACATAGATAGGAACCCCAGTCTTCAAAGCCAAGGTTACGGCATCGGAAGGACGGCTGTCCATCTGAATAATTTCTCCATCGAATTTTTGGAGAGTGAGTTCAGCAAAAAAAGTATTTTCAATTACATCATTGATAACAACCTTTTTTAATTTCGCTCCACAATGGAAAAGAAGACTTTTAATCAAATCATGAGTCATCGGGCGAGGTGGGGTAATAGACTCCAATTCCATCGTGATGGCGTTGGCTTCGAAGCCACCAATCCAGATAGGAATGATCTTCTTTTCATTTATTGGCTTTAGAATCATTACCGGGCATTTAGATATCGGGTCCATAATCAGGCCGATCAATTTTACTTGAAAGACCGTGCTTTCATTTTCCATTTCGTCACCGTAACCAATTTTTTTCGCAGATATTATATAGTATCCTTACCAGCTAATGTCAATACAAGAGTGACAAAACCATTCTTTTCCAGGATAAAAGAATTTCCTCTTGAACCATTGCATAATTCAGAAACTTTTATTTTATTTGAATATGGATCTAAAAACATTTTTCTCTGTTACATTCGATATTTCAATGTTTATGCGGGGATGTGGGGCTTTTACCCCAGTCCCCGTCCCCCCAAGAGATCACAGTAAAGAAAAATATCGAAACGACTCTCTTGACACACTCTTTGCTCTTGTGATAGTTTCTAAATTAAAACAATTCCACACACTCGTGGTCCTTCCCAAAAACCTGGTGCGTGAAAGAAGAAAACCATTTAAGGAGATAGCATGACCCAGTTTAAAAAAAAGACAATTGACGGTAATACCGCCGCGGCACATGTGGCTTATGCGTTTAGTGAGATTGCAGCGATTTACCCGATTACCCCCTCTTCAGTTATGGGAGAATTGGCGGATTCCTGGTCGGCTCATGGATTGAAAAACATTTTCGGTGAAACTTTGGATGTCATCGAGATGCAGTCTGAAGGTGGCGCTGCCGGAGCCGTTCACGGTGCCCTGTCAGCTGGATCCATGACCACCACCTTTACTGCCTCACAGGGTCTGTTACTGATGATTCCCAACATGCACAAAATTGCCGGTGAAATGCTTCCGACAGTATTTCATGTTTCAGCACGTTCACTTGCAGCACAATCACTATCCATTTTTGGAGATCATAGTGATGTTATGTCAGTCAGAAACACAGGCTTTGCATTAATGGCTGCAGCATCTGTTCAGGAAACAATGGATCTGGCCCTGGTATCTCATTTGGCCGCACTTGAATCATCCATACCATTTGTAAACTTTTTTGATGGTTTCCGTACTTCTCATGAAGTACAGAAGGTTGAAATGATTGACTATGACACAATGGCAGGAATGGTTGATCATAAATACGTTGAAGCATTTCGCAATCGGGCATTGTCACCTGAAAGACCTTCAATGAAGGTAGGTGCCCAAAATCCGGATGTCTACTTTCAGGGGCGTGAAACAGTCAACAATTATTACAAAGCCGCACCATCCATTGTTCAAAAATACATGGACCAACTGGCTAAGATTGTTGGACGAAAGTACCACCTTTTTGATTATGTAGGCGCTTTGGATGCCACCGACATCATTATCGTCATGGGCTCAGGCTGTGAAACTGTTGAAGAAACAGTCAACTATCTCAATAAAAAAGGCAAAAAAGTAGGCCTTATTAAAGTTCGTCTCTATCGCCCCTTCAGCGCTGAAGCGTTTGTTTCTCTAATACCAAAAAGTGCCAAACGAGTGGCTGTACTTGATCGGACCAAGGAACCCGGGTCTCTGGGAGAACCCCTTTATTTAGACGTAGTCACCGCATGCACCGGCAAAAATCTGAACATCATCGGCGGCAGATACGGCCTAAGTTCCAAAGAATTTACTCCATCCATGGTTAAAGCTGTTTTTGAGCACCTGGAAAAAGGCGGATTCCACGATTTCAGTATTGGTATCAATGATGATGTCAGTCACTTGTCAATACCTGTGACTGAAATCATTGATGCCGAACCCGAAGATATCAAACGCTGTATTTTCTGGGGCTTGGGATCTGACGGAACTGTCGGTGCCAACAAAAATTCAATTAAAATAATTGGTGATCATACCGACATGAATGCCCAAGGGTATTTTTCCTATGATTCAAAGAAATCCGGTGGCATCACTATTTCTCATCTTCGTTTCGGAAAAAGCCCAATCCGTTCCCCCTACCTGATCACTAAGGCAGATTTTGTTGCCCTGCACAACCCGGCCTACATCGGGCGTTACGATGTTTTGAAAGAATTGAGACCAAATGGCATTTTCCTGCTTAACTCCGAATGGGCGAATGAAGAAGTGTTTTCTCATCTAACCCGCGACATGCAAGAAAAGATCATCCGTGACGACATCTCATTCTACAACATTAATGCCTTGGCCATAGCAAACGAAGTGGGGCTGGGTAACCGTATTAACACCGTTATGCAGGCCGCCTTTTTCATTGTCTCGGGTGTATTACCACAGAATGAAGCCATCTCCCTCATCAAAGATAGTATAGAAAAATCATATATCTCCAAAGGTGAGCAAATCGTCACCATGAATCATGCGGCCGTTGATCGAACAAAAGGAGCCCTGAACCGCATTAAGACACCTGAGTCAATTTCTGACATAGTCGAATCGTTTACCCCAAACAAGCTGATTCCAAACACTGCAAGTGATTACGCCAAAAACATCATTGAAAACATTATGCATCTCCGGGGTGATGACATACCGGTTTCACACATGCCTCTGGATGGAACCATACCAACCAACACTGCACGTCTGGAAAAACGCGGGATTGCGCCTTATGTACCCCGATGGATCAAAGACAACTGTATCCAATGTAATCAATGCTCCCTGGTTTGCCCCCACGCAGCCATTCGCGCCAAACAGATGGATCCCAAAGAGCTTGAAAATGCCCCCAAAACATTTGAGACTTTAAAGTCCAATACAAAAAACGATCGGAACTTACAGTTCAGAATCCAGATTTACACAGAAGATTGCACCGGTTGCGGAAATTGTATTGATGTTTGCCCATCCAAAACCAAGGCCCTGGAATTCCAATCTATCGAAAGTGAACGGGAACGCGGCGAAATTGAAAACGCACAATTCTTCGATGCTCTCAGCGACAACATCACAGAAGGCGTCCCATCTGGAACATACAAAGCCACTCAGTTCCTTAAGCCACTGTTTGAATTTTCCGGTGCCTGCGCTGGTTGCGGTGAGACACCCTATGTTAAGCTGCTAAGCCAGCTCTATGGTGAGCGGATGATCGTTGCCAACGCCACGGGCTGTTCATCTATCTATAGCGGCACTTTCCCAACTACCCCCTATGCGATCAGCAAAAACGGTAAGGGCCCCAGTTGGGCCAATTCGCTTTTTGAAGATAATGCAGAATATGGTTTTGGCATGAGATTGGCTGTAGATGCCAACCGACGCCAGCTGAAGCGTGTCACAGAGAACCTTATTGATATGGACATCCCCCAGGAACTCAAAACTGTTTTACAAAATTCATTAACAAATTGGGATAAGAAGGATGCCGAGGCTCAAGAATCAGCCAACATAACCCGGAAACTACTCGCCAAAAATGTTGCAAATCTGAAAGGTGATGCTTTACCGCTTCTTCGTAAAATCATTGAATTACAAGATTACTTCGTAGACAAGTCGGTCTGGTGCATTGGCGGTGATGGTTGGGCTTATGATATCGGTTATGGTGGACTGGACCATATCCTGGCCCAAAAGCGCAACATCAATGTTCTGGTACTTGATACAGAAGTGTATTCCAATACTGGAGGTCAAGCGTCGAAATCAACACCCTTGGCTTCTGTAGCCAAATTTGCCGCAGCCGGTAAAAGAACAGGCAAAAAAGATCTGGGCCTGATCAGCATGACTTATGGGCACATCTATGTTGCGTCTATCAGCTTGGGTGCCAACATGAACCACACGGTCAAAGCCTTTATGGAAGCAGAAAGCTATAATGGACCATCCTTGATCATCGCCTACGCTCCATGCATTGCCCATGGAATCAATATGGGCAAGACAATCCATGAGGAAAAAAGGGCTGTTGAGTGCGGATATTGGCCTCTTTATCGTTATAATCCTCAGCTCATTTCCGAAGGTAAGAATCCATTTGTCTACGAGAGTAAGGACCCTAAATCAGACATGCTTGATTTTATCCAGAGTGAAGACCGATATGCCACTTTGAAGAGACAGTTTCCGCAGATTGCCGATGAACTGTTCCAACAAGCGGTTGATTTTAAGAAAGAGAAACACGAATACTATAAAAAACTTTCTCAGCTTTAGAGACGACCCCTCGGGGAGTCTTCGCTCCCCGAGGGACTTTTTCCCCCTATTGCTTTTTTGTAATGGAGGCAGCCTCATGGATTTATCTGACATTACCAACAATTTGGTGGCCCAACGACAACCCATTGATTTTATTTTGCCAGAATATCTTGAGGCTATCCCCTATTCAAACCCCAATCAATCTACATGGGTTGAAATAATTCACCCTGAATTTACTTCCTTGTGCCCCAAAACAGGTCTCCCCGATTTTGGTGAAATCACCATCAAATATCTGCCTGACCAATTTATTGTTGAGCTCAAATCATTGAAGTATTACTTTTTACAATATCGAAACACCGGTATTTTCTATGAAGAACTCACAAAACTGATTATGGAGCATTTGAAAGCCGTTCTGAACCCTTATAACCTTACTGTTAGCGCCAAAATGACACCCCGAGGTGGTATCCAGTCGATTATAAGCTCTTCTTTTTGTCGTTGACTTCAATCATTCTTTTATGAATATTAAAAAATATCCGCCTCAAGTTATCTTATTGATTTGCTTGTCATTTAGTGCAATTAACCTTTTCTCAAAACCTATTCATTTATCTTCCACTTCACCAAAAAGACATGAAAAACCACAGCTGCCTGAGCAAATATCAAATCAGCAAAATACAGTACGAGCTCATTTAATGGCCCTGGGCACCTGGGCTATCTCAACAGCAAACTATTGGCTGGAAGGTGAAAAATGGGAGGAAGACATTGATTTTCATCTGAATGTTAATGATCAGATAAAGCGACTGTTTTCACTAAATTCCTATCGTTTCGATTCCAATACCTTTGCGACCAACTGGCAACACGCATTATCGGGTGCTGTCTTTTACAATTTTTATCGAAGCAATGGATTTTCTCTGCTTCAGTCTTTTCAATACTCTGTTTACACCAGTCTGCTCTGGGAATTTGTCACTGAATATCAGGAAGTGATTTCTGTCAATGACATGCTATATAACTCCCTGGGTGCGCTGACTGTTGGCGAAAATCTCTATCAAATCAGCAATTATCTTCATTATCAGAAAAATGGCTTGTTGAAATCTCTGGGTTATCTACTCAACCCCATCAACGCTCTGAACAGACTGTTGGACAGAAAAAATCAAACATTGGGACAATCCGATGCCCAATTCCTGGATCACAGAGGATCACTTTCTTTCTCGTTATCAAAAGGGGATCTTCTGCCACAGGAAGGTCAACAAAATTTTATTAATTCCAGAGTTGAAATTGATCTTTTTCCCACAATATCAACGAAGGAAACAGACAGCATCCCATTGACCTGGCAAGCTTTTTTTTTAGCCGGTCATTTCTCATTTTCCCTGACCGGTAATTCCAGTGGCATTAATGAATATCGTTTAAAAATGAGGAATATTCTTCTGGGTTGGTTGACAATTCAAAAAGACAACTCCAGGCATTCAAATCTCCTTCTCTTTGGATTAAGCAATGGCTTCGATCTGTACAGAAAAAAAGCAATTGACCCGTTCGACACCAATAAGGCAAAGCTTGTCTGGGAACCCGACAGGGTCATCGATCATCCGGTATATTATTCAGATAAGATATCCCACCTTGGTATAATTGGACCGTCCTTATTATGGATCAGGCAGAACCCGTCCTCCCGATTGAGCCTGGAGGGTGGTTTTTGCTTTAATTTTGCCATGATCAACAGCCTTCCCCTCAATCGTTTAAGCCATGAACAAAAGATCAGCGACACCAAGGTTACTCTTCTTTACTACGGTTATTACTATGCACTGGGGTATTCATGCTATGTCAAAGGCCATTACGATTGGAAACCTTTTCTTGTTGAGTTCCAGTATGATTTCCAGAGCTACCGTTCAATGGATGGGCTTGACCGTTTTCAGAAGCATCTGATCTGGGATCCTGATTTATCAGACAGTCGTTCATTTCTTTTAATTGGCCTCTATCTTAAACCATTCAAATCATTTCAACTGGGATGCGTTTTGGAACAAATGAATCGCTATGGCAGTATTGACAACTTTTCTGCGAAAGAAAAAGAGCAGCGAGTATCTTTTAGCCTGGGTACCCTTTTTTAGTTGCCAGACCTTCTACTGTTTTGATTAATTGCTCATACTTGGCTTCAATTACTGACCAGGAATAATGCTGGATAAAATAGTTCCGACCGTTTATACCCATTTTCTTCCGTAATGCGTTATGACTGGTAAGCAGTTGAAGAGCAGAGCTGAACTGCTCATAATCAGTAAACCAGAGTCCAGCCTGACTACGTTGGCATTGCCCTTTCAGCACTTCAGTGCGACCATTGGCCAAAACAGGTTTACTCATGGCCCATGCCTCAAGGGTAACCATCGACAATGATTCAAACTGAGAAGGAATAACCAGACACTCCGCACCAGCCAAGCCATTGAATTTGTCTTCATCTGAGACAAAACCAATATAGCGCATTTTTGGATGATCCGGTATGTCAACAATCGTTTTCCCCGCCAGTACGAGCTGTACAGGATTATTGGGGTAATCTTTCGAATACCGTACGAAATGATCAAATAACTGCGGCAAACCCTTGTTTTCATCAAGTCGTCCAACATAAAGGATATAGGGGGACGGTATCGAATATTTTTCACGAAAAGCCAATTCGTCCGCTTTTGCTGGTATTTCTGAACCCACCCCCACAACAAGTCCCATAACATCATGATTTTGAGCAATTTTCCAAATCAGGTCGCGTTCTTCAACTGAATTGTAGGCAATTGCTGCAGGTAATTGGAAAAACTGCTTGAATAGACGCAGATAGACAATGTCATCATGTTCGGCAGTGGGAACCAGAATTGCTTTGTGGGCCACCAAGGGCAGTAACTTGAACGTGGTGTAATATCTGAAAGAAAAGAAAATAAACAAGTCAAATTCTGATTGATGCTCAGCAATAAATTCACCCATAGACGAACACTCTGGTCCCTGTTCACGCATCCACTCCTCTTCCATCAGGATGGTATGCTCCTCATTCAGAATGATTTTCTGCAGATCTCCAAACCGTTTGGGGTCTCTTTCCCGATCAACTAAAAAGCGACGGACAGCTATCCCTTCAATGATATCGATACCTTCCGGATAAAAAGGGGACCAGGTGACATAGTCAAGTGCACATGTCGTTAAAACCTCTATCTTGTGTTTGCGGCTCAGATGTTTGGCAATCAAACGGGCATGATATTCCGCTCCGCCATTGATTTCGAGACCATACCTTTGAACAACAATAGCCACTTTTTTCTGCATGGTTAATTATAGCATTTTTCACTTGGACCAGTTACACCTTCACAAAACATAGGGACTTGGTTCCTGAATGATTTGACTTTTTGACCGGTTTCGGATATAGAATTCCTTTGTGAAAATTGAATCTTATCTACGTTATTGGAGGTATTGATGAATATCATCGTCTGTGTAAAACAAGTGCCCGATACAGAAGCCAGTTTAATAGTCAAAGATGGCGTGGGCATCAACGAAGCCAATATTAAGTGGATCATCAGTCCATACGACGAATATGCCATTGAAGAGGCCCTGAAGCTGAAAAAAACGCTTGGGAACGTCACGCTTACCGCATTAACACTGGGACCATCCCGCTGTGAAAGTGCTTTGCGAACCGCATTGGCCTTGGGCGCTGATGCAGCATTTCACATGGAAAGTGAGCAAGTTCTGGATCATATGGGCACGGCACGTTGTCTGGCTGCAGCCATCAAGGAAATCGGCTTTCCATCCATCATTGTTATGGGTAAACAGGCCATAGACGATGATGCATATATGACCCATATTTATCTGGCAGAACAACTTAATGCCCCTGTCAGTACCAACTTAACCAATGTTACTGTAACAGACAATGAAATAACTGCAGATCGGGAAATCGATGAAGGGGCTAAAGAGCACCTGTCCTTTTCCCTTCCCTGCGTACTGGGAATTGGTAAGTGTGCTTATACACCCAAACTCCCCAATTTGATGGGTGTAATGAAGTCCAAGAAAGTGCTTATTCCTAAAAAATCCCCAGTAGATCTTGACGTAAAAGAGCTTAGTCCCTCTGTTTCAGCTTTAAAACTTTTTGCCCCACCGGAAAAGCCGCAGGGAAGAATTATTGGTGGCGAACCTGAAGTGGCTGTAAAAGAGCTTGTCCGTCTTCTGAAAGAAGAAGCCAAAGTGATTTAAAAGGAGAATTGAGATGTCAAAACTGGGAATTTTTTTAGAAATAAAAGATGGTAAATTTAAAAAAAGCAATCATGAACTCATTTCTTTTGCCAGTAAGCAAGGCCGGGAAGTAATCGCCATATTATGTGCAGAAAAGCTGGACTCACATTTAACCCATCTGCAAGGCTTAAATAAAGTCATACAATTAAGCTCCGCCACTGCATTACTTAACGACACGCTATCACAGGTAATATCAGAAACAATTAAAAAAGAATCAATAACCGATTTTTTGGCAATGGCCACACCATTGGCTAAAGACCTGCTGCCCAGAATTTCAGCCAAATTGGCAGCGCCAATGGTTTGCGATTGTGTCAAAATTGATCTGTCAGCCCATGAAGCCACCAAACCCGTTTATTCCGGTAAGCTTCTGATGAACTATAAACTCAATGGAGAACGGTACATCTACTCTGTTCGCCCCAACACATACCCAGCTGAAGGCCCATCATCTACACAAAATCCTGTAGTAGAGACATTGACGGTTAATCCTCAAAGCCAAGGTATGAAACTGATCGGAACCACAAAGGGCGCTTCGGGCCGGGTTGATCTTGCCGAAGCAGATATCATCATATCTGGTGGTCGAGCCATGCAGAGCAAAGAGAATTTCACCTTACTTGCAGAACTGGCTGAAGTATTGAACGCTGGCGTTGGCGCTTCTCGGGCAGCCGTCGATGCTGAGTATGCCAGTTATGACATGCAGGTTGGACAGACCGGAAAGGTAGTGAACCCCAAATTGTACCTTGCGGCTGGCATCTCGGGTGCCATCCAGCACTTTGTGGGCATGAAAACTTCTAAAGTCATTGTAGCCATCAATCGGGATCCCGAAGCACCTATCTTCAAAAAGGCTGATTATGGAATCGTTGGTGACCTTTTCAAAATCATACCCCTTCTCAAGGAAGAAATAAAAAGAGTGTTCTAGCTGTTCAGCTTCATTGACAAGCCAACTTTTTTACTCTACCTTATTAAAGTAAATTCAAGGAGCAAGAGGTGAAACATGAAATTCTTGGTGGTAGATGATTCTTCAACCATGCGACGAATAATTAAGAACTCTTTAAAACGAATCGGATACGAAGACGTTGTCGATGCGGAGAATGGCCGCGAAGCTCTGGAAAATCTGAATGGAATTGACATCATTCTCACGGACTGGAACATGCCCGAAATGGATGGTCTTGAATTTGTCAAGCAGGTCAGGACACAGAATAAAACCATCCCCATCCTGATGGTTACAACCAATGCCGCCAAGGATGACATTGTTGAAGCATTAAAAAACGGTGTCAATAATTATATCGTGAAACCATTCACCCCCGAAACGCTTAAAGAGAAGGTCGAAACGGTCCTGAAAGGCTAAAATGGACCAAAAAGATATTGATGCGCTTATTAATGGTGACTCTTCTAACCCCAAACCGCTTGGTGAAATAGAGGAAGATGAGGTTTTGAAGGAAATCACCAAAGACCTTACGCCGAACCATAATCAAGCCCAAGGCAGGGTAATGGGTCAGATTTCAACTGTTACCGAAGAGTCCGAAAAAGGAACCAATGTCGTTATGGGTTTTCTTGAGAATGTTCTGACCACTGTGGGTGAACAACGGAGTTTCCTGGAGGGAATATCCAAAAAGCATCAGGAAGACTCGGCTTGTATAGATTGGCATATGGTTTGCGCTCATATCACCGACATATCATCCCTGATAGAAGAGGAAATCTATGCTGCCATGGATGCATTTCAGTTTCAGGATATCGGCAGGCAGAAATTAATGAAGGTCATGTATACACTTGGTAAACTGAATGAATATCTCAATGAATTACTTGGACAGGAAACGTCTAAAGAGCGTCAGTTCGGCAGGCATATCGACAAGAAAACCCTTGAGAAGGACAAAGACAAAGACCAAGTGGATGCGTTAATTTCCCAATTTAAGAAAGAACATCTCTAATTCTCAAATGGGGCTTAGATGCCCCATTTTTTCTTATAAAACCTTATGGTTTTTTCAGGCAGTCTGGCCCCGACTATTCTGATGATTTCAGAAGCCAGTTCAGCCCCCCATTGCAGAGAGTCTCTCTTATCCTTACCATACGCATAACCCGCCAGATAACCGGCAGCAAAAATGTCACCTGCGCCAGTAGTATCCTGGACATGGCTGATGACGGCTGGCATTTCAATCGTCTCTGTTTCATGACGCAGTTTTGCGCCTCTGGCACCGAGTTTCAGGATGGAAACTGCACCATGGCTCGCCATTTGCTGTAGAATCACTTCTTCCGATGCCACTCCGGCAAAGGCTTTTCCCTCTTCTTCATTGGCAAACAGAATGGTCACATATTCAGCACAAAGAGTGCGAATGACCTCTAAATTGGACAGAACGACATTATAACTGGCCAAATCAAGAGAAATAGCCATTGCTTGCTGTTTTGCCAGGGAAAAAGCTTTATTTATCAGTTCGATGTTTTGCAAGAGATATCCTTCAATATGCAGCAGATCGAATTCTTTGAAGAATTCCGGTTTCAAGTCATCAGCACATAATTCCAAGGCGGAACCCAAATAAGTTGCAAATGTCCTCTCCCCATCTGGAGATATCAAGACAAAGCACCTTCCCGAAGGCGCTTTGCCCAGGGCAACGGCCATTAACCTGACCCCCACATGTTGTAGTTGATTTGAAAAGAGTACGCCTGTCTCATCAGGGCCTATTTTACCAACAAATCCACATGGCACACCAAGTGTTGCCAAAGCGTGTGTCGTGTTTGCTGCAGAGCCCCCTGATCGGATTTCAGCCGGTGTGCTGCCGATCAACTGTTCAATTTCATGCATTTGCTCTTCACTGATCAGGTTCATGCTCCCTTTTGGGTAAGCAAGCTTCGTTAAAAGACTGTCATCGGACATTCTGATTAATATGTCAGTCAGTGAATTCCCAATACTCAGTATTCGTTTCAAATTACCCTCACAACCCGGACAATTGACTTGGAATGACTACATGATTTCATGAATTCAGGGAAGTATCTCTTGAATACGCAGATACTCCAAAAACTTGTTTAATGAAGTATCTATTTGCTCCCACTTGGCTTCTTCAGCGACAAGTTGAAGATTTAAGGCCAGAACAGTACCTTCATGGTAGCCGAAAATACCGATGGTTCCTTTTATGTCATGTGCTATTCGGGCAATGGCTTTATTGTCTTTTTTTTCACACGCCTCTTTCATAGAAACAACATCATTAACAAGTTTCACAATAAACTCTTCTTTCAACTCATCCAAAAAAATCTCTTCCGAATTTTTCATTTTTTTTTCCTTGAATTATTTTTTTTTACAGTGCACATAATCATCCTTCACTCAAATGATTCTCAAAATCGATCAACACATTGTCTATCAGGCGTGTCTTGCCAAGCCAGATAGCGGCCGCCAACAGGAGGCGTTTTTTTTCAGCTGTGCATTTTTCCTGGGAAATCAGACTTGATGGATCTACAATATCAATGTAATCTGGTTTTACCCCCTCTTGGGCCTGGAGTTCCGAGTGAAACAGCCCAATCACTTCCTGACGTGAGCTGATTTGCCCCTTAAGAATCAGGTGTCGAAGCCTCTGTAAAAGCTGAGGAAGAATCAACGCATCCGCCCGTTCCTCTTTTGATAAATACTTATTTCTGGAAGAGAGCGCCAAGCCATCATAATCCCGCACAATGGGCTCGACACGGATGTTGACATCCAGATTGAGGTCCAACACCATTCGCCGGATAACAGCACATTGTTGTGCGTCTTTTTGTCCAAAATAGGCATAATCCGGAGTGAAGATATTAAACAATTTCAAAACCACTGTTGCCACACCCCGAAAATGGTCTGGACGACTGCGACCGCACAAGCCTTTGCTTAATTCTTCAACACTGACATAGGTTTGGTATCCCAGCGGATACATTTCTGATTCACTGGGGAAAAACAGAAAATCCACTCCCCGCTTCTCCAGCAATTGCTTATCTTTCTCAAAATCTCTTGGATAACTCGACAAATCTTCATTGGGAGCGAATTGGGTAGGATTGACAAAAATGGAAACAAAAACAGTCTGACACTCTTTTTGGGCTGCATCAATCAAACTCAAATGACCTTCATGAAGGTATCCCATGGTGGGCACAAAACCCACTTTCCCGGCCAATTTTTTTCTTAACTGTTTAATTTCTTCAATCGATTTGAGAATTTTCATATTCTTTCAACCACGATTCCATCGTTTCACCAACAGAATGAGATTCCTGAATTCCCGGGAATTGCCTGGATTGGATATCAGCAATATATTTAACCATTGCATCATGAATAAGTTCATGGATGTTGGCATAAGCTCTGACAAACTTGGGCAGGTAAGAGCGGGTGAATCCGATCATGTCATGGAAAACCAGAATTTGTCCATCACAATGAGAACCCGCTCCAATACCAATGGTTGGTACTTTGACTTTATTGGTGATAAATGCGGCCAATTCCATAGGAATGGATTCAAGTAACAAAGCAAATACTCCGGCCTTTTCAAGAGCCATTGCATCTTCAATGATGCGCACGGCGTGTTCCCTACTTTTACCCTGTAAGCGGAATCCACCAGTTTTATGCACCGATTGGGGCATTAAACCAATATGGCCCATGACTGGAATCCCGGCATCGATAATCGCAGTGATGACATCCAGACGTTCTTGACCGCCCTCCAGTTTAACCCCCTCGACATGTCCTTCCTTGACCATTCTAATGGCATTGGCAACACCGGATGGAATATCAATCTGATATGATCCAAACGGCATGTCTCCCAGAAGAAGGGCGCCGGGTTTGACTCCGGAAACCATCTGACAGTGATATATCATCTGATCCATATTGACCGACAAAGTGTTGTCTGCCCCGGCGACCACCATACCAAGAGAATCACCGACAAGAATAATATCGACCCCGGCTTCATCCACCAGTAAAGCTGTCGGCGCATCGTATGCGGTAATGGCACTGATGGGCAGCCCACTTTTCTTCATTTTGGAAAGTGTTCTGACAGTGATTTTTTCTTTAGGCTGGCGCATAGTACCTCGTCCCTGTCTGGTGTTTTTCGATTTCAAGCCATAATTGGTCCAATTCTTTTGCTGATTCCAGATTGAATCGTTCCATATTGACCACCAGTAAAGGGGTGACTTTATAATTGAAAAAATAGTAATTAAAGGCTTCAAATACATCCCGCCAAAAGTCTGCCGGAACACGCCTGACCACTTCATCTTCACTCGACTGCAGGCGTTTCAGCATTTCAGCGAAAGAGACCTGCAGATAAACAACCAGATCCGGGGTGCGAACTTTTTCGGTGAAAGTCTGATAAATTTTCTTATATATATCCAACTCTTCATCACTCAGTATGAGATGGGCATAAATTGCATCCCGGTGAAACAGATAATCACACACAGTCATATTTGAGAACAGGCTTTTTTGCAACATCTCCTGTTGCTGATTAAACCGATTAATCAGATAAATAAGCTGAGTCTTCAATGCGTTTTCCGATGCCCCTTTTCCAATATCTTTAAGAAATTGTCGTTTGAAGGGGTTATCCACCTGATCCAGAACCAAACGTGATTTATTATGTTGGGCAATATACTGTGATAATTGGGTTTTACCAGAACCGATCAACCCGTCAACTACGATATACTTCGCTTTGGACATGAGTATGAATTATACCATGTACTGAGTGATCATGTAAAATGCCGACAAACCATCAGTTTTTTCTCGTTTGTATGATTTTTCGAATATGATTTTTACTCAGACTATGATCTTCAATGAAGTGATGATAAATGTCATCAAGCGAATTGATCGTCACCTTTTCTTTTACTTGACCACTCACTTTATGCACAACCAAAACCCACTCACCTCTGTTTTCCTGAGCCGACAGAAGGATCGCCAATTCTTTTAAACACCCAAAATAACGGGCTTCATGTAACTTGCTGATTTCCTTAACAGCCAAAGCCTCTTGATCACCAATCACCTCAGAAAGAATGAAACAGAATTCAGCTATCCGTCTGGGTGACTCATAAAAAACAAGAGTGCCTCGGAATGTCATCTAGGGAGTCATCACTTCTTTCAAAAGTGCTGCTTTTCTTGGGGGAAAACCCAAAAAAACAAAGGGTGAAGTCGGGAACCCAGAAGCAGTTAAAGCGGGAATCAAAGCTGTCGCCCCAGGTAATGCTTCAAGCTCAAGGCCCATATCCAATACGGTTTTAACCAATTGTTCTCCCGGATCAGATAAGGCTGGTGAGCCGGCATCACTCACCAGTGCAATATGCTGCCCTTTTTTTAAAGCGTCCACAACCCTGACAGCCTGGATATCCTCTTTGGGTTTATAAAAGCTGACACATTTTTTTTTAATTTGATAATGATTGAGCAGTTTTGCCGTTTGTCTGGTATCTTCACAGGCAATCCAATCAACTTCTTTAAGAATACGCAGCGCTCTCAACGTAATATCTTCGAGATTACCGATTGGCGTTGGTACAAGATATAAACGACCTGCTGACATAAGGAATAAACCTATTTGCCCCAATCCCGTGGGTAGCGAAAATCAATACCTGCACTCCTGGCCGAAATCTTACAAACACTGGGCATGGTTCGTTTAAAGTGGCTGAGGCGTATTCTTTTTTTCAGGGCATCAATCTCATTTTGATCAAAGCCTCTGTCAATCAATTCCGCACGGGTCATTCTGCGATCAACCATCAGATCAAGCAGCTCGTCTAAATGGGCATAGCTTAAACCAATATCCGCTTCATCTGTTTGGTTCTGCCAAAGATCGGCACTGGGAGCCTTTTTAATAATGGAACTGGGTATCGGCAGTATCTCTGCCAAAGCAAAAACCTGGGTTTTGTACAGGTCTCCGATAGGGTACATTGATGCGGCCGAATCTCCAAAAACTGTTGAATATCCGATCAGAATTTCACTTTTATTGGAAGTACCTATCACCAGCGCATTTTGTTTTTCGGAATGATCATATAATACGGCCATTCGTTGACGGGCACAGAAATTCCCAATCTGCTTGGGTGATACTTCAGCCTTTACCTGAGCAAAGTACCCATCAACCATAGGACTGATATCAATTTCTGACCAGATGACTGACAGGTTTTGACATATGGTGCGGGCATCAATGAGACTCGATGGGGCTGAAGTGCGGTACGGAAGCATTAAAGCATGAATGTTTTCTGCTCCAATCGCATCGACCGTCAAAGCCAGTACAAGCGCTGAATCAATGCCACCAGACACACCAATAACGGCCCGTTTAAATCCATTTTTGTCTAATGTTTCCCTGATGAATCGGGTAATGGTGCCGGCGGCAGTTTCCGGATGAAATTCAATCATGTAAAATCCTCTTAAGTTCTTTTAGTACCATTTCTGGTTTATCATCACGCAGATAATGTCCATTCAGACGTGCACGACGGGTTAAGAACGGGTCGATATTGACAGTCATGACATGAGGGTCATAATACGGGGCTCGTTCCTGGATGGATTGTCCCGGTGGGGCATAAAACGACCCCCCCCCAAAACCAATACCATCTTCAAAGCCAGTTCGATTGACAAACAGGTAATGTTGATGAAAATGAATGGAGCAGATTTCTCCCATCCTCTCCCAGAGTTTCAGAGAATAGTAATCCCCTTCAGTGCGGATACCCCGGTAGGGACTGTTTGACACAGCCAGAATCACATCTGTATTTTGCATGAACAGAAGATAGGGGTTGATGGGAAAAAGAATTTCCCGGCAGATCAAGAGACCAATACGATGCCCATGCCGTTCAAATGGGACAAAAGTGTCTCCCGGCTTGAAAATCATGGCCTCCTCAAACATGCCGAAATTTGGCAGTTGAACCTTACGGTGAATATGCCTAAGCCGACCCTCTGCAAAATAAAGAGCCGCATTGTAAAATATCCCACTGGGCTCTTCCCAAGGTGCACCAAGCAAAATATCGATACCGTTGCTGAGTTGGCACAAGTCTGAAAATATCTTATGTGACGGTGTCAGGGCCGTCTCTTCAACCATGTCTTTTAGTTGATAACCACTTAAACTCAACTCAGGAAAGACAATCAGTTGAGATCCCTGATCTCTGGCTTGCTCGACATTGAGTTTATGCATGTCGTAATTGGCTTCCAAATCACCCAAAACAGGACTGATCTGCGCAATAGTAATTTTCATACTGAAAATATACCATATTTCCCCTGAAAGCTTGATGAGTTTCCCTGAATTTTCTAAAAGGAAAATGGAAATTTATTAATCCCAAAAATCTGGATTTATGGTGCTTGTGGTGATATAAAGGTCCTATGAAAGATTATTTTGATGCCGGATTCTGGACAATTCTGTTGGAAAGTAGCCGTAAATGGTTGATTTCAGAAGTACCCGGACTGATTTTGGCCCTGCTTCTTTTCTTTATTGCCCTGAAATTCCTTTCTTTTGCACTGAATCGGATGAAAAAAATACTGGCCTTTCTTTCAGAGCGAAATGAGCAACAGGATACCGATGAAGCATCAAAACGAATAAGTACATTAATTGGTATTCTCGGTGGATCTCTTCGAATCATCATCTGGATCATTTTCATAATGATTGTCATGCAGAAAATCGGAATCGACATTGCACCACTGCTGGCCGGAGCAGGAATACTCGGACTGGCTATCGGTTTCGGTGCACAGGAGCTGGTCAGGGATTTTATTTCAGGCTTTTTCATCATTCTGGAGAACCATATCCGTACAGGTGATGTGGCCATCATTAACGGCACAGCCGGCCTGGTGGAAAATATCGGTCTGCGAACCATCAGCTTGCGCGACCTTTCCGGGGTTGTTCATATCTTCCAAAATGGCAAAATCGATTCACTCTCCAATATGACCAAGGAATGGTCAGCCATCACCCTGGAAATCGGAGTGGCCTACAAGGAAAACCTGGATCAGGTGTTTGAGGTCATGAGTTCTGTAGGCCTGGCCCTGAAAGAAGATCCTGAATTTTCAGACCTTATCTTGGAACCCATTGAAGTTCTGGGACTGGATCAGTTTGCCGACAGTTCCATGATCATCAAAGCCCGTATTAAAACCAAGCCCAGTCAACAGTGGACCGTTGGTCGAGCGTACCGTAAACGGCTCAAAGCCGCATTTGATGCTGTCAATATAGAAATCCCCTTCCCCCACACCACAGTATACTGGGGTGAACAAATCCACCCCCTTAAAATTGACAACAAATAATGTGGTGTATGAAATGATGACAGAAAAAGAGTAATACCAACTAATTTATCAACGTCGCCATCGAGATCAGTATTCATATGCATTCGGTATCGTCAGGAAGTACAAAAACACTACGGCCTTGTTTCGGGACAGGTCTTGAACCCTGACACAATCGCCAAGTTGTCGGGAGCGATTTTCAGCCCTTGGGATTTTTCTTTTGTAGCAAAGAGAATCATGATTTTGTTGTCATGCCTAACCATATCCATTTCATCATTCAGATCATGCCGACCCGCTGCATCCGGCCGCGTAACCGCAGCTGCTGAACAATGATCATTATGCGTAATTAAAAAAAATTGCCAATGCATAATTGTTGGATTATACTATATGCATGGAGGGAATGATGAGAACAACATTGGATTTGCCTGAAAATCTGATCAATGAGGCCATGGCATTAACAAAAATTAAAACAAAGACAGATCTGATTAAAACAGCTTTATTGAATCTTATTCAGAGAGAAAAAATAAGAAATATTAAAAAGTATTTTGGAAAAGTAGATCTGGAAATTGATTTAGACCAGATAAGAGAGCGCTCAATATGATTCTGGTCGATTCATCCGTTTGGATCGGTTACTTCAAAGGGGATGACAGGGCGCTTCCACTGAACGAACTTATTGATTTGAATGATCTTTGTATAAATCACCTCATATTAACTGAACTGATCCCTTCAATTGTTCAAAAAAAGGAAAATATATTAAAAGACTTACTTCTTAGTGTCAAAACTATCGATATCGATATCAATTGGAATGAATTGATTGAAATGCAGATACTCAACTTATCAAAAGGCATAAACAATGTAAGTATTGCAGACCTCATCATCGCTCAAAACGCAATACATCACAATTTTGAGCTATTTACTTTCGATAAACATTTTTTATTACTAAGTCAATATCACAAACTCAAGATATATAAACACTCTATCGCATAACAATCGGATGGTTTTAAACGAGTTGAGTCAAATCGTCAACCAACATGGGTAGGAATTATCAACGACATTCCCCGGGATGGAAAATCGATATTATATTGTCATGCCCAAGTTCTTTATTGATTTTTTTGTTGGATAAGACTGATATGATATTGGTATCTTTCAACTAAACGGGGGGAAATATAGCGACTGGGCCTCAGCCTTACTTCCAGTCCCAAATTTAGCATTGGATCAAGAAATTCTGCTACGGCTTCATTTTCTTGCTTAGGAGGCCAATTATTCAGTAGCGCCTGTTTGATCCTCAAGAGTACCATCAGTTTCAGAATTTCACAATGGACTGTTTTGCCAGATTGTCCTAAGTGTCCTAATTGCGCTATCGTTTTTTGGCTGAGTTGTTCAACATCCTTATCTCTGCCCGAGAAGAAAGCAAACAATATGTCCCGATAGCTGTTGCGAACACTCAGCTGACGGGTTTCCAACAAACCAGTTTTAGCCCTTTGCTGATTTGGATTAAGCAGTAATACTTCCTGATATTTTTCAATGGCCTTATCGTAAAGTTTTTGGCCTTGCAGCACATCGGCCTCAGTCAGCCAGGTGTTGATAATATTTCGGCGGGCATCATCCTGATTTTGATCTTGTGCTCTGATATCGGTTTTAGCTGATTCTGAATGACTGGGTTCTTTGTTGACAGGTATTTCATTGATTTCTTGCCTGTTTTCCGGCTCATTAGTGGCCATCACAGGTTCTTTCTTTATATCTGCAACGGGTTTTTCTGTAGCAACGGGATTCAAACGAAGATGGCAGTCATCCAGCATACGCTGTGCTTCACCTGCATAGCTTTTGTCTTTATTGATCTCTTCATAAAAGAAACTTTTCTTTAGATTGATTTCGGCTTTGTTATATTGAGTTAAGCGAAAGTAAGCCAGCCCAAGATAATAAAAAGGAAAGTAATTCTCATAGTTGAGACCATAACTTTTTTTTTGAAACTTCGGTTCAGGACTGTCTTCGATGGCATTTTGTATCTGGGCAATCACTTCTTGCCATTCACCCTTTTTGGCGGCATTGATGGCATTTTTATAATGAACATGCCAGACATCTGCCCACAAGCTGCCAAGTAATAACAGGTTGATCACGATGTGAGTTGTTTTTTTCATGCTGTCAGAGAGAAATAATGGTAGACAGATAAACTCTTAAATCGGAAAAATTCAAAGGGGCCACCCGGTTCACATTATCAATGTACGTACCACTTTGATATACCACAGCCAGGTCAAGAGCCAGAATGCCGGTCTTTATGCCAAAACCTGTAGTTAAACCGAAAAAAGAAACATTGTCCGTGTTAACGTCCAAAAAAAACTGCCGATCGATAAAGGCCCCAAATCGCAGAGGTACCAGAATGTTTTTCCCGAGAACAACGTATTCAGCACCCAATCTGGCCTGCCAGGAATCGGTTTGCTGGTTCCCCATTGTCGGAAAACTGACATCCACGTATTGCGGGTCATTTTCATTTTGCCATTCAAAATTGATGAAATGGCTGACTTTTGCCTCACTCCAACGACAGAAAGTAAAATCTCCTGACAAAGTTAACGCCTCAAAAGGATTGTAGGCCAATCCCAGTCCCAGACTCCATGGCCAATGAATGCGCCCCGTCTCAATGACATCAACAAAAGTCACATCATAAATATCAGTATAGCCTTGGTTTGGTATAAAAAAAGCCTGATGCAATTTCTCAGTGTAGCCATAGTCTATATCCGCATTCAAAGCACTTTTGTATACCAGCCCGAAACGCAGGGCTTCCGATACCGTCAACAATACTCCGGCATTGATATTTATTCCCTTAACATCGAATTGAGCCTGTGCAGTATAATTTTGCTCAAGTTTTACCGTCTGCAATTCCTTATCCAGTAAAATTTCAAATGTACCTGCTTTTTTCAATGAGTTACTCAAGCCGTTAAACCAATAATTGACGGTTAATCCAAAAGATAAAAGTCTGCCGATACGGGAACCCAGACTGAAAGACAACTGATCAAGCCCCTTCATTGAAATCATTTCTTTATTCAGGAAACCACGAATTTTGTAGAGGGTTCCATCTGCAAGCGTTGTTATGCTCCAGGTACTGACATTTTTTCCAATTCCATTGGAATGGTAATTAATCGCCCTCTGATAGCTGATCTGAGGAACCAATTTGAGTTTTCCAATACGAAAGGGAACGGTTAAAGAAGCGAAATCGATATTGTAACCGGTACTCCTTGATATATATGCCCCCTGATAAAAACTTTCTCCATCCATCATCGCCGCTTGTTGATAGTGTGTTGCCTGATACCGGGTTACAAAAGAAAACTCCACACCTTCAAGTTGTCCCAATCCGCCAGGATTCCAGGATGCTGCTGTCGCATCATCTGCCACTGCGATAAAAGCGCCCCCCATGCCAAAAGCCCTGGCACCCGAACCGACTACACCGCTGTAATTTGTATAGTGTCCCAACGGATTGGCATCTACTTCTGTCTGATCATCCTGCCCGACTACATTGCTAGTGACCAGAGCCCAAAAAATAAGCATAAAAAAAACCTTTCTGCTAAACACCATTGTTACTCCTCTAAGACAGATACTGATAGTTCTTCCACAGCCTTTCGAACGTCATCAGGGTCAGGAATCAATACTTTGTGCTGTTCACCGTAGCTGTTGACCATCAATTCAATTTTAATCGGAATCCGATCTTCACCTGATAAACCCTCTAATCGGTATTTTCCAACAGGCAATTCCAGACGGATTGGAGTCAAGCGGTTACTGAGATTGGATATATCGACCTCAGCTTCATCAGGCAGTGAGGTCACTTTCTCTATGCTGATATAAGGGATAGCATCCAGAAGGACAAACCCTTTGGGAACCTTCTCGTTGATGGGATTCGATTCCGGGTTGACATCTTTTTCTGGAGAAAACACATGCACCCCGATCCAGAACAGCAATGGCAGAACGATCAGGGCAATAATCCTCAAGCCCCATTTTCCCTTTGGCGACATTTTGGGCTTGATTATGGTTTGGGTTTCAATTGGACTGGTTGATTCTATCAAGGTCTCGCACTCTTCTCCATAACGAAGCTCAGATATCGGAAGAAAATCCGATTTACAGACAGCTGTCTGTTGAATCTGCTCTTTGAGTGCATTTAAAGACATCGCCAAATCAAGGACAGTCAGGAACCGTTCTTTAGGTTCCTTCCTGATTGCCCGACTGATAATCTGATTCATCATAGGAAATTTTTCTGCTAAATCCCCCGCCAGACGAAAAGGTTGGGCATTCAGGATCTGAAACAGCATGGCCGGTATGGTTTCTGCGTTAAAGGCGCTTTGACCACTGAGTAACTCATAGAAAATTAAACCGATGGCAAATTGATCTGCCCGGGAATCGGACGGTTCCCCTTTAATTCTTTCCGGAGCAATGAAATTGGGCGTGCCCAGTACCATCCTTGATTGGGTCAGGCTGGAGTCTTCCATCACTGAAAGGCCAAAATCAAGGATTTTTACATGTCCATCTGCTTGTATCTTGATGTTGGACGGCTTGAGATCTCTGTGAATTACACCATTGGTATGGGCAAAATGCACTCCATCACAGATTTCACAGACAATTCGCAAACGATCCTTAATATCCATGGGATGGCGAAGAGCGATCAATTGGTCCAGATCAATACCCTCCAGGTATTCCATAACAATGAACAGCTTATCCTTTTCCTCACCAAAATCATGAACCGTAATAATATTGGGATGCCTGAGTCGGGCCGCCGATTTGGCTTCCCGTATGAACCGCTGACGAAATTCACTGCGAGAACTGTTGGCAGCAATGGTTTTTATAGCCACCTGCCGTTCAAGTACCGTATCAAATGCCAAATAAACAACGCCCATGGCGCCACGACCAATTTCTTTGACCAGTCGATACTTACCGAAAGTTGTCACATCAATGTCCATCGTTTTTCATCCATTTTTCCAGCAGCCAAGTTGTACCCTTTGGTTTATCATCTGATCGAGGTTATTTTTGTTCTTTTCTCATTCCATAATACGCCTGAGTCATTGCCAAGGTTCAAAACAAGCAGATGTACTCAGCAAGTCTTATACCAATATTTTATGAAAAAGATGTCCCTATCTCTGTTAATTATAACTTTATTCGCTCACATACCTCTTGCCCCATCTGCTTCGTCGACACAGAATGATCATTTCGTGACAGATCTGCAGTTAGAATACCCGCTTCAATGGCCTGTTGTACTGCTGTCAGCACCGCATTGGCTGCCTGCTGATCATTAAATGTGTATTCTGCCATCATAGCCACCGACAGAATTGCTGCCAAAGGATTGGCAATATTCTGCCCGGCAATATCCGGAGCCGACCCACCCGCAGGTTCATAGAGATGAATCCCCTCAGTGCTTAGGCTGGCCGATGGCAAAAGGCCCAATGAGCCGGCCAGTGCGGCTGAAGCATCAGACAAAATATCCCCAAACAGATTGCCCGTCAGAATAACATCAAACTGCTTTGGATTAAGTGTCAACTGCATGGCCGCATTGTCCACATACATATGGTTCAAGGTGACATCAGGATAATCCTGACTGACTTCATTGACCACTTTGCGCCAAAGCATAGACGTATGCAGCACGTTGGCTTTATCTACCGAGGTAATCCTTGAGCAACGTTTTTGAGCAATTTTAAAAGCCACATGGGCCACTCGCCGGACCTCATCCTGATGATATCGCATGGTGTCAAACCCCTCTTCATCACTCAGGCCTTTGGGTTGACCATAATATATACCACTCGATAGTTCTCTGACCGTTAACAGATCAATCCCCTTTTCACCCAATCGATCAGGTCTCAGGGGTGAAATATGAAATAGTGAAGGGAAAAGTCGTACCGGTCGCAAATTGGCAAATAACGATAGTGCTTTACGCAGAGCAAGCAGACCTCCAATCTCAGGACGGCAGTTAACAGGGAGATTATCCCAGCGGGGGCCGCCAACACTTCCCAATAAAATGGCATCAGATTTCTGACACATTTCCAGTGTGGCTGTTGGCAATGGACTTGTGGTTTTATCAATTGCGCATCCCCCAATGAGACCTTCGCGCAGTACCAAAGACCAGCCACGCAAAGTAGCCAGTTTCTCTAATACCTTCAATGCGGCTTCAATCACCTCGGGACCGATACCATCTCCAGATAACACCGCAATATTAAACATTTTTTCTTTCATTTCTTCCTTTCTCCTATGAAACAGTTTTTACAATTTCTGGTGATTTATATTTGAACAATCGAGCTGGTTGCATCATTCTGATTATTTGCGATCTCTCGGATTCTTTGGGGGGGTGGGGCTGCGCCCCACGACCCCCATAATACCTGAGATATCGGTCGTAAAAGAGAATATTTCACAAAGATCCAAATTCTTTATGGCCACAACATTTCTGAATTTTGCAACTGGCTCAATCATTTAACAATTTTCTTTTTGCTGCTGTTCGCCAGATACTTCATCCAGCCTCCAGTCTGCATCACCTTCAAAAGAAAGGGTGGGTAAGCCTGGGCTTGCCAGCTTCTCTTTTTGCCCGGCACGTCAATTTGTCCCAAATCAAAATCTATATTCATAAGGTCGCTCTCCTCAATACCCTGCCAGGTGGGCAACTCAAATATCGGCAAACCAATATTCACCGCATTACGCAAAAAAATTCGGGCAAATGAACGGGCCACAACGGCCTGAATACCACAGCCAAGTATCGCCATCGGTGCATGTTCACGAGATGAACCACAACCAAAATTGTGCCCTGCCAGCAATATTGATCCAGGCACATCACTGCGATGACCAAATCCTGGCCGGATGTCTTCAAGACAATACTTCCCCAACTCTTTGCGGTCATTACTGGACAGATAACGGGCGGCGATGATTTCATCCGTATTCACATGGTCTCCCAAGACAAACACCTTTCCACTTATCTTCATTTTTCACTCCTTTACCAAGTTTCCGGGACTACTCAGATACCCTGTTACCGCACTGGCTGCAGCGACCGCTGGGGAAGCCAATATCACTTCGCTTTCGGGATGCCCCATGCGTCCGATAAAGTTACGGTTGGTTGTGGCCACGGCCCGTTCCCCGGCCGCCAACACACCCATGTGTCCACCGAGGCATGGACCACAGGTTGGTGTGGAAATGGCGCACTGTGCTCCCAGAAAGGTATCAAATAAGCCTTCATGTAAAGCCTCTTTATAAACACGTTGTGAC
>Ga0105099_10000279_pt1 | contig 34707 bp, 30 predicted proteins | sample PPLLak3cmMay2015_2_FD_79138 | JGI IMG/M metagenome (GOLD analysis project Ga0105099, IMG submission 79138) | Freshwater sediment microbial communities from Prairie Pothole Lake near Jamestown, North Dakota, USA - PPLs Lake P8 Core (1) Depth... | ecosystem: Environmental > Aquatic > Freshwater >... | reverse complement strand
TGCCACCAACTAAATAGCATGTAACCATCTCGTTATGTTTGGTTTTATCGGCCTTCACTCCCATTTTAGTAACATCTGTTTTTATTAAATTGTTAAATGCTAAAGTTTTGAGAACCGCCTCACCTATTTGTTTTAAAGAAGATGCTATTGGCCCATATCTCAAAAATAAATATGCTGCTTTGAGTACAATAGGTAAAACAAATATAAGTACAATAAATATTAAAATCAAGAAAAAGGGTGAAAAATAGAAAGCATATATGGCAGATTGTATTAAGATACGGCTAGAAAAAAATATTACAAACAAAGCAGACCACAATAACATGATTATCGCGTTGATATAAGTATATCCTTTTGGAAAAGAATCTTTTGAGGTACTAATTTCTTCGTTTACTCTCATTTCTTCACTGTTATCAAGTGCTTCTTGCCATTGTTTTTTTAGGTAGCCTCTATTTTCCGCTCTTTTTTTCATCTCTGAATTAATTTCATTTAACCTAATTTTACTAAAAGGAGGATCTCCGATATTAAGACGTTTAATTCCGTTTTCAATGATAGGTGCATAAAACGATAAGCCAAGAAATGCTTTAAATCTGCGTTTCATAATATTATAATCATCATCAACTTCTGATTTATCTCCAATTTTCTCATTTTTAGTATCAAAAATTTTTTCCTGCTCAACACAAACTAGATGCCATATATTTGATGTCTTGTTAGGGTTACTAGCCTGTGTTCTAATTGCTCGCCCTCTCATCTGATTAGAGAGCATATAGCTACCAACAAAGCTTGCAAGAATTAAACTGTTTATCGAAGGTGCATCCCAGCCTTCACCAAGAAGAGATTTAGTACCAACAAGTGCAGTTATTCCACCTTGCGAAAAAACACTTGTAATTACTTTTACGATTTTCTGCTTATCCACACCTATAATTTCAACTAACGCAAAATTTTCATCATGTGAAAGAGAACTTATCTTAATCTTACTATTATCTATATTATTTTCACTTGCAATTTTTTTTAATAATTCAATGGACTCTTTTGGTATAACTACAAGTGTTCCACTTAAAATACCTAGTTTAATATCTGTAATATTTTCTCGCCTTATTTTTTCAAAGATTGGTACAACTCCTATCCGGTTGAGCGGTTTAATATCTTCAGAATTGTCTGGCAACTCTGATTTTCTTATAAAATCCGTTAAAATTACTAGACGCAAGTTATCTTTAATGTTTCTTTGTTCAAGTTTTACTATATCAATAATGCTATCAAGTTTAGTTATACTATACGCAAGAATTTTATTGATTTCTTTTGTATTTCTTAAAATTATCTTTCTTCTTTCTATCGCCCCAATTTGACTTAGATGTTTTCTAATTTCCTCATTATTTTTATGATAATCATTATAATTCTCAGCGTCGTTATATAACATTTCTGTTAGTAGAATTTCCATCCATTCATATGTTAGCTGTGGAATTCGCTTTTTTGAAATTCCAAGTATTTTAAAAAATTCATTAGACAAATCTTTTCCGGCGTGATTCAAGAAAATCAGCATACTTGAAAAATAGTCTGGTTTTTCAAGAATTTCTTCTATATGTGAATCGGTATACTTTATCCAAGAATGTTGCTCTATAGACTGTATAAAAAAGTAATTATTGCATATTTCATCAAAGAATTTATCTACATTATCCCTAAATTCTTTAATTCTTCTTTCTTCTTCTTTAGACGGCATGGATAGATAAATATAATCTTGATGAGGGCACAAGTCTCCCTCTTTTACAAGTTCAGGTACTGATATTTCCGAATCGATTGGTCCGCAAAGCTCAATATATTTATGCCATTCAACTGGTTCAACATCATAAGGTGGAGTGGCAGTTAATGCTACAATACGTGGTTTTTCGATGCTCTCTTTTAACTTGATAAGACTTTTCCACCATTCTGTACGCAAATGATGTGCTTCATCAACAACTATTGTTTTAACACCAATTTTTTTTAAAAGATATATAATATCAACTTTAAAACTATCATCTAAATCATTGTTTTTTTCAATTGGTTGTTCGTTAATTTCTTCTTCATTTATTTCTTCTTTATCTTCTGTTTCTTTTTTACCTGTTAATGCTGAATGAAGCGCTTGATAGGTTATTACTGTTAAAAAACCTGGTTTTTTTATATCAGTTGAAATCCAATCAGGTTTTGTATCTGTTTGAAGGAAAAGACTAACAAAACGATCCACCCATTGATTTCTTATGGTAATTGTTGGTGAAAGAACTATAGTGGGTTTATTAAGACGCCTTATTACTTCTAAACCCAAAACAGTTTTTCCTGATCCTGGTGCAGCTACTATATGAAGGTGGTTGTCATCTAGATGTTCTTCTAGTTCCGATAAGACACGTTCTTGATATGAACGCCATGAATATTTGAACTTTATATTAGATGGAAAAGAATCCATGTTTTCTCTTTTTGCTAGTATCAAACTTTTGTTAAACTATTTTTCCATTTCCTATATGATGCAGTTTTTTAGCATTTAAATCAATTAAAATAAAGTTATCATCTTTTGTATAACAAACTGGTTTTTCAGTTTCAATATTAATAGTATTTTCTGTTATATCTGTAATAGTAACAGGTATGCTTTGCATTCCTATTGTCACATGAAATACTCCTTTTTTTAATTCTGGATAAAAACGATTTTTAGTAAAATTTAGTGTAAATTTTGCATCTGTTTTTGCTCCTTGTGGTGCAGAAAGCATTGCTCCTCTTTTCATCTCATCAACAACAGCACCTTTTATCGCAAGACCTACTCTGCATCCAGCTGATGCTTCATCAAAATCTTTATCTTGCATTTGTATAGAGCGTATTATTACTTCTTTATTTGCAGGTAAAAGATTGACTTTGTCATGTTTATGAATAATTCCTTGTTTTACAACACCTAGTATTACTTCACCAACGCCTTTAACGCTAAACGAATGATCGATGATTACTAATGCAGGAGAAGATACATCTTTTTTAGGATTAATTTTTTCAAGAATTTGCATTATTTTTGATATATTTCTATCAATTATTGTAAAATTTTTAAGTGTTGTATCTTTTATTAAGTTAGTTAACTGTGCAGTATCAAAATATTCTGGTACAACTATTATTCCATTTGATATTCCAACTGAGTCAAGAATAAGTATTGTCTCACCTATCTCAGAAGTAATCTTATCACAAGAAATAATCGCTACATCAATTGTTGAAATAATCTGGGTTTTTGTAGTAAGTTTATCTTCAAGAGGCGACATAAATGTGTAAACGCAGTCATCGGTTTTTCTGTTAAACATTAAAATATCGCTTTCTGTACCTTTTTTACCAAGTTCTTTGCCTAAGTTTTCATCATGAAATATTCCAATAGTTAAATTTTTCATCAAACCTGCAATAAAATATGTAAAATAAAGTTATGTGTTGAAAGTCCAGGTCTAAATGTGGCTACAATAATTTGTTGCATCAAAAAAATTTTAACAATATTATGAACCTGCCTTTTACTGAGCATGTTGCTTTGGCAAAGAATATTTGCCATCACTAAATAGATTAAATGTTTATAATAATGTTATAGATAATAACAAAATCAAATGATTTGTACTTTTTTCATGATTATTTTCTTAAAACTTATCAAAAAAATTAAATACTTTTAATGAGGTCATAATACATCTTATAAATTGATATTGGATTTAGATTGTTGAATAATAAGGGGGTAACTAAAATATCTACAATTAATGACTTTGATACGAACTTAGTCTCTTTTTTTGAAGCGTCTAGATGGGCATCAGATTATCTAGATAGAAAAATTAGCCCATCGCAAATTGGTTATTTAGTTCAATATGCTAGAATTAAAAAATACAATGGTACATCTGAAAATACTAAAGTTAGTTTAGAAGAATTAAAAAATTATTATGATAGCAAAATAATCAGCAAACAAGATAAATGGAAGAAAAAACTTGGTAATGATTTAAATTGGGCTTTATCTTTTGACGATTTGAGAGAATATGAAAGAACAAAACATGTTCACCGTCTTCATCCTTATAAAGGAAAGTTTATACCACAACTGGTAGAATACTTTTTAGATAATCATATTGACATTTACAAAACTGAGATATTTTTTAAAACAGGAGATGTTGTTTTAGACCCTTTTATGGGGAGTGGAACAACATTAATTCAAGCTTCTGAACTTGGATTAAATTCTATAGGAATTGATATTTCTGAATTTAATTGTTTAATCTCGAAAGTAAAGATTGAAGAACAAGACATACCAAATCTTAAACAAAATGTAGATGCATCATTATTAAAAACTAAAAAATTTAGTAAAAAAACCTTTGATGATAGTTTTGATAAAGAACTAAAAGACCGCATTTCTAATTTTAATAAAAAATATTTTCCTAATCCACAATATAAACACGATTTAAGCGCTGGAAGAATTAATGAAAAAGAATATTCTAAAGAAAAAGCAAATCAATTTTTATCAGAAAATGAAGAATTTTTGAGGAACAATGGAACACTGGATAAAAAGAATCTATTCAAAGAAGATGATCTGTCTAGTTTTTTAACAAAATGGTTTTCTAAAAGAATAAAACAGGAACTATTCTATTATCTTAAAGTAATTGAAGAAATACAAGATGAAAAAACAAAAAACGTAATGAGAATTATTTTAAGTAGAACAGCAAGATCTTGCAGAGCTACTACTCACTCTGATTTAGCAACTTTAAAAAAGCCTCAATTTGGACCATATTATTGCCGCAAGCATAAAAAAATTTGCATACCGGTTAACACCATTATTAAACACCTGGAGAAAAATACATATGATACAATTGATAGACTAGTAGAATATTCAAAATTAAAAAAGAATACAAATCATGCTATTATACATGGTGATTCTAGAATAGTTGATATTTTTGATGAAGTAAAATCAAAAAATTTAGATTTATATAATATTTTAAAAAATTCCAAAATAGCTGGTGTTTTTACTTCCCCACCATATGTTGGTCAGATAGACTATCATGAACAACATGCCTATGCTTATGAATTATTTGAAATATCTAGAAAAGACGAAGAAGAGATAGGTCCTTTGTTTAAAGGTCAAGGAAATAATGCAAGGGAAGAGTATATAGAAGGCATTAGTAAAGTTTTACAAAATATATCTAGATTTGTAAAAGATGATGGGAACTTCTTCATGGTTGCAAATGATAAATATAATCTTTATCCAGAGATTGCTAAAAAAAGCAAATTAAAGATAGTAAATAGATTTAAAAGACCTGTTCTAAATAGAACTGAAAAGTCTAGGCATCCTTATGCTGAAATAATATTTCATATGACGAAATTATAAATCCATTTTTTCTTTAGCTACTTCTTTTATCTTTTCTTGTATTTTTTCTTTAAATTCTTTGCCAATTTCATCAAAAATAGCTAAAATTTCTTTATAAGTGCCTTTACCACCCAATAGCTCCCAAAATTTGTCTGCAACATACAATTCCTTTTTTTCATCCATATAACCCTGCATTGTAAATCTTGTGTAGGGTTCTGGATGATATGGGTTATAAGGAATTGCTAAAATGCAGTTAACAGGTTTTTTTGTCAAGGCAACCCACTCCAATAGCTTTTGTTTTGATTTAGCAAAAACATCAATATTTGGCTTTGCAGTTTTTATTTCGATAAAATACTCATTTTTTCCTTTTTTAAGGTATAAATCTGCACGAATTTTTAGTTTTCTTCCTTTTGTATTTTTACATGATAAAATTTCTTTTATTTCTTTTTCTCTATTTACTTTTTTTGTCCCATTTTTGATTTCTTGCAAGATTTTTGAAATAATCTGATTTTCTTCAGGTGATATTTCGCCTTCTACATCATATCCTGTTTCTACAGAATCATAATTTGGTAAAGCAACTATTTTTGCAACTTTTTCATAAATAGACATGCCTAATGTAGTTGATAATGAGTGGATAAATGAATATGCGGCTACTTGCTCTGAGTCTTGCATAAGTTTTGTCAGAAAAGGCATCGAGCTAGTTTCTCTAGAATATTTCTTTAGTTTTTTATCTATTTTTTCTCTTAATAGATTTTTAATTTCTTCAGATTGACTCTTTTTAAGTGTCATATTAACAAAATTTCTAATATATTATTTCCTAATAAATTATTTGATATTAATAAATATGGTCAATTATTTTTTCGTATCACATAAAAACGTGAGTGGACAGTATAAGGTGAAAGAAGAGTTTGCAAAAAACGTCCAACTCTTCCCGGGGTTTTCTCCAGTTGGGTAGGTATGGGCCCGGCAGGATTTGAACCTGCGACCAACTGGTTATGAGCCAGTCGCTCCACCGGTCTAAGCTACGAGCCCGTTTAAAAACTGGTTTTTTATTCACCCGGTAATACAAGTTCTAATACTTAAAATTTAAAGATGATAAAAAAACTAAATTTTTTTCTATTTTAAACTAAAAAATTGAAAAAAGAAAATATTTTGTAAGAATTATCTGTTTTTATTTAACTATTGATTTCCAGAATGCTAAAAGTTCTTTGTTAAATTCTGCACTCCAAAGCAAAAATGCCAAATCATCGTCAGGATATTCAAATTCATTATTATTTATATGATCTGGTTTTTCAATTTTCTTCATCCACTTCACCAATCCTTCTCTCCACGTGTAGTTTTGATGATTTATTATATTTATACTTATCTAGACAAAATGCCAAAATGAAATATTTTCATGATAAAGTTAATTAATAACTCTATGTTAAAGTATGACTCTGGCGCATGATTGAGCTGAGAACACTTTCAAAATATCCTTTCTTAAATAATGCTAAAACATACGTAACTGATAACAAACTATCGGTAAAAGAAATACTTGATGATCCACTTTACGAAAGAGCCCGCGCAATTGGTGTCGAACGACTTGATAATGCATTTAAAACTAGGGATGTTGGAAATCGTACCATTGTTACAGATTCAGACTGCATTATGGAATTACTATCGTATCCTATTGCACGTATGATTGCGGTATGCATTGGTGATAACTATTTCAAAAGACGTTACGCGCTTGGAGAAGCAATACATGCATATAAAAATCTTTTAACAGAATCTACAGATTTTTTGCTGGATGTCTCTAAAGAATTTGATATAACTGTAAAACAAGATCAAGAAAAAAACAAGATAAAAATATATTTTGTAGACTACCTTAAACATGCACCAACTAGATACAAAGAATGGAAAATGATAAACAGAACACTTGAAAAAGGCTACATAATAATTACTCATAAAGACCTAGCAAGAATAATCCAGGAAGCATTAAGAGCAAGGATAAATCAAGAACTAGACAATAAAGACTGCGACAGTAACATATACAAAGTTTTCAAAGAAGATGTAAGTCGCATTCAAAACATAGTTTTTTTACATAAGAAAAAAATAGAGGCAGAGCCCATTGGAAAACTAGATATCAACAAACTACCACCTTGTATGAAAGAAATCCTTGCATCAATACAAGCAGGAGAAAATGTTCCACATATAGGTCGTTTTGCACTAGTATCGTTCTTAAACTCATTAAAACTAGGTGTAAGCGATATAATTAAACTTTTTAGTACCGCGCCAGATTTTGAAGAAGAAAAAACACGTTACCAGATAGAACATATTACAGGTAATATATCTTCTACATCATACAAGCCACCGGGTTGTGACAAAATGAGAACATATGGAATATGTCCTGTTGATAAAACAGATGAACTATGCAGAAGAAAAAGACACCCACTAAGCTACTATAAAGCTAAATGGTATCAGGAGAAAAAAAACAAATGAAACATTTTATTACATTTGAAGGAATAGATGGTTCAGGTAAATCCACTGTTTCAAAACTTGTTTATGAAAAACTAAAAAATAATGGTTATGATGCTATTTTAACTTTTGAGCCAACAGACTCACCTATTGGAAAAATCGTTCAAAAAAATATCAAAACACATTCTGATCCTTTTGAAACATCTTTTACTTTTATTGCAGATAGAGTTGATCACTGCAAAAAAATCAAAAAATGGCTAGATGAAGGTAAAATTGTACTATGTGACCGCTATGCAGAATCAACTTATGCATATCAAGCAGCTCAAATGCAAGATATAATAGATAAACCCATAAAATGGCTTAAAGAACTATCAAGCGATCTTATTATAAATCCTGATAGAACCTTTCTTTTTGTAATAAAGCCAAAAGATGCACTTGCTAGAATAAAACACAGAGATGAACTTATTCCTTTTGAAAAAATAGATTTTCTTAAAAAAGTTCATAAAAACTATCTTGCTCTTGCAAGAGGAGATCGTTTTTTAAAGCTTGATGCAACAAAGAAAATAGATGAACTTGTAAAACTTTGTATTGACGATATTATAAACTAAAACATTTTATACTATAATTTATATTTTATTATTGGAAAGAAATTGTGCTGGTAGGCTATTTTAAGGGTGTATCCCATTCCTCTTAGCTACGCCAGCCGTTCTTTCCTTTTTAAAGAATTTTAAACAAGTCCTTGGGATTATCTATTAAAAAATCAGGTGAAACCTCTTTTAATTGCTCTTTATCATGCCAACCCCAACTAACTGCAACAGTTTTAACACCTGATTTTTTACCTTCCAAAATATCGCCTTGTGTATCACCAATATAAAAATAATTACAACCAGGGTTATTATTTTTGATTTTTAGAATTTTTTCAATTTTACTTGCACCTGTATCAGAACCATAAATTTCTTTGAAAAAACCAAATAAATTTTGTGATTTTAAGTATTTTTCAACGACCTGTGTCTCATTTGATGTAACAATAAAAAGCAAACCTTTTTTTGAAAGAACTGCTAAAACATCAAAAATTCCTTTAAAAGGCTTCATCTTATCCTGATTTTGTATTAATGCATCACGCATACGATAAACGATACTCAAGATTTCCTCTTTTGTCATACCCATTGCAAACATACTTTCATACATATTTTTTTCAAAAAGCTTTAAAAAATCATCTTTAGTTGCAATGCTGCTACATCCTTCTTTTTTACAGGCGTCAATAAAATTAGCCATAAAAATCTGAAAAGAATCAACAATTACACCATCATAATCAAAGATTAAAACATTTTTCATTTGAACGCGTGGGAAAACAAAAAATGGTATTAATAATTTTTTATCAATAATCCTTAAATAAACACCTAACATTAATAAAAAACGTGAATTAATGGATCATATCGGCAAATATCAGATTAAACCATTTACAAAATACAGAAGAAACATAGAATTAATTACAAAAGAAGGCTGGCGTAAAAGACGTACACATACAATTCTTGAAATAGATGTTACAAACGCAAGAAAAATAATTCATAAATATAAAGAAAAAACAGGTGAAAAAATCTCTTTTACATCCTGGGTTATAAAATGTATTGCTCAAACACTAAATGAACACAAAGATTTTAATGCGTATAGACACGGTAAAAAGAAAATAATTGTCTTTGATGATATTGATATAGCAGTACCTATCGAAAAAATAGTCAATGGTGACGCAAGACCGCGAGTGTATATTATAAGAAAAGCAAATGAAAAAAGTATTAATGATATTTCAAATGAAATACGCATGGCCCAAAAAGAGTCTGCATCTGAGGATACAGAAATCCTTGGGCATAAAGCTACAAAACTTGAAAAATTTGCCCTGAATGCACCAACTTTCATACAAAAATTTTTATTATGGGTTACAAGAAAAAACGCTATTTTAAAAAAGAAACATATGGGTACAACAGGTGTTACAGCAATTGGTATGAAAGGATATTTCCCAGGTTGGGTTGTGCCACTGGGTGGTACTGCATCTACTCTTTTTGTAGTAGGCGGCATTACTAAAAAACCAGGTGTCGTCAATAACAAAATTACTATCTGCGAATATCTTCATCTTACAATTACTACAGATCACGATATTGTTGATGGTGGGCCACTTGCACGTTTTGTAGAAAGATTAAATGACTTAATGGAAAAAGGCTATGGATTAGATAATTTTTAAAATGATTTTATACTTTCATATGGATTTGAGTTTAACATGATTTCAAAAAAAGGAAACGATTTTGATATTATCCTAATAACAGGAGAATACTACGACGACCATCCTATGTCGCCTGCTGGAGTGATAGCAAGAGTACTTGATGCAAAAGGTTTTTTGGTAGGAATTATTGAAAAACCTCAAACAAGACAAGATTATACTCGGCTTGGGACTCCAAAGCTTTGTTTCTGTGTAACCTCAGGCTCATATGATAGCATGGTTCATAACTATACTCCTCTTAAAAAAAAGAGATTTGATGATAAATATAGTTCTGTTACAAAAATGTCTGATAGGGCAGTTATTGTATATTGTAATAAGATAAAAGAATATTTCAAGTCAGGAACGCCAATCGTAATAGGTGGAATTGAAGCTTCTCTGCGAAGATTTGCACACTATGATTACTGGGACAATGATATAAGAAGAAGCATATTATTTGATTCAAGAGCAACAATACTTGTATATGGAAACGGGGAAAAACAAATACTTGAAATCGCAGAACGATTAAAAAAAGAGGAAACGTTAAAAGGAATTTTTGGGACTTGTATAATCAGCAAAGATAAAGATGATTCTTTTGAACTTATTCCCTCTTTTAAAGAAGTATGCAAAGACCCTGTAAAATTCTGTATAATGCAACAAGCTTTTTCAAATTACAAAAACCTTGCACAAGAATACGATAATAACTACCTGTTGCAGTATAAATATCCAAATTATACTGCAGAGGATTTAGATTGGATGTATTCATTGCCATATTCAAGAAAATTACATCCTGGCTCATTACTTAAAATGGCGAAATTTTCTGTTGTGACACATAGAGGATGTATCGGAAAATGTAATTTTTGTTCACTTTCACTTCATCAAGGAGAAAGAATTATTTCACGATCAGAAGAAAGTATTTTAAAAGAAATCAGACAATTGACAAAACATCCAGATTTCAAAGGATACATTGATGATTTAGGTGGTCCTTCAGCAAATATGTATGGTATGGACTGCAAATGTTCTTCTGATAATGATGATAATCGATGTCAGGATGAATGTCTAAAATGCAGCAAGCTTGATACAAGTCATAAAAGACTTATTACTTTACTTAAAAAAGCACGAGAGATTAAAGGAATCAAAAAAATATTTGTCAGAAGTGGTATAAGATATGATTTAGCACTAAATAGTAGACCTTATATTAAGGAACTTTCTGATTACCATATATCAGGGTGTCTAAAAATCGCACCAGAACATTTTTCAGATAATGTCTTAAAACTTATGAACAAAGATAATTCTCGATTTGATGAATTCGTATCATTGTTTAATGATCTTAACAAAAAAAAGAAACAATATTTGAAATATTATTTTATGATAGGTCATCCAGGCGATACTCTTGATGAAGTAACAAGATTATATGAAAAAATTAAAAAAAAGAACATTGTAAACATCGAGCATTTTCAACTTTTTACGCCAACACCAATGATTGCATCATCTTGTATGTACTGGACTGGTTTAAACCCATTTACAATAAAAAAAATTCCAGTCATTTATGATTACAATACAAAGAAAAAAATAAAACGAGTTTTTCTGGATCTTAAAAGTAAACATAGAGATGATTAGACGATTAAAATTTAGCTTTACATAATAAAAATGCAGTTATATGCTCCCGCCGGGATTTGAACCCGAGTCGAAGCCTCGAGAGGGCTTCATGATTGGCCGCTACACTACGGGAGCAAAAAAAAATCGTTTTTTACCCGCCTGATGAAACCTGCAGTATAATTAATTCTTGTTCATCTTTTATTTCATCGTCAATTGGAACAGGCCTGTTTTTGCTCATCACGATTACGGTATCTGGTTTTATATTTAATTTTTTAAGAATATGCTCTACCGTCAATCCTTTTTCAAACTTTAGTTTTTTTGTTTCTTTTGTTCTTGATAACATTACAGTTATATTCACTTGAATCGATACCCATATAAAAAACTCTTTGATTAAGCTTTTGACATCATATATTTCAGATTGAATTATTCCAAACTATTATATAGTTAACGCATGTTAACAAATTGGCGTATTTTAAATTTTGTGGAGGTAAAAAATGAAAGATATAAATTATAAAAGTATAGTTTTTAGAAGCAAGATATTGGCGATAGCTGCGATAATGATAATGACATCGATTTCTACAATATTTATTTCTAGTTCAGCAGGCGCAGTTGAAAATAATCTAAATTACACTTTTTCATTTATTAAACCAAGTGTAAATAATGTAGAATTAATCGGAAAAACATTTACAAATGTAAATATGCCGGGTGCAATTTCAACAGGGTTAAAAATAGGGGATCCTGTTGTTCAAATTAAGTCAATAAAACTTCTTATACCGCAGGGAAAACAAATAAAAGATATTTCTGTAACCTACAAAAGCATTATTCGCATTGACACAAAAAGCCTAGGGATAAACCTATTAGAAAAACCAATAACTCCTTATCAAAGACCTGTTGTAATTGGTGAAAAACCTTCAACAATTTTAGAAAAAAACGAAGCAACTTATGCAAAAAAGGCAAATTATCCAGGTGTTCTTTTTGAAAATGTTGGAGTGAATTATTGTAAAGGTTATGCAATTTTATCATTGAATCTTTATCCAGTTCAATATAACCCAGGTTCCGGATTATTAAGCTATTATACTGATATGATTGTGAATATTAACCTAATGGACACTGGTTATACAAACGAGTTTTTTAGAGGAACAGCTGAAGATCAATCTTGGGTACAAAGTCTAGTAAACAACCCTGCAGTTACTCAAACTTATTCAAATAAAGGTTTTGGAGCACCATTATATGATGGTGGTCTTTGTGATCCATCTGACAATGGTGGTTTAGGTTATGATTATGTAATAATATGCAAAGAAGCATTGTCTGATTTTACAGAAGAATATACTTGGGATGATTTTATTAGCAGAAAAGCAGCTCAAGGGCTAGAAACAACAATAATAACAGTTGAAGATATTCTTGCTACAGATGATTACGAGAATACGAATCCTTTATTTAATGATGAACCAGCACGTATAAGAGAATTTTGTAAAGATGCATATCAAGATTGGGGTACTGAATACATCCTTATAGCCGGTGATCAAGATGGAACAAATAAAGTAGAAAGACGACTTATGGACTATGACTATGAGTCAGATGTTGAGTCAGATATTTACTTTACACATCTTGATAGCACATTCAACAACGATGGTGATAATAATTGGGGCGAAGCAGGTGACACAGGTTTTGATCTATATTCAGAGCTTTATAGCGGATCCCTTCCTTGTGATCAACCAATTGATATTTCAAATTGGATGAAAAAAAGCTTTTTCTATGCAGATGCACTTGACATTGATTATTTAGAAAATGCAGCATTCTATGGAGGAGATACTGGTTGGAATTGTCAAGGTGATGATTTTATTGATTACAGTGCAATAAAAGGAACAAATAACTGGCTTGGCCCAGATCCTGATAGTAGTGGTCCTTATCCAACTTGGCTTGGTTTTCAGTATGGTTTTGAAACATGGAATGCAAACAACGTTGGACTAGAATATGATCTATCAGTTAAATGGACTGCTGATCCACCAAATACTGGTTGGCAAGGAGGATCCGAAACTGCTGCAGTTAATGGTTTGAAAAATGCAATTAACAATAATCAATGTACTTTAATCAGTGCCATTGCTCATGCAAATGAAGACATGTCAATGGATGTTTACGCAAGCTCTTGGGAATTAGATTATCACAATACAATGCCATTTTTCATACACGATTATGGATGCCATTGTGGTGACATGAATGCAGCCGATGATGGAGTCCTTCATTCAATGCTTTTCCATAGCGACACGGAACTTGCATTTGCCTGTGTTTATAACACTGGTTATGGTTGGGGTAATTTTGATAGTACAAACTCAAGTAGTGCTATGCAACAAAAAAGCTTCTGGGATTACATATTTGATGTTGTAAATAACTCAGGTGGAACAATGAACTGGCAACTTGGAAAAGCCCAAGAATGGGCACGAGATCTTATGGCTCCAACTATTAACTGGGATGCAGGTACTGGAACCTGGCGAGGTATCATTGAATCCTGTCTACTTTTTGGAGATCCAGCACAACTTATAAAACCACCTATGTCTGCTGAACATAATGTTGGAGTTCAAGGAATTGATGTAGATAGTCATGTGACACCAAATGTTCAAACAACAGTTGGAGCAACAATTATTAATAACGGTCAAAATGATGAAAACAACATAGTTATAAGTTTTAGGGTAGATGGAATTGAACAAGACAGCCAGACAATAACTTTTATGGCAAGCCAAACTACACAGACAGTTAGTTTTGATTGGACGCCAGCACTTGGTTCATATGTAGTTTCAATTAATGCAACGATAACTGGTGTTATAGAAGAATTTTATTTTGATAACGAAAAAAGCAAAATTGTTGTTGCAGGACCAGACATTGCAGTTGCAAACCTTAATACACCAGAATATGCAGGAGTTGGAGTTTTAACACCAATATCTGCTACGATTAAAAATCTTGGAACAACATCTGAAACAATAACTGTGAATCTACTAGTTGATGGAAGCATTGATGAAACACAAACAATATCATTGAACTCTGGGCAAAACCAACAAGTTAGTTTTAATTGGATTCCATCAGTTCAAGGAACATACCCTGTTGGAATCTCTGCAGAGGTTGCAGGATATGAACCATATACAGATAACAATCAGCTTACAAATGATGTAGCGGTATTTGTTTCAAAGGGATACATATTACTTGTCGATGATGACGCAGGAGACCCATATGAGACATACTATGAAAACGCACTCCTTGCAAGTAGCTACTTATATGATTTATGGAATAGAGATGCTAGTGGAAGCCCAACACCCACAGTAATGAGTACATATGATGCTGTTGTATGGTTTACAGGTGATGATTATTATACAACACTTTCATCTCAAGATCAAACAAATTTAGCAAGTTACCTTGATGCAGGAGGACGACTATTTGCCACAGGTCAAGACATAGGATATGATATACATTATGATTCATTTTACTCAAATTACTTGCATGCAACCTATAACGTTGATGATACATACATATACACACTTTATGGTACAACTGGTGACCCAATAAGTGATGGACTAACAATTGATATATCATCAGGAGACGGAGCAAATAATCAAGGTTATCCAGATGGTATATCACCAATTAGCCCTGCAGATACTGTATTTACTTATCAATCATCAACTCAAAAAGGAGGAATAAAAGCAGATACTGGAACATACAAAGAAGTATACTTTGGATTTGGCTTTGAAGCAATAAGCACTCAAGACGATAGAACAATTGTAATGGATAGAGTCCTTAGTTGGTTAATAGGGGGTTCAACAAATCCAATATTTGCTTATTCACCAATATCCTACAACTTTGGTGGAATGGACCAAGGTACAACAGATACAACTACTTTTAATATTTGGAACAATGGTGGAGGAATTCTTGATTACACTTTATCTACAACAGAAACATGGATTGATATTTTACCAACATCTGGTTCTTGTGAAGAAGAAACAGATACAATCCAAATAACAGTAGATACAACTGGTTTATCTGTTGGTCCTCATACTGGTCAAGTAACAATTTCTTCAAATGGTGGAAGTGGTGTATTTACAGTATCCTTAAGTGTAAACTCACAAGGAACAGAAGTTTTGGATGTTGAGCAAGCAATTTACGATAGAGGATTTCCTATTAGATATGCACTGGATGGTTCATGGGGGGCAGCACAATCATACACACCAACAGTCAGTGTAATAACAAGAGCAGAAATATATTTACGTAAATTTGGAACACCAACTTTTGATTTAAAAATAGAAATACATAATGACGCAGTTAACGGCCCATTAATAGATACAATAATATTTACTCCTGCCCAAGTCGGAACTAGTTGGAGCTGGCTTAACATAGATTTTCTTGATACTTCAGTAAATGTTGGCTCGCAATACTTTATAGTAATTCCACCACCAGCAACTAACCCTGGAAATAGTTTTGGTTATGAATGGGGTTACGCATTTGGTAATCAATATAATGATGGTGCGTTCTGGTTTACAAGAGATGGAGGAGGACTCTGGAGAGATTTATCAACTATGTATGAGTTTACATTCAGAACATATGGAATAATATAAATAAAAAATAAGGTGATAAAAATTGGTAAATAAAAAAGAAAAAATAAAATCTTTAGTAGTCTTTTTTATTTTTTTAGTAATGGTTTTTTTACCATTAACACAAATTGGACTATCTGAAGAAACAAATGAGGACACAAATGTTTCTATAAATGTTTTAACATCAGAAAATAATGATATAATAACATTACAATATAGTATTCCAAAATATAATATTGAAACAATTACACTGAACACAAAACCTTATCGTTTATACACAATAGATGATGAATCAAATAGTTTAAACAAAGGCTTTCCAGATTTACCAACAATAGATAGAAGTATCATTATACCTGATGATAAAGAGATGACTGTCGAAATTCTTAATATAAAATATACAGAGTATAGTAATATTGATATTATTTCATCAAAAGGAGAGATATCTAGAATTTACAATCCAAATAATATTGCATATACCTTTAATAGCATTTATCGCCAAAACATTTGGTACCCTCAACAAAACGTTGAGTTACAGGCTCCATATATCCTGCGTGATTTTAGAGGACTTGTTGTTCAAATAAACCCAATTCAATATAATCCCATACTTCATAAAATAAGAGTAGTATCTGAAATTTCTGTTAAAATTTCTGTAGCTGGCCCAGGTATAACTAATGTACTTGAAAGAACAAAACCATTGGAAACAATTAACCAAGAGTTTGGGAATATTTATACAAACCATTTCATAAATTATAACGAGCAAGTTAGTAATTTTGATTACACGCCTGTTTCAGATCAAGGAAATATGCTTGTAATTTGTTATGATTCTTTTTATGATGCAATGATTCCTTTTGTGACTTGGAAAAATATGAAAGGTCAACCAACCCAAATTGTTAAATTATCTGATATTGGAAGTACAGCAAGTGATATCAATAACTATATTGAGAATTATTATAACACAAATGGTTTAACATTTGTTTTACTTGTTGGTGATGCTGCTCAAGTTCCAAGCTTATCTGCATCAGGAGGGGAATCTGATGTTTCTTATTCTTATATTACTGCCGACTATTATTCAGATTTATTTATTGGACGTTTTTCTGCAGAAACAATTGAACAAGTTCAAACACAAGTACAGCGAACAATTGAATATGAAAAATATCCTCAAGCAGGTGCAGATTGGTATCACAAGGGATTGGGAGTTGCATCAAACCAGGGACCTGGTGATGATGGAGAATATGATGATGAACATATCGATAATATCAGAGATAAACTATTAGCATACACATATACTGAAGTTGAACAAAGCTATGATCCATCTGGCACATCAACAATTATCGCAAATGCTGTAAATAATGGTTTGAGTATCATTAATTATTGTGGGCATGGATCAACTACATCATGGGGTAATGGCGGTGGCTTTAGTAATAGTAATGTAAATACCTTAGTCAATGACAACATGCTTCCATTTATTGTTTCAGTTGCATGTGTTGTTGGTGATTTTGGGGGTACAACATGTTTTTGTGAGGCTTGGTTACGAGCAACACATAATGGAGAACCAACTGGTGCGATAGCTCATTTTGGGTCATCAATTAATCAAGATTGGGATGAACCAATGGATGGCCAAGATGAATTCAATGATATTCTTGTCGAATCATATGGAAATAATATCAAGAGAACATTTGGTGGTTTAGCTTTTAATGGTGTTATGCACATGCTGGATAATTATCCATCTGCAGGAATAGATGATGCTACAACTTGGCATGTTTTTGGTGATCCTTCTATTGAAGTAAGAACAGATACTCCTATTGAAATGGTTGTTGAACATAGTTCTACTATTCCACCTGATGCTGAAACATATGATGTAACTGTTGAAGGAATTGAAGATGCGTTATGTGCACTTTCTCATAATGGTGTTCTTCTTGGCACAGCATATACAGATGCTACAGGTGAAGCAATAATAATATTAAATCAAGACATCCCTGAAGACGCAGATCAACTTGACTTTGTAGTTACAGCATACAATAAAATTCCGTGTATAACAACAATAAATGTCGCTTCGTCAGGTCCTGTTCTTGTTTATGATCCAACATCATATAACGCAGGAATCGTTGCCCAAGGTGAAACTATACAAACAACTTTTTACATATGTAACGACAATGAAAATCTTCTTGAATACAGCTTATATGAATCTTGTGATTGGATCGAAGTATCACCATTATCTGGTGATTCAACAGGTGAACACGATACAATTGCTGTTGATATATATACTACAGGTCTATCTACTGGCTCGCATCAATATAATATTGATATTATTTCAAACGGCGGAAATGAAATTTTTAGTGTCTATATTTATATCGTCGATAGTGATGAAATTACTGATATAGAACAAGCAATATATGATAGAGGTTTTCCGATTAGATATGCATTAGATGGTTCATGGGGTGGAGCACAAAGCTTTACACCAACGGTAGATACCCTCACAAGAGTTGAGATACATCTTAGAAAGTTTGGAACACCAACTTTTGATTTAAAAGTGGAGATTCGTGAAAACAGCCCAACAGGAACATTAATTGATACGGTAGTTTTCACACCAGCAGAAGTTGCAAGTAATTGGGGCTGGTTAAACATAGATTTTGATAATATCGTAGTAACACCAGGAAAACAATACTTTGTAAAACTTTTGCCTCCATCAAGCAACCCCGGTAATAGCTTTGGTTATGAGTGGGGGTACGCATTTGGAGATAAATATCCTGGTGGATCGTTCTGGTTTACAAGAGATGGAGGGGGACTCTGGAGAGACCTACCATCAATGTATGAGTTCGCATTTAGAACATACGGTATAAATTAAAAAATTAATCCATCTTTTTTCTTTTATAGTAATTTTTGATACTATTAAAGTTATATTCACTTGAATCGATACCCATATAAAAAACTCTCTGATTAAGCTTTTAACATTGCATCTTTTGGTTTATGCTGGGGTAGCCAAGCTCGGACTACGGCGGCGGTCTCGAAAACCGCTGGTACTTTGTGCCACGGGGGTTCAAATCCCTTCCCCAGCGTTTTTTTCTTTTTACAAAATAAATCATTCATTTTAAATTAATTTCCAATAAAATAAGAATATGTTAATATAGTTAGAATTTGTTGTAACTTTGGTTATAATTATGAGGAGAAAAATAATAGTTGGATTAGTTTTGATGTTGGTGTTATCTTCACTAAATGTAATCTCTAGAAATGCTTCTGCTGAAATAAAAAAAGAAGATATGACGTGGTCAATAGGAGATAAATGGGAATTTCGTTATACAACTTTAAGCGGAGGTGTGTCGATGGTTTTTAAGATGTTTATAGAGACGACAGGTGAGAGTTTAGTTGAAATAGATGGTGTAAACTATGAGGTTTTTGTTGCTGAGCTAGACGGCGAGATGGAGGCAATAACTGCAGTTAACCTTTCTCTTGTAGATGATTCTAGTACGATAACTGGCAAATTATATGTTGCTAAGGATAGTGACACTACAAAAACAGTTGAGGATATGACCTATCAACTAAATGAAGAAACAACTGGTACAATAATAAATCAAACAATAAATGTAGTTACTATTTCAAGAGTAATTTCTGGAGAAAAACCTGATGTTATTGATATTGGTACCAATTGGGTGTATACTGTGAAAACAGAAACAACAACGACCACGACGGTATCCGGAAGCTTTTATGATAATTATATAGAACCAGGATATACAAACACAACAACTGCAACACAGAGTAATACAGAAACAATGAATTATGAATGTATCGGTGAAAAGACAATAACAACGGCAGGTGGAACATTTGAGACATATGAGGTAAAGGCAAGTCAAGTCGGTCAGCAGGGTTATACTTTGAGGTATATATCATCGATAGTAAAGGATGATGTAAAAGATATTACTTACGACAATGATGCAAATATTGTATCACTTGTAGAACTTGTCTCATACAGTATAAAACAAGCCTCTTCACCTACTTCAGAAACCCCTGGGTTCGAACTTGTTATTGTTATTTGCGGTATAGCAATAATCTTATTTTGGAAACGGAAAAGAATTTGAAGTCAGTATAGGAACTACACTGGTTTTTTTACTGGTAAAAAGTGGACCATTTTCCTGCTTTAAAACTATTTTTTTTCGATAATACTTATACAATAAATTTTATATACTATTTAAATAATAGATAAATTATAAAAAAATTATAATGATTAATATGGGTGTTAATAAAATGAACAAAAAAGCATTATTCATCACAATACAAATACTTATACTAATAACCGTGGCAATATCACCAAAAATTTTAGCTGAAAACCAGTTATTTAAATTAGGGGATTCAGATGGCCTTAGAATATTTGAATTCAATACAACAACTGAACTTACACTTGATAAAATATCTGCTTTTGACAAGCCTGTAGCTCTAAATTCATCACATTCAGTTGATGTAATTGTATCATTTAAATTTGAACTACCACAATTTTTCCCAAAAATATTACTAGGAACAAAAGTCGGTAACTGGGTAATCTTCCGCGATAGAAATCATAGCATGACAGTTGATATAAAACTAAATCTTGAAAAGATACCTGAGTGGTGTATTGTAGAGCCGGAAAGTACAACAATAACAATAGACAACATTACAACTGAAGCAAAAACAATTACAACCCAGCTAAACATAAAAATAGATAAAGATGCGCCAGCACTTGAAAAAGAAACAATAGAAATATCTGCAAAATTTACGCCAGATTCAAACTGGGGTCTTAAATCATCAGAAGATAATATCAGCTTTACAATACTGCCAGAATATGTTGGATCAATTACCGCTGAATTTGATTTACCAGAAAACACAACAGAAATAATACTTTCACCAGATAAAAACACAACAATACCTGTAATTATTACAAACACTGGAAATGGTGAAAGCATAATAAAAATAGAGCTAAAAGAACCACAAAAAGACTGGAACATAAGTATAGAAACACCAGAAATAACACTAGAAAAAGGTCAAACAAAGAAAGTTAATATAAATATTTCAACGCCACAAACCAAAGAAAAACAAACAATGAATTTAACACTAGACATAACCTCAAAATCAACATCAGAAACAGAAGTAGCAGAAAAATACTTACAAGGTCAACCAGTAGAGCTTTTGGTACTAAAACTAGTAAAAGAAGATACAAATGAACAAATAGATTTTACAACACTAACAATAGGATTAATTGTAATACTAGTATCTCTAATAATAATAGTATTATTCTTCAAAAAGAAAAAATAATCTTTTTTTCTTTTAACAATTTTTTTAAATACTAATTCTATCTTTTAAAAATACTGTGAAAGAAATAAAAGATATTGATAAAATATTTACTATACTAAAAAAAGAACTAAAAAATTACAAAGCACCAGTGGTCTCAGGACAAAAATGGGAAAAAATCAAAAAAACATCATTTACAACACTAATATCTTGTATATTAAGTCTTAGAACCAAAGATGAAGTAACAGACAAAGCATCAATAAAACTTTTTGAAAAATATGATACAGCTCAAAAACTTGCAAATGCAAAAATAAAAGATATCGAAGAACTAATATATCCTGTAGGTTTTTATCATACAAAAGCAAAAAGAATAAAAGAAATATCACAAACTTTGCTTGATAAATACAATTCAAAAGTACCAGATGATTTCGATGAGCTTTTAAAACTAAAAGGAGTAGGTAGAAAAACAGCAAACATAGTAATGACCTATGGTTTTAACAAAAAAGATTTTTTACCGGTGGATACACATTGCAACCGCATACCAAATAGACTTGGATGGATAAAAACAAAAACACCTGAAGAAACAGAACAGCAACTCAAAAAGATACTGCCACAAAAATACTGGTATGATTTTAATAATTTATTTGTACAATTCGGTCAAACAATATGCGTACCAGTTTCTCCTTTTTGTAGTAAATGTCCTATAAATAAATACTGTAAAAAGAAAGGAGTTAAAACATACAGATAAAAAAATAAGCATATTTTAATAAAAAACAAAATTTGTTTTATATCAATAAAAACATCCCTAAAATAATCGATTAATTTATAAATAACATTTAACATAACAAAGTTTGTTAGGCGGATGGGATGCAGAATGACGAAATTAATACTTTTTCAAAAGATCAAATAAGACCTCTTGTCATACGATCTTTGCGAAGAAGTAACATAAGAAAAAAAATTGCTGAATATCTTTTTGAAATAAGTCCCAGTGGTAGTTATACATCAGAGATAGCATATAACATTAAAACAACACCAACAAATGTAATAGGTGCAATACGTGGAATGGGTGACAGATACAAAGAAGATGAATCTTTAATAGGTCTTAATATAGTTGAACAAGTAACTGGTGGTAAAGACGTAAAAATCTATAAGTTAACAAACATGGGAAAAGAGATAATTGGCTCAATTAAAAGACCTTAAAATAGATAATTAATAACTATACTTTTATAATAAATTATACAAATTATACATAATTATAATTTTACTATATTTCTTTGCCACGACGGTTAACCTCAAACATGGTAGTAACATATTTTTCTTCGACTTGAACCATATTACCATCATCAAACTGAACAACAAGCCAATTACTAGGATGAGGATAAATATTAACAACACGAGCCTTGCGTTCATCCTGCTCAGGATTAACAGGATCTTTCACAAGAACTTCAATACCTCTACGAATACCACGATCTTTCAACATTAATCTTTATACTCCACACACAATTTAAAAATAAAAACAAACTATTTTATTTTTTTCATATAAAAAATACAGCCAGATTTAAATAATAAATAATCTATTCTCATAAAATAGAATAGAGGGTGGTATGCATTAAAAATTATATAAAAATATTAATCATATTTTTGACGATTGTAGTATTAGCAAACGTATGTGTCTCTGCGCAAAACCAAGCAGAATTAAAATTTATAGAAGAACCGACTTACAAATTAACAAAAGAAATAACAAAAGGAGAAACAGTAATAGGTTGGACTTATCAAATAGATATAAAAATACAAAACAGTGGCGGCATAACATCAAAACAAACACGTGTAAATATCACAGATGAAGAAGGATTCACATTACAAAACATAACAACATTTGAGCCCGGTGAAACAAAAACTGTTTCTTTTACATGGTCAACGCTTTCTAGTTATGATCAAACAATAAGTGTAAACTATTACCCACTTGATCTTTCAATTAATCATAATCAGTATAATAGCGGATCTACAAACTTTAAACTTTTAATAGGTGGAGAAGATGAGATTCCTGCTGCAAGTACACCAGGCTTTGAAATAATAGTTTCGATAACTGCAATAGCAATAACTATCCTATTAATAAATAAAAAGAAAAAATGATTTTTTTTTAAAATCTAAAATTCGCTAACTACTATTTTTACATGGTCAATTTTATCTACACCAATGCCAGTATATGATATAACATTCCAAAGAGGGCTAACTGCTGCCTCGGTTGTATTTTCACCGAAGCCTTTAAATTCCTTATCATCTGGATTACTTTTGTATATTAAATTATCTTCCTGATCATAAAACTCTGCAGATACATTAAAATTTATTGTTCTACCAGCAATATTTTTGAAAAGGTATTCTACATCAACACGTATTACGTTTCCGTTATCAATCTGTGTACTCAAATTAGCATAAACAAGTTCAACAATATATGATTCAAGTTCAACATTTTTATCAAGATTATTATTTTCAGTGTCTGTTTTTTCTTGGCATCCACATAAAAGTAATGCCAAAGAAATAACAAAAACAAGCATAATACAAATTTTTTTATTCATCTTTTTCCTCTCCTAACTACCTTTAATTTTAATTAATGTAATATTAGGTTTGTAATATTTATAATTTTACTGCAAATCTTACAAATTTTAATATAGTATAATAATGATCTCTTTTTATATATTTAAGAATTGGAGGGATGAACGATGCCTGAAGTAGAAAAAGCTGAATTAGTCAAACGCGTTTTACAAACATTAATTGATATCTCGGGTAGAAAAACAACTAAGGGTTTAGCAGTTATAAAAATCGCAGATCTTATGAAAAAACTACAAAATAAATATGATTTTTTAAAACATGTAGAAATTAAAGATACAAGATTTATAGAGTTTGAAGACCCTATATCTGTTATGTCAGATATTGATGGTGTTGAATCAAATATGCTAGGCAGAGCACTTCATGATATAATAAAAGATATGAATACAGCCTTAGGTGAAGATGCAGGCCACTTTTTTATAAAAGAATTAAGACGAAACATTGGTGATAATTTTAGTACAATTATGGAAGATATGGGTGTTGACCTGGGTTTGATGCAGCTTGAATTTGAAGTAAATCAAATGACAAAAAAACTAGATAAGTTTTAATTAGGCTTTCTATTTTTATTTTAACTCTATAAAATTTTTACAGCTAGGTGTGTATAAACATTTCTCCTTGTAGCAACATATGCATACATACCTGCATATGCATTTGAACATCCACCTGCAAACAAAGTATTTAAGCTTTTCAGATATTAATCGATGTAGCACTCTAAAAGTTGTTTAATTCAACTAATAGGAGGGATGTAAAAAAGATGGGAAAATATACGAAAAAATTAAAAGAAAAAGATGTTGGAAGCATTGGAATTGGCGCGATGATAGTGTTTATCGCCATGGTTCTTGTAGCAGGCATTGCAGCATCAGTTTTGATTCAAACTAGTACAAAGCTTGAATCTCAGGCAATGTCTACAGGCCAAGAAACCACGGCAGAGGTTTCAAGTGGGCTAGAAGTTGTGAATGTTGAAGGTTACAACCGCAGTGGTACTGGAAAGATATGGCTTTTAGCAATAACTATTAGTCCACGAGCTGGTTCAAAAGATATTGATCTGAGAGAAACAGTTATTGAAATATCAGATTCTGCAACTAAGAACTTTTTAGTTTATGATCCTAGTGCATATACATATGAAGATTCTGTTGATATTGATGGCGATTTGTATGCTTGGTCGCATTTCACAGCCGCTGCAACGAATTTTAGCATTATAGTATTAGAAGATGCTGATGGTTCTTGTTCAAGTCAAACTAGTGCAGTAATCAACGCTGGGGACTATGTAGTTCTTGGAGTAAACGTAAGTGCATGTTTTAGTGGACTTTCTCCAAGAGATGATGTATGGGGACTTGTATTACCCGAAGAAGGATCTCCTGGTGTTATTAATTTCAAGTGTCCGGCATCGTTTACTGATACAATTATTGGGTTACAGTGAGGTGAAAAAAAATGATAAAATTATTTAAGAAAAATGAAACCGCATCAATTGGTATTGGTGCTATGATTGTGTTTATTGCAATGGTCTTGGTTGCTGGTATCGCAGCATCTGTATTGATACAAACAAGTACAACCCTTGAATCTCAAGCAATGGCAACTGGTACTCAAACTACACAAGAAGTTGCTGGTGGTATTGCTGTGTTTGGTATAGAGGGTAGAGTTGCAACAGATATTGAAGCTTTGGCTATAACTGTTAGGCCAAGAGCAGGTTCACCAAACATTGATCTTAATCAAACAGTACTTCTGCTTAGTGATGGAACAAAAAAAGTAGTATTGACATTTGATTATGCCGATACTAACCATTTCAACGCAACTGTTTCAGCCACAGATGGAGATGTATTTGGTGTACATTATAGTGATCTTACAAACGAAGAATTCGGAATCTTGGTACTTAATGATCCTGATTCCTCGTTATCTTCAAGAACAAGTGCTGTAATGAACCGTGGAGACAAAGTAATACTTACAGTTGATACAACAGAATGCTTTGGTGGAACAGGAATTGCTGAAAGAGCAGATGTATCGGGATATATATACCCTGAACATGGATCACCTGGTGTAATATCGTTCCGAACGCCCGCTTCGTATAGCGATACTATATACGCTTTACAATAAGGAGGTGACTAAAAAATGAAAAATTTATCTAAAATAATGAAAAAGGATGTAGGTTCAATTGGTATCGGTGCTATGATTGTGTTTATTGCAATGGTCTTGGTTGCGGGTATTGCTGCATCCGTATTGATACAAACGAGTGTAAAACTTGAGACACAGGCGATGGCAACCGGTGCAGAAACCACTGCAGAAGTAGCAAGTGGTATAGCAGTATTTGATGTTCTTGGTTATACAACCTCTTCATCAGCGGATATATCAAAACTTGTAATTGGTGTAAGACCAAGAGCAGGATCAGATGGAATTGATCTTTCAACAGTATTTGTTGAACTTTCAGATAGCACCACAAAAGTATTGCTCAACTACACATCATCATTCTATGCTGAACCAAATGGCCAAAATGATATATTTGGAGCAAGTGTATTTCCTCACTTTAATGAATCTGGAGAAGCTTCGCGATTTGGTTTACTTGTGGTAGAAGATGCAGATAACTCATTATCTTCAGCTACACCAGTTATGAACCGTGGAGACAAAGTATACATATGTGTTAACACAACTGCTACACACAGCGATATCGACGAAAGGGTCGAGATGTGGGGTATAGTAGTTCCTGAAGAAGGAGCCCAAGGTGTGATTACCTTTACAACACCTGCTTCATATACAGACAATGTAGTGGATCTGCAATAAAACTAAAAAAATTAGTGGGTTTTTTTAACCCACAAAAACCTATTTTTTTTATTTTTGTTTTTTCTTTTTTTAAACCATAGTTTTTTATTCTAATAAATGTTACATTTTTTTGGATGGGCTGTCTATTTTAAGGCGCCTTAAATACTTTATTTACTGGGAGGTGAAAAGGGTTACCTGTTTAACTCTGAGGGGAGTAAATGATTCTGATAATGCTTCAATTGGAATAGGTTCGCTTATAGTATTTATCGCTATGGTTCTTGTAGCAGGCATTGCAGCATCAGTTATGCTTCAAACTATGAATAGCCTTGAGGAGCAGGCTCTTAGCACAGGTCGTGAGACTACCAGAGATATCTCTAGTGGTCTGAGGGTTACTCAAGTTACAGGTTATAAAAGCGGTTCTAGTATTACTCAGCTTGCTATTTTTATTAGAACTACTGCTGGTTCTATGGATATTGATTTGAATCAGACTTATATTTCTATTTCTGATACTTCTAAACAAATTATATTAAGTTATTCTAGTAGTGTTTTTAGTAGCAGTGTTAGTAGTGGACTTTTTGGAACTATAAATAGTAGCAATCTTTCTGCTACAACCTATGGAATTATGATTATTAGAGATATTGATAGTTCTTGTATTTCAAGTACTCCTATTATTAATAATGATGATTTGGTTGTTTTAATGGTTAATACTACAGATTGTTTCTCAGGGCTTGGTACTAGAAAAGAAGTAACCGGTAGAATTATTCCTGAATATGGCATTAGTGGTGTTATTAGTTTTACGACGCCTAGTGCATATATTGATACTATAATTGAGCTACAAACATAAAAAAATTTTAAAGATTTTTTTTCTTCCTCAATTATTTATCTTTTATTATAATTCTTTTTATGAGGGATTTAGCATTCCGCCAAATGCTACTTTTACTATAAGACTTGTAATTGCTACAACCCATACAAATGGTACAAAATACATTAGTGTTAGATATTTATGACTTCCTCTCAAAACTCTAAGTGTTAAAGCCATCATCGCACAATGTATAACCATTACAAAAAATATTATAAAATAATTTTGAGCATAAATCTCAGGTTGCACAGAATATAAAATTTGACCCATGTTTAAATTCGTATCAGGATTTGTTAATACATCACCTTCTTGAAGCATTATACTATTTAGATGATCTCCTATTATAAGTGATATATAGATACAAAAAGCAATACCAAAAGTAATACCTCCAAACAAAGCAATACTTGTATTTACAATAGTTAGTTTTTTTACACGTAAATCCCTAATTTTACGAATATTTTCAGAAATCATACGTGAAACACGACGAGGATTTGCAGCAGCATATGTTGCTTCACGAAACATTTCACTAGAACGCTGAATAAAGTTACTGCCGGTTTCAACTCCAAACCACTCCCATGCTGCATTATCATCGATACGTGTCCTTAAACGACGATAAAGATCACGAATATGCCCTGTTAAAACACCATAGTCTTTTTCACTAAGATAATACACAGAATCATTAATTCTTCCACCACGCATTGTAGAAATAGAACCAAGGGCTGGTAAAAAACCAAGGAAGTTTCTTTCTTTACGAGAAATATTTTGTTCTTCAATAAAAACCTTTATCCCAACAATTGCAAGAGGAGTGCAAGCAAATGCAAATATAAGCTCAAATGATAAAAAATCAAATATTGGTAAAGCTAACTGATATCTAACAAAATAAAGGACTACCCCAACAACTATACATCCTACAAATGATAACTTTAAAAGTTTACTTAATTTTTCTTCAATTTCTCCTTTTTCTCCTGTAACATGCCATATCTCATCCTGAGGAATCATAGATTTCAAAAGATACATGAGAAGTCCTTCACTAATTATCATAAGAAAACATGATAGAAGAATAAACGTGTTCATATCTTCGGTACCCATAACAATAGGCAGAACAATTCCAAGGCTCATCACAAAAATAATTGCAATAAGCATTGAAACATATACCTCGTTTAAAATAACCACGTTTTCATTACTTGATTCATAAACGGTTTTGTACTCCTGTATAACTGCTTCTTGCTCTGTTTCAATAAACTCACGATGCTCAACACCACTATCAAGACTCTGTGAGAATCTATCAAGAAAATCTTTGAAGATTTTACTAGGGGTTCTTGCAGATATAAAACGAAATGTTTTTGATAGGGGAAGCTTCCATTGGGTAGAAAGCACACTTATCTTTTTGAGCTCTTTGCCAAGCTCACCATATGCTGGTTTTCCGCCAAGCATATCAATTATATCTTTAAGTGCTAAATCAGAAATTGCAAGAACACGCAGATGCGTTATAAAAAAATGCATTTTTGCATTAATATCATTTTCACGGTTTTTCCATGAGATATATGGATAAAAAACCCCTAAAAATATTGGTATAATACCTCCTACAATAAATAAAGCAATGTTAAAATTAATAGGATAAGGAAGCACCATGTTTAATATAAAGGGTGTTACAAAAATCAAAACGCCTAAAATTATCAGAGGCATAAGCGTTTTTTTATAGAATTTTGAAGGGTCTTCTAATGCACGATACGCTATTTTAAGATGATTGCTAAAGCTGTTTTTTTTCGCATCTTTCTTTTTTTTGTCTTTTTTTTCCTTTTTGTTTTTTTTATCTGCCATTTTATTTTACCTTTTATAATGAAATCGGCAGGCCTTTTACGCCTTCTTTATAATAACTCCAGATAAACTGGACTACTTCATAATAATCCATTATATCTTCTTCAACCATTCTTTCCAAAATACGTTTACGCTCATCATATACATTGTATATCTCTGAAAGATTCTGATAACCTGCTGTTTTTGCAATTCTTTCTTCAAGGATGTAACTATTTCTATTTGCAACAAAACGATGCTCATCTTTTAGTGCATCCCACTGAAAAGCGGTTCTTGACATTATACCGTCTACTGCCCTATTATATCCTTCGATTTCATCAATATTTGTAATACGTCTCATTAGTTTTCCATCACGCTCTATAGCAAGTTGTATCACTACAAAATCAAGATTATCCATGAATGTTTTTGGAACATTTATAGGATCACTTGTAAAACGCTGAATAACCTTTGTAACAGTACCTGCGTGAAACGTCGTCATAACAGGGTGACCTGTTTGCATAGCACCAAAGACAATGTTACCTTCAGCTCCTCTTACCTCACCAGGTATTATATATTCAGGTCTTGAACGCAATGCGGCTCTTAGAAGATCAAACATAGTAACACGTCCTTCTTCAGGACCTGATTCTTTTGTTAATAGCTGCTGCCAGACCTTATGTGGAACCTGCATTTCAGGGGTTCCTTCTGCAGTATAAATTTTTCTATTTGGCGGGATAAAGGGAATTATAGCATTCATAGTTGTTGTTTTACCGCATGCAGTACCACCACATATGAAAAAATTACGCCCATATTCACAACAAATCCAAAGATAAGCACCAATTCCAGCACTCATCGTTCCCCATTTTATAAGTTGAGTAACACTAATTGGAGTTTCAGTGAAACGACGTATAGTCATACTTGGTCCTTTTATACTTATAGCCTTACTATATACAAGGTTTCCACGACTACCATCAGGAAGCACACCGTCTGCAATTGGGTTACCCTCACTTACAGGGCTTCCCATTTTTTCACTTAATTTACGTGTAAAAACCTCAGCATCATCTTTACTGATTTCTACATTTGTTTTAGTCATTCCAAAGACTTTGTGAATTAAATAAATTTTTTCACCGGCGACAATATGTATATCTTCAAGCCAAGGATCACGCATAAAACACTCTATTTGACTAGTTCCAACAATATTTTTTAAAATATAATATTCAATTGCTTTTTTTTGTATTGATGTTGCTTTTATTTTATCAATTTTTTTCTTAAATAAGCCTTTTTTTTCTTCTGTTTCTGCTTTAACTGCTCTTTCATCTATTTCGATAGTTTCATCGATTAGTTCTTGTAAAATTTTTTTTAATTCGTCATCGGTCTTTACACTTTCTTTCGTAGGTGCTTTTTTAACAATTATTTTTAGTAAAAGATCATGTTTTTTTTGTTCATCTGGGCTGAGCTGAGGCTCGATAGGATGATACTCTTTTTCATCCATATCTGCTGTTTTGAAAATATGAACAAAAACAAGTCCTTGTGCAGGATATATAAGATTAGGGTTTTTTTCGTCTCTTACTTCAAAAGGTAAAGTTGAATAAAAATCAGGTCTTCCTATTTTTTTCTCGGTTTTTTCCATGTATTCTTTTAAATGAGGATTTTTATCAAGAATTTCTTTTGATTCTTCTTCACTCATTTTTGGCATTTTTTGTGTTTTCTCCCCTTTAATTTATTATATTGAAATAGGAAGTCCTTGAACACCTTCTCTATAATAAGTCCATATAAATTGTACTACCTCATAATAATCCATGATTTTTTCTTCAAGCATCCTTTCAAGAATATGCTTTCTTTTGTCAAATTCATCATAGATATCCATTGGGTTTTGAAAACCAGCAAGTGGCGCTATTTTTCTTTCAAGAATGTAGCTGTTACGATTTGATTTAAAAAGATGCGTATCACTTGCAGCATCCCATTCAAATGCTTTACGAGACATTATACCATCTACTGTTTTGTTATAACCTTCTATTTCATCTATTGACATAATGCGCCTGAGTCTTTTCCCTTTTCTTTGTATAGCTAGCTGAATTAAAACAATGTCAAGGTTGTCCATAAATGGTTTTGGAACGTTTATAGGATGACCTGTGAAACGTTGTATAACTTTTGTAACACTACCTGCATGAAATGTTGTAACAACAGGGTGACCGGTTTGCATAGCCTGGAAAACAACCCTTCCTTCTATACCACGAGTTTCACCAGGGATAATATAATCAGGTCTTGAACGAAGAGCTGCTTTTAAAAGATCAGATTCATCAATACGACTTTCTTTAGGGCCTGTTGATCTAGTAAGCATCTGTTGCCATACTTTATGTGGCACTTGTACTTCTGGTGTGTTTTCGACAGAATAAATCTTTTTTTCAGGAGGAATAAATACAAACATTGCATTTGCTGTAGTAGTTTTACCACTAGCTGTTTCGCCACAGACAAATATACTACAGCCATATTGTAAGGCAAGCCAAAGATATGCACCAACACTGCTATCAAAAGTACCCCAACTCATGAGTTGAGTAATGCTAATAGGGGTTTCACTAAACTTACGAACAGTCATGCTAGGCCCTTTTAAACTTACATCACGACTATGAATAATATTAACACGACTTCCATCGGGAAGCGTTCCATCGGCAATTGGTTGACCTTCACTAACAGGGCTTCCAATTTTTTCTGCAAACTCCTGAGAAAACGTATCTGCCCATTTGCTATCGATATAAATATTGGTTTTAACAAGTTCAAAGATTTTGTGGATAAGATGCACGTTTTCTCCAGTTATAATATGAATATCTTCAATGTATGGGTCTCTCATAAAAGGTTCAAGAGGTCCACCACCAACGATATCTTTTGTTATATCGTATTCTATATCCATTTTTTCTACATAGCTAACTTGTGTTTTTCCGCCTTTTGATTTACCGATTTTTCCTTCTGATCTTTCGTCTACAACTGTAATTCTATCTATTACTTCTTTTATTGCTTTACGCAGTTCATCCTGAGTCTTAATGAATTTATCGTAATTTGGCGCTTGCTCATACATAGTCTGCAAAATTCTCTCTTTTTTTTCTTTTTCAACATCATTAAGATCAGGTGCTATGGCATAATATTCCTTGCGTTCCATATCTTTAGTTTTATAAATATGGATAAAAACAACGCCTTTTGTTGTATAGATAATGTTAGGATTTTCTTGTTCTTTAACATCACGAGGAACTTTACTATAAAAAGTAGGACGATCCATTTTTTTTTCAATTTCTTGAACATATCTTTTAAGATGAGGGTTATCCTTTAGTAATTTTTGAACTTCAGATTCTTCTATAGCAGTCATATTTCATCATTTTTTTATTTTTTTTCTTTAGAATGCGACACCACTTGTTTCAATTGTAAGACCTACGCCAGGTCTGACTGAAAATGTTGTCAGAGGCTCATATTTATGACGAGCACCATTGAATTTTTCTATGTAGATATTATGAACTATGCCGATACCTGGCATAGACTCACGAGTAATCTTAAAATGAATATCACAACTCATACGAAACGCATTATGAATCCTTTCAGACCATTCGTTTGGATTGCCGGTGACAATGATTACTTTTCCTGAGCCTTTAAGGCGATTAAAAAAGTTAGTAAGATCAACTAAGTTTGCTTCATTTAAACTTTCGATTAATAAGGTTGAAAGCGAATCAATAAAAATAATATCTGGGTCAAAAAGTTTTTTACAAGTTGTAAGTGCTTCTAAAAAAGTATTTTTGGGTTTTGTTTCAGCAAGTGTAACCTCAGTTGATATAAAAAATAATTTACCACTCATAAGATATTTTCTTGTATCATAACTGACTGATGCGGTTTGTCTGAGAAAACTTTTAATTGTATACTGTGTTGAAACATATGAGCAGGTAAAACCGTTTTTTAAAAAACTATAGCAGAAACGCTGGCAGAAAATACTTTTTCCTGTTCCTTCTTTTCCCTCTAAAAAGATTAGAGTACCATCTGGTACTTCTTGTCCAAAACGCTGGGCGAAACCATCTGATTCGCCTTTTCTTTCAAGTACTAACGATTTTGTGCCCATATATTTTTTATCCCATCCATTTTTTTTTAAATTGTAAATGCAAATTCGCTATCAATTGCTTGAGGGCCCACGACCCTTAAATTATGATCCCCTGCAGAAATCACGCTTGTTGCAACATATAGAGTTGTTACTTCATCTGTTTGTATTGATGTATCTGCAAAATAATAGTTTGCAATAACGACAAATTCACCATCTACAAATAAGTTAAACGTATCATTTGTTGTAGGTATTTTTACTGCACCAATGTTTTTAATGTAAAATAAATAGTTTCCACCTGAACTAGGTATGTTATCAGGGTCATTTATAATAATAAATTCTATATCAAGTTGATCCTGAACCCTCTCACCTTTTTCTGAAAAACTATTTGTTAAATCCTGAGTTACCGCTATGAATACTCCTGATACAGCTCCAGCTGCTATTACTGAAGCAATAAAGAATATTACTTGTGTGCTTGTTAAACTAAATCCCATTTATTTTTTCCCTCACGGATATGTGTATTCATAATAATCAGATATTCCATTACCTGTAACAACCTTCACCTTATTATTCCCATTAGTTAATGCTAAAACAACTATTTCCGCTGAGTTTTTAGGATATAAATAACTAGTAGTTGAAGTAAAAGATTTTAATGTACCATTTATTAATACTGTAAAATCAGCTAATTTTAGTGTAGTGCTACCTTCATTGGTAATCTCAATGTTTATATCATGTAAACTTGCGTTTGGTTTTGTTCTGTGATCTGATATATTAATACTTGTTTGTATTTGATCAATTGCTCTATCTTTCATTTCATCAAATGAGTTGTGAACCTCAGTGATAGTTGGAATAGTGGTACCTACTATAAGTTCTAGTGATATTAGCACCGCTACTCCTACGATTGCAGTTGCAGCAACTAATGAGAATCCCATCTATTGGTCACCTCTAACTAGCGAGTGAATTAGATTAAATTTATCCCCTCAAACTATTAAACTAATTTATAAATTATATACAAAAACAAGTAAATAAATATTCTTATTTGAAATTATAGCTATCAAGTTTTTTAGTAATCCTTGAAATATCTCCATCAATTCTATCTACAAAATGCTTGTCAAGAGTTATTCCCTTGAGTTTTTGTATAAAAATAAATGATTGAATATGATCTTTTGATGGTAAATCAAT
>Ga0105099_10000278_pt1 | contig 34814 bp, 29 predicted proteins | sample PPLLak3cmMay2015_2_FD_79138 | JGI IMG/M metagenome (GOLD analysis project Ga0105099, IMG submission 79138) | Freshwater sediment microbial communities from Prairie Pothole Lake near Jamestown, North Dakota, USA - PPLs Lake P8 Core (1) Depth... | ecosystem: Environmental > Aquatic > Freshwater >... | reverse complement strand
CATTCGACCCCAGCCGGGGTCGCACCATAAATGGGCATTGTTTCTATAAACATCCGACCCCTCTGGGGTCAATATTGGAGCAAAACCAGATTATATCTCTTCCTTTCCATACCTTTTGTCGAACAACCTCTTTTCTCCTTCTCCTTATATTTCTTCGAGCCATTATTTTCATAGAACGGCAGCGGTTAGCGCTTTATCTTCTATTTTCTTAGTAGCCTCTTCAATCCAATCATTAAGCTTTAGGAAACCATTATCATCAACCCAATCATAGGTAGGGTAAGAAAAGCTAAAAAAAACTGGATTGTTATTTTTATCCATGCCAATTACACCAAATTTATTGGATCCTCTTGGTGAAACATTCCCATTCTTATCTTTTATTTTATGAAGGTAAATCCCAACCATACCATTACCTCTTTCAAAACTTTTCTCTATTGCATACTTGCAATAAGGTCGATTGAATGATTCCGAACCGATTAGAACAACTGTTACAGAAGTTCCTTCTAGCTGCTCATCAATCCATTTCTTAATTTCGGCATCTTCGCCTTTTTTTAGCCTTTCATAATTAGCAGGAATCGAATAACCCCTAGCCTCTCTTTCAGGCTTTTTTTCCCAACTACTTATAACCAGATTCGCTCTCCAAGGCTCGTTATCGAAATGAAAACTAAAAAAAATTCTCTGCGACATATTATACTATTTTTAAAAGTGAATTCCTCATCATCTGCTTCTCTAAAAATTTACTATACACCTCTATACATCAAGCAAATAGTGCTGGATATTACCACCCAACAATAAGATACTTGAAAAACAAACAAGATGAGTAGAAATTATCTCTAATTGTTCAACAGCTTGTTTATTTTAGATATCAGCATGTTCCTATTTATAGGTTTGTCGATAAAATCAGAACAACCGCTCGCAAATGCTTTTTCTCTATCCGCATCTGACGAATAAGAGGTTTGAACAATGATCGGCATATTAGGCCGTATTTCTTTAATTTGTGATGTTGCTTCATAGCCATTCATAATGGGCATTTTGATATCCATTAACACTAAATCGATCTGTTGTTTCGACTTACAAAATTCAACAGCCTCAAATCCATTCGATGCGTGTAGAATTGTAAGATTTGGGGTCGAAAGCATTTCATTCAATAGAATGAAATTGTAATCCTCATCTTCAGCAATCACAATTGTTGTTAAACCTTTTATTTCCATTTTTAATCTGTTTATTATCGTTTACCAAGTATATTAAATAGAGGACACCTCTAAAAATCATTTTTTTGATTACTCACCCCAGCCCTCTCTACTTGATGTATAGAGGGAGGAAATGGAATTTTTAGAGGTGACCCAGAGTATGTCATAAAAATATAAAATGCCAAAGACTCACAAATTTAATTGTTTGCATGTCTTTAATAATCAGCGAACTTAGCGAATCAAATTCATGAACAAAGCGAATAGACAATGATCAATGATATTTATTCACCAATATTATGGAAAACCCTAATTAATGGTTTGCCAAAACGTTCCGGTTTACTTATCTACTTCGTATTTATTGTCCTGAAATCCTTGTAGGCTTTAGAGAGCCGCTAAACAACAATTGCTCATTTTCATGCGGATCACATAAATTATCGAAGCAGCAACATATGCTTAACACATTATATATTAAGCAATTACAGATAAACAGCATGGAAACTAAATCTGAATCGGGTCTTAAACCCTTTGTTTCTCACAGCTATTACTTGTAGAAAGCACATTTTGACCTGATGAGCTAACTGAGCCTTCCAGCAACCTTATATTAAGAGGTTTTGAGGAATAGCCTTCGAGCAGATCGGAATGATTTTCCTGAATGTGTTTCAGAAGCTTTTTTTGCTCAATTCTGGTAAATTGATTAAACCAGGTTTCGAATATTTCTATCATAGTATTATGTTTTAAAGGTGTGTAATATTTTAAAATTCAATGATTAACTTTGCATCCAGCTTTAAAATTTCTTATCCATCAAAGTTTTAGTATCGTCATGATCACAAAAACTCTACGTATTTTATCATCGTTGAACTTAACAAAGAACGATCAAGCACTTCCTAACAAAAAAACAGAAAAATATTTTTCATCCCAACCTCACCATTTTCAGCTATAGTCTAATAATCAGACGAATAAATAGCTGATAAGACTAAAACTAGAGTTATATAGGAATAGGGGTAAAATTGTTACCTGATTTTTTAGATTTTTTTTTAACTATTTTCCTGAAGGACGTCTCTAAAAACTCCATTTCGCCATTTTTTACATCATGTAGAGAGGTAAAGTGAGTATAAAAAAGTTTTTGAAAGGCCGGATGATATAGAATAGACCTTTAAATATATTGTAACTATTCAGCAGCAATAAAAACTCTCACGCAAACCTGTCGGCAGGCGGCAGGCAGGCCTAGCGGGGCTTGATTTTTGGCTTAATAAAAGTTACTGCAAATAGGTCGTCGCTCTGCGACTTTAAAAAGCAGCATCGCTGCGAACTATTTGTAGAATAGATGATTATCGTTTAGCTAGAAGCAGCATCGCTGCGACCTATTGAATTTAGATTTTTTCTCGGCTAATAATGATATTTAATAAAATTATTACAATTCATTGATTACTATTCAATAATTCTATACATTTGTTTCAAGTAACCTATCTTAGTAATCATTCATCTTATGATAGAATTCTCCGACAAAGAGATCGTTGAGTGCTTAAGAAACCGACAGAGTTACGTGGTTCGTTACCTTTCTGATCGTTACCTACCTATGGTTCGGTTAATGGTAACTCAAATGGGAGGAAGCTCGGAGGATGCCAAGGATATCTTTCAGGATGGGCTGGTCATTATGCTGGAGAAGATTGATAACGACCAGTTTGTGTTAACCTGTAAGTTTAAAACCTTCCTTTACAGCGTTTGTGAAAATCTATGGAAAAGCATACTGGAGAAACGTAAAGCAGCTACTAACTATTTTAATCGGCGAATTGAAGTCTCATCGGATCATGATTTCACCGAAATTTACGACAACCAGCTTTACGAAAAAATGTTCTACGAAGTTTTCGAAACGCTTGATCCTGTTTGCAAGGAAATACTTAACCTTTACTGGCAGGAATTATCGCCCATGGAGATTGCCGATAAATTAGGTTACACCTATGGCTATGTTCGAAAGAAGAAGTGCGAATGTCAGGGTGAGCTGATGAGAAGAATTAGCAACCACCCGGACTACAAACAGATCAAAAAAACAGAGATGGCTGCTATGCAGGTAATAAATGAGTAGTTAGCTGTTGAAATCTAAATCGTTGATTTAAAAAGAAAAATTAAAATTTTTTGCCGCTAATGAGAAATTACACCGGGTATATTATCGATTACTCAGATGGAAACCTCTCCAACCATAGGCGCAAATGGTTTGAAAAGGAATTAGAGCATAGCGTAGAGCTAAGAAGTGAATATAATTGCTTCAAGCAGATTAACGAATTCATGCGGGCTAAGCATGATCTGGAAGAGGTTCGAAACGATCATTCCCTACAAATTATTACCCCTATTACCAATCAGATGATCTCCGAATTCAATAGGAATCATCGTAAATACAAAGACATCCGGGAATTTGTCGATAATTCCACTAAAGGAAATGAGTTAGATGCTGAATCGCATGAAAAACTCTATACGTCAAGGGTTGAAGCCAAAAAAAATAATATAAACGATGTAACAGAAAAATGGGTTGAAGAGTGGAATTCTAAAAATCAGGTCGGGGATAATTACAATGAGGACAGGAGAGCATTCATTAGCTCATCGCTTCGCAATGAGGGGAATAATAATGGCAAGAAGCTAAGCATGAGCAGAACCTCTGTACTCCGAATTGCAATACTAACAGCTGCGGCTATGATTGCGGCCATTGTTTACATTAATACCTTTAGCCCATCTGAACGTTCAGAAAAATTGTATCAGGAATACTACAAACCGCTAATCGCCTATTCTTCTACAACCAGGAATAGTACAATCATTAACGATCCATTCTCTGCTGCTGTTGAAATGTACAAACAGGGTCAGTATGTAAATGCGGCATCCTTGCTTACCGACCTAACCCATATCGATTCGAGTAAAATTGCGCCACTATTCTTTAGCGGCATTACCCAGCTAGAGCTCGGAGACTACAATCAGGCAATAATTTTGCTTAAAGCGGTTATCGCTAAGAATGGTGATTACAAAAAGGAAGCCCAGTGGTACCTTGGCCTTTCCTATATAAAAATCGGAGAAACTCAAAAAGCCGCTTCCTGCTTTAAGGAGTTAGCTGAATCGAAAGGATACTATCAGAATCAAGCTCAAAGCCTTCTGGACCAGCTAAAGTAGCCTAAGTAGGGTCTGCTGATTAAGTCATAAATAGGTTTATGAAGCTATTAAAAACAAACGGTTATTCGACAAAACTAGTGGATAGTTGTAATTCTACAAGTGTAGGGTTTTATCGGTGATCTCTTGAAAACCTTACGCACTTTTTATTCATTGGCTTTCTTAATCCCAGAGGGATTATATGTCTATAGAAAATTCTATCACTAGGAACATTCGACCCCAGCCGGGGTCGCACCATAAATGGGCATTTTTCCTATAAACATCCGACCCCTCTGGGGTCAATATTGGAGCAAAACCAAATTATCTATCTTCTATTCCACACTTTTTGTCGAATAATCAAACAAACCCCAGAGTGGTGAAATTATGGTAGAAAACATATCAGTGTAATATTTTAGCTCCACAGGGACGATATTATAAAGCAGATAGGACAGAGAGTAATGTCATGCCTACGGTATTTCATCCGTTCCCAGCTATACTTTCTACCATAATGTCATCCCGAAGGGATTAAAATTAGAATAACAAGTGCACGTATTTTAGACTTTTACATAAAAAATGCTTGCGCTTACACAATAAAAAATGGTTGTAATATTTTATAATTCTGTGTTTTAACGCTTAATCAGCAGACCCTAATTAGTGTCAATAAAAAAGCTCCCAATTTCAAAAATCGTAACTACTCAGGTACATCTTTATGTAGGTATTTTCTTTAGTAAACAAGGTTGTAGTTTAGAGTTGGGAGTAAATCCTCGTGATTTCTTAGTGCCTTAGTGCCCCTGCCTACCAGCAGTTAGGTTATTTGGAATTTCAGGTTTATTGAGTTTTTTCAGTACCCCGAAGTATAGGATTCCTCCGAGTAACAGCAATACACCAATACCCAGAAAGTATATCCTCCTTACCCCTCTTTCAACAGGTGATTTATCACCCATCACCTCGTAGGCAGCCCAGTAGTATGGGTTTGTATAGGTAGGCGATGCGCTTTTAAGGTAATTAAGTTTTGCCGTTCGCAAAGCATCATCCTTCTCTTTACCCTTCGAGAGCTGCGAATAGAAATCAATCATAATCTTTGCGCTTGCATCATCGTTAACATCCCAAAAGGTATTGATTACCGATGACGCCCCGGCAAGAATAAATCCACGGGTTAGGCTCATCAGCCCCTCTCCGTGATATAAATTCCCTGTCCCCGTATTGCATGCGCTAAGCACTACCATTGGTGTTTCTATTCGGCTCATGCTTATCTCATAGTTAAACAGCTTTCCATCGTCAATGGAATCGGATTGGGCGCTAAAAATTAGGTAGGAATATTTGGAGTTGCTGGAATCCGTTCGGGAGTGCATGGCGAGATGGAAAATGGCAGGTTGCTTGATTAACAGCTTGAAATTACCTTCCGTTGCCTTTTCACCATAGTAAGCTTTGCCATCGAACCAATTGAAAATTGAGCCTATCTCCTTCCCTGTACCTTGAAGATTACGATAACCATTCCTTAAACTTTTTTGCTGAATGCCCGAATCAGGGGAAAAGGCATATACCATCCACGTTTTCTGTTTATCGATCCCCCTTTTAAATATCAACGAAGAGGTATAACCATAGGAAATGGTGTAATCATAAATCAGGTATGGTAACCCCTCATAGTTGACTTGATCCGAATCGGGCTTTTGTCGAATAAATGCATCGAAGGAGAGGTAGGCTATCTCCTCATCTGGAACAACAATTAATTTACGCCCTACAATACTTCCCTCAACCGGTTTTATCAGCTTATCATACATATAGTAAAGCGCATCGGTATAGGTTTTATATACATCCACTGAATTAGCATTTACGGTACCCTGTTTGATGGACTCAACGCTGCGGGCAAAGTGAGAGTCAAGGTAAGTCATATGATAATCGACATTACCACTTGTAATGGTAAAAATGTAAAGCCTTCTTTTCCCATCGGAATTGTAGTTGGAGAGAAAGTACTCAACGAGGGTCTCATCCTTTCCGAGATGATTCTGAATCTCGTTAAGGCTCACCAGCTCGGTTTTATGAAGAAGGGTTTCATACTGGGGGAAGAGTTTTTTAATCCTATTCTCCGTATTCTCCTTGCTCTGATTCAATTCGAAAAGCGCACCTTTCCATAGATCGATTTTTATAGAATCAGGCTTGGGTTTCTGAAATTCATCCTGAATCAATTTATTTAAGGATGCGATATTGACCAAAAGTATATTTTGCTTATCGTTAAGCGAATCGGTGTTATACTTCCTGTACAACAGCTCGTTCTCCGTTATCTCATTACGCAAAACAGCCGATTTACCTAAACGGGTTATGCTATACATATTTTGGAGATATTCATCGTCTTTAGTCAATTCGTATAGCTGCTGAGCGATATGGGTTGCAAAAATATAGGTTTCCTTCTCGTTCTCGGCAAGGTAAATCCTACTCTCGATGGATACATATCCGCTACGGATACGTCCGATCAGCTGTAAGGCCAACCCGATGGTTTCGGAGCTCTTAACCAGTAACTGCTGCCTGCTCTTGGGATCCGACTGCTGCTGCGAGTACAGCGCCAACGCTTTAGCCTTCTGCTTTAGGTTTTCGAGCAGACGAATATCGAAAATTACTGAGCCCAGCGAGGGGTTGGTATAAATATCGGTATTGTTAAAATCAGAGACAACCGCAATTAGTGAATTCTGGTAGTATTGCAAAGCTGTTTGGTAATCAGAAAGGTAAAAAAAATGATCGCCAATATGTTTATAGGACAACGAAACAAAGGTGTGCTTCGCCCCATAGTTTTTCAGGCAGATTGCCAACGCCTTCTGGTGCATTTCAAGGGCTTCGCTGGTTTTCCCTATCGAACGCAGAAAAAGACCATAGTCGAATAGTACGCTGCTAATTCTATAGTAATCCCTCCCAAACTCACGTTCAAAGCTTTCGATACTTTTCAGAAAATACCTTTGAGCCAGTCCCTTACTATTAATTTCGACATAGGTTTTGGCCATGTTAAGGTAGGTAAGGGCAACCTCCGCTAAATTGTTTTTCAGCTTAATATTTTTACTTATTTCAAGATACTGTAGGGCAAAATTGTATTCTCTTTTTTCGAAATAGGTCAAGCCAAGATTAAGATAAACCGCTGAAATCCTAAATAGTATTTCTTTATTAGGTTTATTAAAGCTCAAATATATTTTAAGACCCTGTTCTAGGTAATCAACCGCTTTATCAGGCTCCTTAATGATTCCATAAATTCTGGCTTTATTGATATAAATATCGGCTAATGAAAGCCTATACTGCACGTTTTCATCAACTAATGCTTCAGCAGAATCAAAGTATTTTAAAGCATCTTCATATTTACCAAGTCGATTATTGATAACCCCGAGATTGTTGTAAATAGCAATAAGGATTTCTTTAGTAAAAGCCTCTTTAAATTCAAGGCTATTCTGCAAACAACTTTCTGCGTTTACAAAATCCCCCAATTCATAGTAGGTAATAAACTTTTTATACCGTTCAATTTCATCCTGCTTCTGCGCACGAAGTCCCTTATATGAAATGAGAATAACTGAAACAATAAGAAGAAATCGAACCCATCTTAGTATCATAAAATAACCCTTATTGTTGTGCTCTGCAATATAATAAAAAAGCATTTCTGAAATTCAGAAATGCTTTTTTATTATATTGCAAAACAATTTATATATTTTACTATTTAGTGGTACTAAGAAAACTCAATAAACCTTAAATTCCAAATACCAAAACTCAAAAAACAATCAAACTCTGACTATTTAAGTACCAAATAATCAAACAGTCTTGAGATTTGAAGTTTTATCATTCGGGTTTTATTGGTAATTTGTTTTTTGTCTGCTGGCAGGTAGGGAATTTAAAGTTTTCTTATTGACACTATTTAGGGAAAGGTATAATTATATCACTTCCCCCATTATCCTCACCATCCCCCCCCCTAACCTTTTTCATATCGTTTAAGCTTAGCGCTACGTGCTTATGACTACTATTAAGGGTTAATAGATTGCTTAATGTATTAAGGCTTGCTGATTTCATTTTGCTTTTCATGGCTGTAACATTTTAGGTTAAATTATGCTGTTACATTCGAATAAGCAAAGAAATGTTACTTTTTGGATTTAAAAAAATTTTAATTCGCTGATATACAGATTATTTCTATAATAACCTCAACTCGATATAAGGGTTTAAGGGTAGAAAACAGCTACAAGCACAATCACTAACACCGCCCCAGCCTACCCTGCCTACCGGCAGGCAGGCGGCAGGCAGGTTTCAAGGCGGTGTCTAATCGAAAAAGGCAATGGGCTTTAGCCCAACATCAAATGGATTGCTAATTACAGCTAATAGCGGGATACAATGATATCATTTATTTACTCTCCCTTATCAAGGGCTAAAGCCCAGCTAATTCAGCGTTTACTAGCTCCGCCTTAAAAGGCGGAGCTAGTGATTCAGCCTTTAGCCTGTATTTGTAGCTAAAGCTGATATTTATTATCAGGCATCAACTGTCATAACCCTTTTTCTTATATCGAACTCACGTTATAATAAATAAATGGGGGGGAGGTTGTTTTGAATAGCGATAACCCCTGCAATTAGCGGTAGGTAAAAGCAACATTTTTGATTTGCGAGCTAGGCATGATAATTTTTGGTCACTAGATAGGTAATTTATATTTTTTCTTTGGACTAAAATATATCATGAGTATCCGTAAAGATACCTAAGTAAGATTTGTGAAATGACTCTTTCAGGTCTAAAGACTCTGAAAGGTCATTGATTCCACTAGATTTCCTGACAGAGTTCGAAGAACCTGTCAGAGTAATTTTGGAACATTCGAAAGAATAGACATGATTGCGGATAATCATTAAATATAAAGGCTCTATTCTAAATATCGATTGATTTTATAGTACTTAGAGTACTTCGAGTGCCTTGAGTTGTTGAAGAAATTATCGGAAGTCAATTTTAAAATTCAGTATGTGAATAAACCAGAGGTTCATCAATATTACTTGTCACCCGCCACACTCTCATTAACTCTAGGCACTTGAAGTACTTTAGGCACTCTAAGTACTTAGCTCTATTAATGCTTGCTGAAGCTCATAATAATCATCCATTATTTAGAAAAGAGCCATAATAATTTAAAAACGACTTCCTTACTTAGGAATAATAATAATATTCCCCCCCCCATTATCCTCACCATACCCCCCCTTAACCCTTTTCATATCATTTAAGCTTAGCGCTACATGCTTACTACTGTTAAGGGTTAATAAATTACTTAATCTATTAAGCCTTGCTGGTTTCATTTTGCTTTTCATGGCTGTAACATTTTAGGTTAAATTATTTGGATAATCAAATATATACCATTTTTTTGGATAAACCCAATTTTTAATTTGCTGATATACAGATTCTCTATAGTACCTTCGGAGCCATAGTATAGATGGTGAATACGATTCAATGATTATCTGTACTTCTCTATGCTCCCTGCCTATCGGCAGGCAGGCGGCAGGCAGGTTCGTATCTTTTTATTTTTTATTTCGCCGAATGCTGAATAGTTACAAATATTCTTTATATTTAAACTAAAATACAGCATGTATTTTAGTAAAATGCCGATTGGTTTAAAATATACAAAAAAACACACTGTTATGGTAAGAAATATTTTAAAACACAGCTATAGAATATTTGTCAAGCAAAAAGGGTATGCTATAATCAATATTTTTGGATTAACCGTTGGAATCGCCTCGAGCTTAATTATTGCTCTTTTTGTTATCTACGAGCTGAGCTACGATACGTTTAACGATAAGAAGGATCGGATATACCAGTTGGTGCTTAACTTTAAAATGAATGGCCCCGAGGTTAAATCATCGAGCACCTGTATGCCTGCAGGTCCAACAATGCTAAAGGAGTTCCCAGAGGTGGAGGATATGTGTAGGGTAAATATCTGGAACAAAACCGTTGTTAAAAGCAAAGAGCAGAGTTTTACCGAAAAGGCTTTTGCCCTTGCCGATTCAACATTTTTCAATATATTCTCGGTTAAGCTGATACTCGGCGACAAGCGAACCGTTTTGGATGCGCCCCATAAAATGGTTCTATCGAAATCAACAGCCACTAAATTTTTTGGGAGAGAAGATCCTATCGGTAAAACCTTACAGGTTAGTACCGATACAATACCATATACCATTACCGGGGTAATGGAGGATGTTCCCAGAACATCGCACTTTGATGCGAATATAATCGGTTCGCTTACTACAAGCCCTAAAATTAATAGTACTTATTGGACATCCAGCCATTTCAATACTTACATTCTATTGAAACCCAATGCAAACCCAAGCCATATCGATACTATGCTGGGTGAACTTGTAAAAACGCATGTTGGGGGTGAATTAAAACAATATTTAGGAATCTCATTCGAGGATTTTCATTCAAAAGGGAATATATATCGGCTATACCTGCAACCACTCACCAATATTCACTTAAACCCCGAGGTTCAGCAAGCTGTAAAAGCACCAAATAATCCTAAGTACCTGTGGATTTTTGGAAGTGTTGCCATACTAATCATCCTAATTGCCTCAATTAACTACATGAACCTATCAACCGCTCAATCATCTAAAAGGGCGAAAGAGATTGGTTTTAAGAAAGTCTGCGGTTCTTCAAAGGGAATGCTTATTGGGCAGTTTATTGCCGAATCAATTCTACTTTCTTTCATATCATTGCTAATTGCAATAGTGATAGTTAAACTCTCTTTGCCCCTTCTTAACAATATATTACAGTTGAATCTTGAGCTAAACCTTTTCGGTAGCTGGGTTACCATACCCTCACTTATTATCCTATCAATGCTTATTGGATTTATAGCGGGTAGCTATCCTGCTTTTTATCTATCATCGTTTAGCCCTAACGCTGTGCTAAAGGGAATTTTTAAGAACAGCTCGAAGAGTTGGAGATTTCGAAATGTTATGGTAGTACTACAATTTACAATCTCTATCATGTTTATTACAGGAACCATTATAATGTTTCGACAAATCAACTTCATGCAAAATAAAGATTTGGGCTTTAGTAAGGAGCATTTGATTGTTATCGATCGTGCCAATGCAATTGGTGACCGTATGAAAACCTTTAAAGAGACGATTGGGAAAATACCCGATGTTGTTAACGTATCCGCATCCACCGATGTGCCATTCCAAAGCGGGAAAAAAATTAGCTTGAAAATTGAAGGGCGCGAGAACGAGCCTACTCTTGTTACGGTGGCTTTTATTGACTACGATTTCTTCAAAACGTTTGGAATGAAGTTTAGCGCTGGGAGAAGTTTTGATGAAACCCATGCAACCGATAAGGATGGCTGCATATTAAACGAAAGTGCCGTAAAGCAATTAAGCATAACATCGCCATTAACCACAAGAATAGTTGATCCTTACTCGGATATCAAAAAGCCCAACTACTCACCAATCATTGGTGTTGTTAGCGATTTTCACTTTGAGTCGTTTAATTATGCAATAAAACCATATATGTTCTTGCTCAAAAAGCATGATGTATGGAATAGCGTTAGCATTCGATTATCCCCAAGCGCTTCGGGAAATACAATTAATGAAATTGAGAAGGTATGGAAAGATTTCACCGCCAACGATCCGATGCAGTTCAATTTTATGGATAAGTATTTTGAACAAGTAATCAAGGAGGAAAAACAGCGTGCAAGCCTTGCTATACTTTTTACCCTCGTTGTTATTTTTATAGCCCTACTCGGCCTCTTTGGATTAACATCATTTACCGTTGAGCAGCGTACAAAGGAGATAGGAGTTCGTAAAGCAATGGGAGCAACCGTCCCCAATCTGTTCATTCTGATATCAAAGGAGATAGTATTTCATATCTGCATTTCAACGCTAATTGCTTGGCCAATTGTTTACTTTATCTCAAGAAACTGGTTGCAGAACTACAGCTATAGAATACACCTTTCATTGTTCGATTTCTTTATAGGTTTCATTGTTGCAATTGCAATTGCGTTGATTACCATTAGCAACCATGTCATTAAAGCGGCAAGGGTTAACCCATCGGATTCTTTACGATATGAATAGATTTTAAGAGCAAGGCAAATAATAATAGCGTTTAACTTCGTTGAGCCCTGAAGAGGGAGCTCAATGAACGCAAAGAATATGATTTATAAATCACCCAACCCTACATTTGGGGTTTCTTTTAATTTTTGTTTAGTTCAATATTTATAACGACACGCATAACTTTTCAGCCACAAAAATTCACTCATCAACTGATATAAATGCCACAGATTCTAAAATTTAAAAAACCTCATATCTCTATTGATAGTTGAAAAGTCAAATTCTAAGAGAATCGTATTTTTTGATAAGATAAAATTTAACAAACTGTTAATACGTGGATTAAATGGGATGAATAGTTACCGACTTGCGAATAAACCACTCAATTTATTTCGCAAGTTTATAAATTAAGCCTGTTAGTCGATTGACTTTTAGCAACACTCGTCAACTTTATTTTGAATATCACACTCAATGTCAGTTACTTAATAATTATACAAATGACGCTTTCAGGTCTTCCGACTCTGAAAGGTCAATCAAGTTGGTTAACCTGACAGAATTCAAAGAACCTGTCAGCGTTTAATAACAGTAAATGACATTGATATCGTATTAGCGATTTGGCATGAAACGCTTGCATTTATTGAGGTTTACTAATACTCGTTTATTTCTGAGGTAACAATTCAAATAAAAGCCTTATTAAACAAGAAATAAATGAAATATTACACGAACATGGATTTAGGAGCACCAAATCAATATCGTTTAATTAAGGATTTTGCAATTGACGCTTTCAGAACTTCCGGATTTGAAAGGTCAATCAAGTTGGTTAAGCTGACAGAATCCGAAGAACCTGTCAACTCAGTAAACGACATTGAATACCAATTTCACAAAAAAATATGAACAAAATTCATCATAAGGTCCATCCAACCTTCGATAATAAATTTTATACAAATGAAAATTAAAAAAACTAAAAAAGCGAATATGTCAAAATTCTATGTAAGGGTTAAGCCTCAGCATGATGGAATCTACGCTGTACACAAAGAGAATTGTCCATTTATGGATGATTTGAAAAAGAAAATTTATTTAGGGGAGTTCATCTCAAGCCACGATGCCGTTTTGGAAGCTAAAAGATATTTTAAACATTCTGATGTTTGCCCTTTCTGTAATAAGGAGCACCTACTACCAAAATACAGTTTACTACAAGAATGGTATCGGTTTTCTTTGTCATAGCTATTTGAATGGAATATTTTTTTCTATTACCACGCTGTTAGCCTATTGCATATCTAACGTTTCCTCTTACACCCTATCGCCATTGCAATAAAATTGGGAGGTATGATTGGAGGCGGCACCTTACAGTCGAACCATTCGGATACATGCTCATCGAGCCCAACCCCGTGCATATAGTTATAAATCGATTTTTCGAGCCCCTTCCCTACCCTTTCATAATCATACTTTACATTTTCGATATAGGGAACCTCGTTATTCGCAAACGAATTAGGTTTCAGCGATACTCGCTTAACATCGAACTTTTCTGGCGATTTACCTGATGGGCTATGACAGGTCATGGCGTATCTGTGCCAAAAGCCTGATTGGATTAGCCCATTGACAAAGAGCTGTCGAACAACTTCAAGTGAATCGATTGTTTCCTGTAAGGTTTGAGTAGGAAATCCATACATAAGGTAGGTATGAACCATAATACCTGCATCCTGCATATTCTTACAGCTGATAGCAGCCTGCTCAACGGTAACGCCTTTATTCATTAGCGCAAGTAGCCTATTCGATGCAACCTCCAAACCACCTGTCAAGGCAATACAACCCGATTTTGCCATCAGCTGGCAAAGTTCACCTGTAAAGCTCTTCTCGAATCGAATATTGGTCCACCAGGAAACCGTTAACCCTCGCTTTACTATCTCCTCTGATAGTTTCCTTAATAATGCTGGTGGCGCAGCCTCGTCTATAAAGTGAAACCCTGAACTTCCTGTCTGTTTGATAATCATCTCCATGCTATCCACAATAGTAGAAGCTTCATGCGATTGATAATTAGCAATATATGGCAATGATGTATCGCAGAAAGCACACTTGGCCCAATAACAACCCCTTGCTAGCTGCATTTTATTCCAAAACCCATTACTCCATAGGCTATGCGTTGGATTTGGGAGTTCCATCAATGAAAGGTATTTTCCTACTTCAATCCCATCGTAATCGGGGGTAGGAATCTCTTCTCGCTTTAAATCATCGTCAATCCCATCAAAATACCTAACCTCTCCGTTCAGGTTAATCATTGTTTTAATCAATGGGGTTCGCCTATCATTCTCGTACTGAACCAATCGAAGCAATGGCCGCTCCCCATCATCGAAGATGATATAATCGGTATAATTAAATATTGATGTATCGCTTAGTAATCGAAGTTCAGTGTTGATATAACCACCGCCTATAACAATTTTTATCTCAGGGTAATTCTCTTTCAGATATTTTCCACAACGAAGGGCTGCATAGAGGTTACCCGGAAAAGGCACAGTAAACCCTATGATCTTTGGCTTGCACAGCTCAACCTTTTTGTGAAGTAACGATACCATTAGCCGATCCACCAAATTTGGCTCTTTGTTCAGCTCCTCTTCAAGCAGAGTAAAGGTTGAAAGCGATAAAGCGATTCGTTCGGCATACTTCGTAACCCCAAAGTGAGGGCAAACATTTTCGCGAATAAAATCGGCAATGTCAAGAATAAAGAGGGTTGCCAAATGCCGAGCCATATCGGTTTTACCCATGCTCCCGAACCACCACTCCAAATCTTCAATCTGCTTAAACCGATTACCCTCAGGGAGAAGGTTACGGGTGCAAATACGCTGTGAAAGGGTATTGTCGCCACCTCTTAAAAATTGCTTTACAGGCTCTATTAGATTGATATACTCACCGCTCTTTGATACAAACCCCTTAGCTGCTGACCTGCCATTACTTAGAATACTTCCGGATTGCAAAACCTCCGAAAGGAACTCCTTACTTAAAACAGCATCAATCAGATCAATGCTTAAATCGAGCTGCTCGGCTTCAATCTTATTGTATTTTAAAAAGGCTAACAGCTGCATTGTTGCAGGGTATGGCGCGTTGAGCTGCGTTAAAGGCGGAGTGATTAGAAGTACCTCAGTATTCAATTTTGTACTTTTGATTTAAGCAAAGGTATTGATTTTATTGAGGGGTTACCGCTAATGCCAAGAAAAATAACCCCGAACAAATAATTCACTTAAAATATTTGAATAAAGTTACCTGATTGGCTAACTTTGCATCATGAATGAAAAAATTATAAGAAATATCTTTTACTTCAAGAACTACTACTTGGACTTCTTTGAGCAGTTGAAGCCAGAAGTGAAGAGAAAGTTCAACTGGACGCTGCAATTAATAGCGACAATTGATAGAGTTCCTTCTAAGTTTTTCAGTCATATGGAAGGAACTGAAGGTATTTATGAGATTAGAGTGGAAGTTGGGAGTGACATTTATAGAGTTTTCAGCTTCTTCGACAAGGGACAACTTGTGATACTCGTGAACGGATTTCAGAAAAAATCACAAAAGACGCCGAAAAGAGAAATTGAATTGGCAGAGAAACTAAAAAAACAATACTTCGATGAAAAAGAAAGCGATTAAAAACCTTACTTCATTTGCAGACCACTTGGACGAACAATATGGAAAGCGAGGAACAGAGGAGCGTGAAAGGTTTGAGGAAGGATTTGAAGCTTTCAGGCTTGGAATAATGCTTCAAGGATTACGCAAAGAACAGGGTTTAACCCAAGAACAACTTGCTGAAAAGTGTGGTACGACTAAAACCTACATCTCTCGGATTGAAAATGACGCATCCGATATAAGACTTTCTACGCTAATGCGGATAATCAGAGAAGGGCTTGGTGGACATCTTCGATTGAACGTAGATATGAGTTAGAAGGCACAAGCGTTAACATGTAAATTGCATTTGGGAGGATGATGTATTTGCAATGTTTAAGGCTTTTTGCTTACTTAACTATCGTGGGCACTGCCTACCGCCTGCCTGCCAGTAGGCAGGGCAGGCTGGTAAGAAAACCGTTTCAACCGAGCGTCCTCTGCGAGTTCGGTGTAGCCAAACTCCCAAACATAAACAACTAGCAAACGATAATTCGCTTGGGTCAATAAATCTGTACACTAGAATCTAATATCTGCTTTGATAAAAAGAGGTTGTCCGGTTATGCTGTCGGATTTGGGACTGTGTGGTGGATTCGATGCATGCTGACAGAAAAACTTTCGCCGGACAACCTGAACTGCTGATGATCAGCAGAATATAGTAAAGATTCGTGTTTGGGGGAGAATCTTATGCTTTAAACAATAGAGAAAAGCCTGCCAAGAATATTGAAAAAAAATAAAACTAGAATTATATACCTATAATACAAGTCGTTGAAAAAATAAAACGAGTTTAAAACCTTTAGAATTATTGGATTTCCAAGGAATATTTTCCACAGATTGGGGAAAACTTGGAATCAATTATACACAATTGTTAGCGCTAGGTTAAGGAAACAACACAAACTCTCTACTTCGGTATATGTTGCAACTTCTCCTACCTCTAATACTTAATTGATTGTATTTTGTTTATTGAGCAAATAAAAGGCTAATTTTGAATTGCAATAAAAATGTATTAAAAGCTTACTTGCCAAATAAAATAGATATGACTAAAATTACTATTATACTCCTGCTGGCATTCCTGTCAATATCAGGGTTTTCTCAAACCGAAGAATTCGTTTATAAGAATACTGAATTTGGCATTGAAGTTAAATTTCCATCAAAGCCTACTGAAAATACTCTTAACAATACTTATGTCAATCAAAAAACTGCCACCTTGAACCTTGTTTCAGCTGGTCTTTCATACGGACTCCTGATTCAAAAATCCATTGTAAAAATAGACATGTTGAAAACCTTTAAGGATGCAGGTGATGTAACGATAATGAGTAATTACACAGCAGGTGATAATGAAGTGACTGAATTTAAAATGCTCGCCGGCGGAGCGTGTACGAGATATAAAATAATCAATATTAAGAAGATTTTGATTCTTTTGTCGGTTACCAGCCAGTCATGTGCTCAGGATAAGGATGTATTACCTTTCTATAATTCATTAAAAATAAATGACATAATAGCCCAAAACCCGAATATCGACAATAGTAAATTCAAAACGTTTGCCATTGATTACCCATCAAATGCTAGAACCGATACCGTTACTAAAGTCGTTTACGTCAATTCCGGCTCAAAAACTAGCTATCAGTACGAGAAACTATCGGATGTGGATAAAAACATACCTCAAAACGCTTCAACAAACCCTTACCATTTCGCTTTGATTGTAGGAAATGAGGATTACAGCTCTCACCAGCTAGATTTAAAGAGCGAGAGCAATGTTGATTTTGCTCGAAATGATGCCTCAGCATTTAAAGAGTACTGTAGTAATACGCTGGGCATCCCGGAGAAGAATATTACCTTTTTGCTAGACGCAACCGTTGGTCAGATTAATCAGGGTATTGCTAAGCTAAAACTACTCTCAAAAGCGAGTAATGGAAAATCACAGCTTATTGTCTTTTATGCTGGTCATGGGCTACCGGATGAAAATACCAAAGAACCCTATCTAATCCCAGTTGATGTGAATGGTGCAAATGTTACATCAGGAATTAAACTACAGGATTTATACTCCAATCTTACGGAGTATCCATCGGAGCGAATTACGGTATATTTGGATGCCTGCTTTACGGGTGGGGGGAGAAATGCTGGTTTATTAGCAGGTCGTGGCGTTAAGGTTAAACCGAAGGAAGGTGTTTTAAAAGGAAATATAATTGTATTCTCGTCAAGCAGTGGAGAGCAATCATCGCTACCATTTAATTATGCAAAACATGGCATGTTTACATACTATTTATTAAAAAAACTACAGGAAACAAAAGGCGATTTAACGTATTCCGAGCTATCCGATTTTTTAAGCGAAAAAATTTCCATTGAAAGCTTATTGGTTAATTCCAAGGAGCAAAACCCTGTGGTCAATACCAGTCCGAACGCATCGGAAAAATGGAAATCGTGGAGGTTGAAATAATATTCACTCTACAGATAACATATACATACTATTTGGCAATAAAATCAATCACCCTAAAAACCTCTCTACTCAGAGCGATAGAAGCAGACTCAAGGTTTTTAAGGAATTCCTCCTCTGTTGGGGTTGAATTATCGACTAAATCGGTAATCGACTTTATGGCAAAGAATGGAATCTTATATAAATCGGCAACCCAAGCGATAGATGCGGCCTCCATCTCTTTAACAACTCCACCATATGATTTAATCAGATCGAGATCCTTGGGGGTATAGTCAAGCGAGCTACCCGTTGAAACAATACCCATTTTCAAACCAAGTGAATTAGCAATTTCACGAGTATCAAAGCAGTAATATGAACCTATTCCGTAAGCATCGAATCCAGGAAGAGGGATACGTCTATCGTGGTAGCATACCATTGGGTAGCTCAAATAGACATCGCCAATATTACCCCCTGCGCTAACGAATCCCCCTGCCGTACCCGGATTGATTATTAAATCGGGTTGAAGCTGGCTAATCGCCGATGCAGTATTAAGGATTGCCGCCTGAGGGCCAATATGATCGACATTGTGCTTGTCGCACTTTCCGCTAGTAACCAAATCGAGATTTAACGATTTATATTTCCCTTCGTAAAACTCCATGGGTAGCGGGCTAAGCAATTTCCCTCGGGGGGTTAGGTTTAACTCCTTAATGATGGGCCTCGCCTCATCCTCCATGGCCATTATCAGTACAATGCGGTTAAATTTCATAGACTAAAATTTGATGCTGAAATTACGAAAAGCGATCAATTAAATATTTAATGTCAGCAATTTTTTTCAATTTATATAATTATTGTAACAATTCAGCAGTAGTCGAATTGAACAAAAACCACTGAGACACAGCCTGTCCCGATATATCGGGACAGGCGTTTCTCCGTGGTGAATAGTTACTAATTATTTTATTAGGATTACTTTACATTTCACTTAGTAATGCAAATTAAGGGTTGAGAAATCAATTTCATATTATATCATTAGTAACCGAGAAAAAAACTAAATTAAAAAGGTCGCAGCGATGCTGCTTCTAACTAAAACATAATCATCTATACTACAAATAGTTCGCAGCGATGCTGCTTTTAAAGTCGCAGAGCGATGACCTATTTGTAGTAATTTTTATTAACCCGCCTTATTGACTTAGCGACCCAGCAGTTGTCAGACAACGAAGTCAATAATTCGGGTAAACCCGAAAATCAAGCCCCGTTAGGCCTGCCTGCCGCCTACCTGCCGGTAGGCAGAATAGGTAGGGGTGACCTATACATTGAATGTAGTAATATCAAGTTTTTCATGAATTATATAATATTTTAGTCGGTCAGTAGTGAAAAAAAACATAAAATTAGTTGTATAGAACAATCATATAGTTTACATTTGCTTATATATTAATCATTAATTTGATTACATAATAACATACTGCTATGCACTTCCACTCAAACCTAAAGTTTTTAAGAAAGCGCAAGGGTTTAACCCAAGAAGAACTTTCTGATGCCCTTAAAATTAAGAGACCTACCTTAAACAACTACGAGAACAAAGTCTCTCAACCAACCCTTAGCATTCAACTTGCAGTATCCGATTACTTCGGTATATCCGTTGATGTTTTACTCAAGGTTGATCTCAATACCTTTACCGAATTCCAATTTGAGGAGCTGGAGAAGGGTTCCGATATTTATACCAAGGGAACGAACCTAAGAATTCTAACCTCAACTGTTGGTAGCGATAATGAGGAGAATATCGAATTGGTAACAGCAAAGGTTAAGGCTGGTTACATGTCGGGATATGCCGATCCTGAGTATGTCAGCTCACTTCCGGTTTACCGTTTACCATTCCTAAGAAACGATCGTAAGTACCGCACTTTCCAAATCAGCGGCGATTCGATGCTACCAATCCCTGATGGTGCTTGGGTAACGGGTGAATTTATTCAGGATTGGACTTCAATAAAAACAGGCGAAGCCTGCATTGTTCTTACCCGCGAGGATGGTTTAGTCTTTAAAATCGTAGAGAATCAGCTAATCGAAACCGGTCATTTTGTGCTCTCATCGCTAAATCAGCTATACCATCCGTTTGAGGTGAAAGGGCAGGATATATTTGAGGTGTGGAAGTTTGTTCATTACACCACCGACCATCTGCCCGAAGGCAATGTTAGCATCGAACAGCTGATGATGTCGGTTCAAAAGCTTATTAAAGATGTGGAGGAGATAAAGAAAAGTTTGAAATAACAATCTGACAATGAGATAATTTAAAAATGAGACAATGGGACAATTTGATAATGAACATAGGAATCATTGTTCTAACCGAAATTTTAATTCTGCAACCTATGAATATTTATCATTCGCGACTCTTACTGTCAACTCACAACCGTTAACTAAACTATGGAGACTCTCGAAAAGCTAAAAATACTTTCAGCAGCAGCGAAGTACGATGTATCCTGCTCTTCGAGCGGAAGCAATAGGAAGAATACTCCCGGAGGGTTGGGCAATGCTTCGTACGCTGGTATTTGCCATAGCTTTGCCGATGATGGTCGTTGTATATCACTCCTTAAAATCCTTTTCACAAATCATTGCATTTACGATTGCGCCTACTGCGCAAATCGAAAGAGTAATGATATTCCTCGTGCAACCTTTAATGTAGATGAGGTTGTTGACTTGACCATTAACTTTTATCGACGAAATTATATAGAAGGCCTATTTCTCAGCTCTGGAGTTGTTAAAAGTCCTGATTTTACAATGGAGAGACTCGCAAGAATTGCTCGTGATTTAAGGTTAGTACATAAGTTTAACGGGTATATTCATTTAAAAAGCATACCGGGAGCAAGTCCAGAGTTAATAAAAGCCGCAGGGCTTTATGCCGATAGGCTTAGCGTAAACATTGAAATACCCTCGGAGCAAAATCTCAAACTACTTGCACCTGACAAGAACTATCCCAGCATTCTCGACCCCATGAACTATATCCGCAATGAGATTGCTGTAAATAAAGAGGAACGGCGCAAGTATAGCAAAGCACCCATCTTTACCCCTGCTGGGCAAAGCACCCAGCTAATAATTGGTGCATCACCCGATACCGATAGCCAGATAATGCACCTATCATCATCACTTTATTCGGAGAATAAGCTAAAGAGGGTCTATTACTCGGCATACAACCCAACCAACGAGTACGATAAGCGATTACCAGCTTTAACAACGCCCCCACTTCGCAGGGAACATCGGCTCTACCAAGCCGATTGGCTGCTTCGGTTCTATGAATTTAAGGTTGATGAGATAGTAAATGACCGCAACCCGAACCTTGATCTTGAACTCGACCCTAAGCTAGGCTATGCTTTACGAAATCCACACCTTTTTCCAGTTGATATAAACCGAGCCGACTTACATATGATTCTTCGTGTTCCGGGCATTGGCCCAAAATCGGCACGATTAATCCTTTCTGCTCGCAGATATAGCAAATTGAACTCATTCCATTTACAAAAGATAGGGGTGGTTATGAAACGAGCACGTTACTTTATTACTTGTCATGAACTTCCAAGCCCATCAATACAGGAATTAACGCCATTGAGATTAAAAACTCAACTAATGCAAACTGAACGAAGCAAGCAGCTTACGGATGCAATGCAGCTATCGCTTTTCTAATTTCATTTTAAAAACCTGTAGCTATTCAGCAATACTATGAATAAAAACAAACACGGACACGGAGGTGCACGGAGGGAATTTCTAAACGCGAAGGCTCTAAGACGCTTAGAGTACAGGGGGAATTTAAACACAGACCTGCCTGCCGGTATTCAGGGTAGGCAGGGACACGAAGGCACAGAGAAAAAGAGGATGAACGGCATTTTCGGTCTCATCCGCTAAACGCTAACCTACCTGGGTAGGCAGGGGCGCAAAGACACGAAGAGAAGAATGAAACACAGATATTTAAACAGTTTCTAACATTTCAATCATTTATTGATGCGATTTTTCTTATTTTTAGAAGATAATTGGTTGCTAGAATCAATATGGAAACCTCACTGCTTAAAGAAATAGTAATCATTTTCGCCCTGTCAACTATTGTGAACCTAGTCTTTACCAGGATTAAGATACCCACTGTTGTTGGCTACTTAATTACTGGTATTATCGCAGGGCCTCATCTTCTCTCCATCGTTGGTGCAAAGCATGAAATTGAGATTCTGGCAGAAATTGGGGTTATCATCCTACTCTTTACCATTGGAATGGAGTTTTCGCTAAAGCATCTGCTTAAAATAAGAAGGATTGTTTTCTTCGGAGGGTTAATTCAGGTTACGATAACAGCAGGGGTAATCTACATTGCTTCAACTTTTTATGATCTCACATGGCAATCGGGAATATTTATTGGATTTCTGGCCGCCCTGAGCAGCTCTGCCCTCGTTTTGAAACTTTTACAGGAACGCTCCGAGCTAACATCAAACTATGGGCGAACAACCCTAGGTATCCTTATTTTTCAAGATTTACTATTAGTTCCCCTGCTACTATTTGCCAACCTACTTGGGAATAGCCATGTTGAAATAACGAAAGAGATTTTTACCCTTATCGTTAAGGCCAGCTTTATTATTGGATTTGTTTACGCAGGGAATAAATGGCTTTTACCGCGATTGCTGCACCTCATCGCATCAACCAAAAATCAGGAGCTGTTCATGATGAGCATTTTACTCATCTGCTTTGCAATTGCTCTTCTAACATCACAACTGGGCATGTCGCTTGCTTTCGGAGCTTTTTTAGCAGGGCTTATGATTTCAGAATCGCAGTATAGCCACAATGCGTTTTCGAACCTTATGCCCTTTAAGGATACGTTTACAGGCTTCTTCTTCGTATCGATAGGAATGCTGTTGGATTTAGATTTTGTAGTTCATAACTATCAGCTAGTTATATTCAGCGTTTTTCTGGTTATCACCGTGAAGGCGGTTATTGCAGGGGGAGCAGGTTTTCTTCTTGGACATACCTTTCGGGGAACGGTGCTGATTGGGCTTGCATTAAGCCAGGTTGGTGAGTTCTCCTTTATTTTGGCGAAAATAGGGCTCAACAACTCAATCATAACCGACTATTACTATCAGCTATTCTTAGCCGTTGCGGTAATAACTATGGCCTTAACCCCTTTCTTAATGAAGGGTTCGCTACCTTTAGCAAATGCTCTGCTAAGATTACCGCTTCCAAAGTTTATGGTTAATGGGCTTTTCCCATTGAAGGAGGTTGAAATCCCTGACCTAAAAAACCATCTCGTCATTATCGGCAAGGACTCTAGCGCTTTGAAGCTATCCAAAATGGCCAAACTCAACAATATTAAACACGTTTCAATCATATTCGACCCGTTAACCGCAACAGATAAAATTAGGGGCGGTGATACTGTGATTTATGGCGATGCGGTTAACGATCCGATTCTACTGAAGGCTCATGTTGATACCGCCGATATTGTTGTGGTATCGGTTGGCAGCATTATTCCATCGATGGCAATTATTGAACGGGTTCGGCATATCAACAAGAAGGTTTACATCATCGCAAGATCAAAGTATATAGCAAATGTAGAGCAGCTGTATAGGATTGGTGCCGATCAGGTACTACCTGAGAAGTTCGAAATTGCCATCGACCTGTTCAATCGAATCCTGGTGAACAAACAAATGCCCCAGAAGGAGATTAACAGAACGCTAAATCACATCAGAAGCTCAAATTTGGGCGAGTTTATTGAGAAGGATATTATTAATCGACCATCGATATTCGATGAGCTTTCAAATACAAGCATATCTGTTTTTAAGGTTGATTCAAATTCTATTGCTGATGGGAAATCGCCTCGCGAAATGCAGCTGCGACAGAAAACTGGGGTTACTTTACTAGCCATTAAAAGGGGTACAGAAATTTTGGAACACCCCTCATCGGGTACAATTATTAAGGGGAATGATATGGTTTTCCTTCTTGGCAACTCCGAGCAGGCAAACCTAGCCTCTGAGCTATTCAGTAAAGAAGAATAACAATGCTCCCAGAAGTGTTGAAGCATTCAAAGTAGTGCATCTAAGCATACGAAGGGAAGCAGGTCTCAAAGGACGCCCGGTTGGCTACGCCGAACTCTCCGGCAACTGCCTGATCGGTTGAAATCGTTTTCTTGACCCTCGTATAAAACTACTTAAAAGTGTTGAACTACCAAAACGTCATCAGCCCAAATGCAATAAATACGCTGTTACAAGCCGTTTTTCTTTCATCTGTTATCACTTACTTTTTATATAAATTTCTAACTTGGGGTAACAATGCGACAAAAATAATGGCAATAGCTAAAAACATATAAAAGGTGTGCACCCAATGTACAGCACAGAGAAACATCATTTCAATCTGTATCCAAATAATTAGCGTAAAGGCTATATAAATGCTGTATGTCCATGACCAGTGCATATCTTTGAAGAAATTAATTTTCTCGGCAAGTTTACATTCTGTTTTTTTTAGCAAAAAAAATATGAGCATAATGGGAGTAATTCCAAGAATTGAAAATAAAATGACTCCAGGCACAAAGAAGTCATTGAATGGCGAATTCTTTAACATCGATAAAGGCATTCCGAGCAGTTTGCCTGTTGGAGAAACAATCAATGCTCCACCACCTCCAATTGCTCCCAATCCAAGAAATGCTAATAAAATCAGAAGAATATTCCGTGTTGTTTTTATTTTCATAACTATCTCTTCATTGTTTGTATTTGTAAGTTTATGCTAATCTTAATGCTTTAAAATGGCTTGTAACGTTTGGCGGTATGGCCAGTAAGGGATTACGGGCGATTTCCTATCAAGTTACAAAAAAGTTGGAGCGGGCTACAACCCTTGAATAACCTACTGTCCCGGCAATTTTTTATACTGCGTGTTATGTGGCGTTTTTTATTTTAATATATCTTTCAATTCGGTCTTTTGAACATCAGATAAATTCTCATAATTTAGTGCCCAATCACAATACTCCTTAACAAGTTTATGTTGCTTACAATTACTCTTTAATGACCAAACCAACGAATTATAAATCGCATTATTTATTGCATTCTGTCTATCCTCTGGAGTTTGTTTTGATTTCTTAAACTTGTCAAGGTATCCTTGATATTTTGTATATTCTAATGTTTGAATTAATTTTAAAATCGACTTATAGCTGCCACTTGCCATAAATGCACCCCATAGCATGTCTAATTGAGAAGGGTCTGAAATTGTCCCATAAATATCAATCAATGGAGATTCCTTTATCTTTTTATAGGTGTCTTTTTCATCACCTTCAAGTTTATCAAAGAAGTCATTTGTTCCAATATCTGAATAGGTCAATAAATACAACAAATATATTTTTGTTTTCAAATCCTGATTTTTATAACAATCAACTATTTGGGGCAATAAAAAAGAATTATTTTTAGCTATTTCAAGAAAGATACTAAAGACAGGCCAAAAGCTAGATTCTTTGTCTGACAATTTACTTTGAGAATAATATAGATAATAAGCTAATGCTCTTTCTGGTCTTGGGTTTTCATAGTATTTTAAAAACCAAATTGAAAAAGCATCATCGTCTTTAACTTGAACCTGCTTATAGGATGGTAAAGCTGCTAAAATAATATCTGAACTAATGCTTTTGGATTTACTAGAAACTTTATCAATAATCTCTATCTCAATTTTATATTCTCCAAATGCATCATTGTTTTCAAAGCATACTTTCAATATTGCATCACTCATTTGAAGATTACTTTTATTTGAAATCTTTCCATTTACAACTGGCAGATTTTCCTGAGAAAAATATACTGAATTGTCAGGCTTAATAATCTTTATGGAATATTGAACATTTGAAATATCCTGGTTATCGGACGCATAATCAGCCGCAACAACTGTAATGAAAAAGTATTGCTTTTTAAAAACGGTATCGCAAGTTGATATTGCAGGAATACTTGACCCAACAGTATTATCCCACTTTTCCTTAAAAGAATAATCAATTGTTTTAACTAAAAGTCCATCAATTGCATAAATCTGAAATGCAATTGTCATAAATAGAATTAATAATGCAAATTTTTTCATATGATATTTCGTGTTAAATTATCCATTATTGTTGACTGGTCCTGATTTCTAATGCCACATAACGTTTGCTGCTGGCGTTTTGTCATTCGTCATTATTCGTCTTTCTCAATTGATGTTTCCCAACCGTCATATTCTGCATTCAATTCGTTTGCAAGTTTCCACAAATAAATAACGTATTCGTCAACGCTTTTAGCATCAACTTTATCAACCCTTTTAATTGCAAGTTTAAAAACAAACTCGCCCCTTGAATTATCACTTCCTATGTCAACGATTGTAAAGTTGTCATTCTTTATTTTCTCTATATATTTTCCCCTGTCACTTTCCGATTTAAAATAAATCCAATGAAAAACTTCTCTTGACTTTGAAAGTATGTCTCCGCTTTTTTCAAGTTGGTCAATTACACGTCTGTTTTGTATGCTTTGAAATTGCTGTGGTGACGGATAGAGAAAGTTAAAATAGCCATCCCATTCTTTGTCTTCTTTTGACCCGAAGTCAAATTGATATTTTGGGAAAGCAACCATAACTTCTGAAATTGCTTTGTCGTAAAGTGTTGTGTCTCCAAAATAAAAATATAAATCTCTGTTGCCAGCTGATGTAAGACGTCCGACATAGATGGAGTTATGTTTAGCATTAATATTGTTAACCAAAACGTCTTCAATGTCTCCAAGAGGTCCGCTTTCCTCGTGAGATGAAAGTCCGTCTTCTCTTGGGTTATTCATTTTGATAGAAACCCAAACAACATTCGGTCTGTTCAGCATCGGTGCAATTTTGAGAAGTCCAAGGTCAACAAAGATTGAACCTAATTTTTCGTCTACGTTGCTAAAATAAAACTCCCATTCTTCTTTGTGTCCTGTTTCTTTTGCAGAAGATATCGTTTGTTTTTCAGGATTTTTCTTACCTAATAATTTGTCAAATAGTCCCATAGAAAATGCAATTGTTGTTAATGTTAAAATTGTTATCCCAATAATTATTTTCTTCTTCATGGTTAATGTATGTGTCATTCTTTACGCTTGCAGGTAACGCCTGCTGCTAAAAAACGACGGGGAGTTCGAAGCAGCCTGCCCGACTGCGTCATTCCCGTCCGAACGGCTCGTCTGGGCGGGCAGGCGGGCAATCTTGTCCCACGTTAAAATATAACTTAAAAACTAATAAAAACTTGTCTACGCTTCAGCCCCGTTGGGTTTTAACAGCTGTTGGCGTTTCGTTGTTTATTCTTCATCATTGTTGGCTTTCAACATAGGATTATCTAGATTCTTGGCATTTAACGTTGTTACTACCTTTTTTCCTGTTGTTTTTTCTAGTTGCAAACGTGCTGCTTTTGCCACATTTCCTCCTTTTCGAGCGACCACTTTGTTTTCGTGAAAGGTTTTAGGTTCTTTTTTCTTTGAGATTTCAGTGGTAGATGCTTCGGCTAGCATATTCAATACTAATTCAAGATTGGTCATATGGTCGCGAAGATTTTCCTTTTTCAAATCTTTATGGCCCTTATATTGTTTTGTTGTCAGTCCACTCCATGCTTTTGTTATTTCATCAGTTAAAATAGCATATTCTTGCCCTTTTTTAACACCTCTATTATCCCATTCATCGGTAAGTTCCTTTCGGATTTCAATGCTTTTGAGTCTTTGGTTTATCCATTCTTTACTATAACCCTTTCGAAGGTATGTTTCCATCAATCTGTCAATACCAATTTCAGGGTCTTCAATTTCGTCTATTCGTTCTCTCCCAACTTGTGCTAACCACATTTTAAATGGTTCTGCTTTAGGAGATGGAATGCTTTGAATCAAGCGAAATAACTGCTCTGTATCAGCAACATCCGTTTTATAATATTTCCCATCAGCCGATTGCATTTTCAGTTGGTTACAATTTGTAACCAACTCACTTCCCTCTTTTTTTAGTCTGTTCTTCAGTACTTTCCAATAATTATTGGGATTCTCACTTTCAGTAAGTACACCTACAACATCCACAATAGAGAAATACCATTTCTCTTGATTGTCATCCCATTGAGTACGAATTCGTCTCTCATTGAATAGTTTTATAGCAGTTTCTTTTGTCATGGAATCATGATTATAAAACAAAGATAGAAAAATCTTTCATGATGCCGTTAGCGTTGATTTCGGGGTGCGATACAATGAACGCCAACGTTTCCGTGGTTGGAAATGTTGGGGAGTTAACAACCGAACATCTGTCCCACGCTAAACTTTTACTAAAGTACTAAAAAGTTACTTGTCTGCGCGTCAACCCCAATATTTTTTGCCACGTGTTGTATGCCGTATTTATTTTTTCTTCCATGCTATTATTTTTGTTCCCGTTTTGCTCATAACTGGCTCAATTAAATTGTTCTGCCTCATTTTAATAAAAACATTTTTCATGACATTTTCAGATTTTATACCGGTAATTTCTCTCGCTTCTCTGTTTTTCACAATCGAATTATGTGATAAATATTCTAATACGCTTTCTTCAGGACTAGCTAAAGGAGAATGAGCAATAGTAACTTTCACATAATTTCCATTTATTGAAATTGTAGGCTTTTTCAAATGCCATTCTTGCATTTTTTGAAATGCAGTATTTAAGCCTTCACCCATGTCTTTATTAGGTGGATTCTTGTATCTATTTAGAGTTCTTACAATTTTAGTATTTCGAGAAAACCTTGCATCAAGAATATTGTCAATAGTCACATAACCTGGTAATTTACCAGGACTTATTATTTCAATTCTGTTATTGAATATCAATATTTGAACATCATCAGATATTGAGTAATCTCTATGAATAACGGCATTTACGAGTATTTCCCAAATTGTTTCTGGTGGGTAGTCAACTTTTTCCAATCCCTTTGGAGTCCAAATTTTAACGTTAGACATTATTTCTGAAATCTTTTGAGAAGCATCATTTATTTGCGAATATAGATTGCCTTCAATTGAAAATTGCTCTTTGAGATGTGTTCTTTCGGGAATCTCAATTGATGTATCGTATCGCGTAATTTTAATACCACATTTTCTTGGCAATAATGTAACAGGATTGTCATTAAACAACAACAAACCAGCAATTTTTGGTGAATATTTATTTCTATCGACAAGATTCTGGTTTATTGTAAAGTCAATAGCGTCTGATTTTGGTGAATAATCTCTTAGAAACCTTTTCATTTCAAATGTCTCAAAAATATCCTCTGCACGTGCATCTTCTAAAACAATATCTTCGTAAGAAGATTCACCCTTAGCGAAGGCTAACTCTTGTATTTTTTGAGGTTCTTTTATTGGGATAGATTGTGCCGAAATTCTTTGGTAAACAATTTTATCAGCCGTAAAGTGAACTTTATCACTCTTTTCAATCGTAATCCTCAAAGCATATGTATTTGAGGATTCATCAAGTAAAAATTCAGGAGAGTATGGAATACTTGGTGAAATTTCTATTAAATTCTGAAAAACCTCATTGAATGCTTCTTTATTTAATTCTCCAGCCCATCTTTTTGTGAAATCAGGTTCGTCTTTATCATCTTTGATTCCTACAATAAAATCACCTCCGTCAGCATTTGCAAATGCAACAGCAATTTTCTGAATTTTTTTTCCTCCAATCTCTTTTGCTTTTCTATCATAAAAGTGACTTTCTTGTCTCTTTGAGAAGTACATTTTTTCTTCGTTAGTAATTTTTCTATCTTTCATGATATATTTTTGTTAGAGGTTTTTAATATGGCATACAACGTTTGCCGCTAAACGCAGGCAGGGAGTTTGAAACGGTTTCCGTGTCCCCCGTTAACGGCAATGCTAAGGTAGGAAAAACTTTCTTATCTGCAAATCAAGCCCTGATTGGGTTTAGCGGCTGTTAGGGGCTGGCTTTTCTTTCGAGTTCGTTACAATGTCCATTCATTTCTCCTAGTGCGTTAGGATAGACACACTCTTTGACAAGCATTGGTTCAAGCGTTGGCTTGTGGGGCTTGGCAATGTGTGTGGCTATACTGCGTTGGCATTTTCGTTCTATCTATTTCTTTGTGCTCACTTTTTTTGATTGTATAAAGACACGCCAATGCATTAGCAACATGCCACATCAATACAGGTGGAACTGCGTTACCAATTGCTCTGTATTGTCTGTTTTCTGAAACACTGTTTAACTTAAATGAATCTGGAAAAGATTGAATATTAGCAGCTTCTCTAGGAGTTAATCTGCGGTATCTGCCGTCAATCAATAATACAGGGTCTGTTCCATTTAAACTTACTTTTGCCAAATGTGAACTAATAGTATTACAAGGTTGCTCTAGGTCTTGAACTCGACCTTTATTCATTTTCTCTCTTACCTTTAGCATACCGTCAACTGCTTTTTGACTAAAAAACCACTTGTCATCATGGTTCGCTAATGTGTCGACTACTTGTTTTAATTTAACTTTTGAGCCATTAAGAGTCTGAGGTTGAGGAAAACTAAAAGCAAAATAGTCTTCAAAATTCCTGAAACCAACAATAAAAACACGCTCCCTTTTTTGTGGGACACCAAATTCAGAAGCATTCAATAGTTTATGATGAACATAGTAGCCTGCGTTTTTAAATTCATTTACAATCATCGGAAATGCCTTTCCTTTATTAGCAGATAATAGCCCTTTTACATTTTCAGCAATAAAAAATCTTGGCTTTTTTTCTTTTAAAACATTAACCATTTCAAAGAATAATTTACCCTTTTCATCATTGAAGCCAAGTCTTGGTGGATTTTGTGCACTAATAGAAAATGACTGGCAAGGAAACCCACCTAGTAAAATATCGTGGTCAGGTAATTCAGAGTGTTTAATATCTCGTACGTCTTTTATTTGACATTTATGAGAAAAATTGTTGTTGTAAATAGAAACAGCATAAGCATCATTATCGGCCGCATATACAACTTCAAAAGGTAATTTCTGATAGTGTTTTTTTAAGAATTCAAAATCTCCTTGAATTCCTAAATCCATACCACCACAACCACAAAAAAGTGATGCAACTTTTATTGTTTCCATATTAGTAATTCTTTCCATTCTCCTGATTCTTCTTTGAATACTATATCTGCACCATTTCTCGGTGACATTCTTATAGTGTCTTTCTTATAATTTCCAACAGGGTCTTTTAAAACAAATAGTTTTCTATCAACTTTGCTAATCATTAAACGATAAACAAAATATGATTCTCTCAAAGTCTCGGCTGTTGACCATTCGTTTGGTGTAAGATGAAAATTGTAAAAATTTAAAGATTTGTTACTGATAGTTGCTTTTACTTCAATATATCTTTTCTTTGCATCAAGTTCTACACTTTGAATGTCGTAACCGACAGCAAATGAAGTTGGTATTTTTTTGATAAGGTGAATTAAATCTTCTCTGCCGCCAATTTTTACTCTCATGCTTTCGTGACCAACAATCAAGTTTTCGCCAAAATCTCCAATTTCTTTTGTATGTTTTACGTTATCAGGGTCGAAGTTTTTTGTCAAATCAGAAATAGCACCTGAGATTAATCGACTATAAGCATCTTCCTCAATTCCCAAATATTTGAGAACATCAGTTTTAAATAGCTCATCTCCTAAGTCTTTATTAACATATCTATACCAATTATCTTCTATTGGTTTTAAAACATTTACGTTGAAGTTAGTGCCGAAAAGATGGTCATATCCTGAGAACCATAATTGGCTATCCAAAAAAGCAGTAATTGTTTCACGAATACCCCAATTAATGTAATAGTCAGATGCGTGTTGGACTAATAAATCAGCGATTACCATATAGTCAAGAATGTCTCCTGCATATCTAATGATATCGCCTTGCCAATCTAATTCAATCTGATTTTCTCGATTTTGTAAAATTCTTTCCACAACCTCATCGGGGTTACAATTGTCTCTTGTAACTCGTAGGTCATTATAAATAAAGTGAGTTGCTTCAGCTTTATTTAATGAAAATCTTTTACCTGTTAATTTTTCTCCTGCTTCAAGTACACGCAGGAAGTATTGAGCTGGCTTAAATTTTATTTCATTGTCAATTACTTCTTTAAGTTTATAAGACTTGATATGTCCACCTGGATATTGAAAATAGAAAAGAAAGTATTTGAAAAACTGAACCAAGTCTTGTTCTTCTGCTAGTTTCTTAGCTATTTCTCCTGCTTTGCCTATATTGTTTATATTATCTTCTATAATAAAGCCAAACAAAGCAGCTATTTCTGTACGCCAATTATCAATAGTTTTTGCTTCTTTTGTTGCATTACCCGTATATAATCTGATAGCATTAAAAAGTAAGTAATTGAAATTATCTAAAGACTGAGTTTCCAACTTTGATATTTCTGTTGCAACATAAAGAAGTACATTCTCGATGTCATTTTTAAATCGAGGCCTTACTTGATGAAGTCGAAAATAATATTGAGAGTCTCTAAGCATTTATATACTTTTTAAGTTGGATTGCTATGTGTTTTGCTAATAAGGGTGGAACTGCATTTCCAACCTGTTTGTATTGACTTGTTTTACTACCATAAAAAATGAAAGTATCAGAAAACGACTGTATTCTTGCACTTTCTCTGACAGTAGGAACTCTATTAAATTCATAATGAAAATGATGTCTATGACCTGTATCAATTGTAAAACTTGGTTTTTTGCTATTTAATCTTGTCCATGCAATATTTACATTTCTTGTTTTTTGTAACTCAATAGGTAGGTTCTTATAGTTGCCACCATCTGGTACCATTGAAATTATTTCTACCGTTTGGTCATTATGATTTGTGATTTCGTGATTGTAAACTGCCTTGCAATTTTCTCTAATTTGATTTTGATAATTTGATTTTGGCTTTAACGGATAATTTGTTCCGTCAACTATTGAATGAGATGGAAGGTCTGAAATTGCATCAAATGCTGTTACTTGATTTCCATTTAAAGCAAAAGGAACAGGAAAACTAAATTCTTCTCCGCTAAGAAGTCCAACAAAGAAAGTTCTTCTTCTATTCTGTGGAACACCAAACTCTGATGCCAATAAAACTTTATAAACCACCTTATAACCAAGTTTTTCAAAATCTTCAATGATATTGTCTTTAGCCATACCTTTCCCAATTGAAACTATGTTTGGAACATTTTCCATTAAAAAAGCCTGTGGTTTGTAATAGTCAACGAAGTTTACAAAAGACTTATAAAGTTTATTCCTTTCATCATCTACAATTTGTTTCCCTGCTATGGAAAAACCCTGACAAGGTGGACCTCCGATAATTAAATCAACTTTTTTAATGCCTGTTTTTTTTGAAATGAATGCTGGCGTTTCGATAAATAAGTCAGCAATAACTCCTTTTGAATTATTATGGTTTTTCTCAAAGGTTTGAACCGCATCTTTCCAATTATCTATACCTAAAACAACTTCATAACCTGCTTCAATGAAACCTTGTGAAAGCCCACCGCAGCCGCAAAACAAATCAATAACAGTATGTTTACCCTTAATCATTCTTTATTAAATTTTATTTCAGTTTGTCTCGTTTTCTTATTGTTCCTATAATGAACTTTCTGCTCTGCTATTATTAGGGTTTCAATTGAACAGTTATTCTCACATATCTTTTTTGCAAATAGGTCACTAAAAAATTCGGTCTTAATTATCTTGAGGTCTAAATTGAATGTAAGAGCTAATTTTTCAAGACGCTTCTCATCAAAATCTCTTTTACCATTTTCGATTTTACTTAAGTTGGCAGAATCTAGTTCCAATTGAGCCGCTAATTGCGTAAGAGTTAGTCCTCTGTCTGTTCTTAATTGTCTTAAATATTCTCCAAAAGTGGTTTTCATAGGACTTGTTTTTCTGGACTTGTCATTTAATGACAAATGTATAAATATATTTCATTCAATCCAAAAATATTTCATTCAAATTGTGGGTGGAAAAACGAAGGCTCTTTTGGCTGCAAAGCGTTTGCCTGTGCGGTGGGGCAGCCAAATGTGCCTGAGTGTGCGGTGGGTTTTTGTTCTATCTTTCAAGTTAAAACGGTTTGGCAATGTCGCTTCGAATTCGCAAGCTTGCCCCTAACGCCTGCCGCTAAAACCAGACAGGGAGTTAAAACCGATTCCTTGTCACACGTTAACGGCTAAGCTAAGTTAGGAAAAACTTTCGTATCTGCAAGTCAAGCCCTGATTGGGTTTAGCGGCTGTTAGGCATTGTTAATTTTTTCTTTGAATATATACTTGTCCTCTTTCGAGTAAATTCAAAGCATTCAAATATCTTGGTATCATACTTGTCTTTTCATTCTCTGGTTTTATAAGTTGTCCATCAGACAATATCTTATTTCCAATTATTTCTCTAAGAGCCTGTTTAAATTTTATTAATCATCATAGCAATGGAAGCCACGAGTATCCAGCCCTCGCTTGATTCCAAATTCGCCTCATAATCCTTGCAGAGTCTCCTGTGCCACATAAACCAGGAT
>Ga0105099_10000277_pt1 | contig 34869 bp, 19 predicted proteins | sample PPLLak3cmMay2015_2_FD_79138 | JGI IMG/M metagenome (GOLD analysis project Ga0105099, IMG submission 79138) | Freshwater sediment microbial communities from Prairie Pothole Lake near Jamestown, North Dakota, USA - PPLs Lake P8 Core (1) Depth... | ecosystem: Environmental > Aquatic > Freshwater >... | reverse complement strand
CTTGTCAGACAAGGTACGAATAATACAACTGTTGCATATGTATTAAAAAACGAATTAAAGCATCCTGCTCTCATGGATTTCTATCCGACATTCACCGATGACAGGATTTCTGAAATGCCCGTGAGATTTGCCTATGCCGGATGGGCTCCATGGAATAAAGAATTATCTTCCGATAATCTGCAGCTTGATGTATTAAACTGGTATAAAAAGACTTATGGCCGTGGCTTCATGGAAGTGAGGCATCCCGAAAAAGGAACTGCATATATAAAAGTAAACGGGAACCGGCGTATTTTGATTTTCAAAAAAGACGATTTGTATGTGTGGGCACTCTTTACTGATATGCTCATTAATAAGGATTCTCTTGAATTCAGTACTGATTTTGGAAATAATACCGATACTCTTTTAATTGAAGCTGAGACGAAATAGAATGTATAGAACCGGTAAAGTATACAATGCATTAAAAGGGCTCCTTCTATTTCTGGCACTGTTTTCCATATCGGCCTGTGGCAGAAAATTAAACAAGCGTTCAGGAGACGATCTGTTCAGGCTGATGCCATCATCTGTTACAAATGCTTTATTTGTTAATCATCTCGACTACGATAAACAGCTTGAGACCAAATTCAATATATATACTTATCGCAATTTCTATAATGGTGGAGGAGTAGCTCTCGGAGATGTAAATAATGATGGTCTTATCGATATTTTCCTGACATCAAATATGGGCAGTAACGCTCTGTATGTGAACAATGGAGATTTCAGGTTTCAAGACATTTCAAAAAGTGCTGGCATCGAAGGAAGGGGACAGTGGTCGACAGGTGTAAGCGTTGCCGATGTAAACGGTGATGGATGGTTGGATATATACATCTGCAACTCAGGAAACCTGGAAGGTGATAACCGCCGGAATGAATTATATATCAATAATGGCGATCTTACTTTCACAGACCAGGCACAGGAATATGGCCTTGATGATCCGGGTTTTTCAACACATGCAATCTTCTTTGACTATGATAAAGATGGCGATCTGGATATGTATTTACTGAATAATTCTTCAAGAGCAATTGGCAGTTTTAACCTGAAAGATAACCAGCGGTTTATCAGGGACTCAATCGGTGGAGATAAGCTTTTCAGAAAAGACAATAATAACAAATTTACCGATGTCAGTCATGATGCAGGTATCTTCGGAAGCGTAATAGGTTTTGGATTGGGGGTAACCGTTGGGGATATTGACCAGGATGGATGGATGGATATTTATGTTTCGAATGATTTTTTTGAGAGAGATTATCTCTATTTAAATAATCATGACGGAACATTCAGGGAGACCATGACAGATATGATGAGATCGATTTCCGCAGCCTCAATGGGTGCTGACATGGCAGATATTAACAACGATCACTATCCGGATATATTTGCGACTGATATGGTACCCGAAAATAATGACCGTCTGAAAACAAAAACCACATTTGATAACTGGGACGGCTACTGGTCAAATGTCGAGAATGATTACTTTCATCAGTTTACCCGCAATATGCTTCAATTAAATAACGCTGACGGAACTTTCAGTGAAATAGGACGTATTGCCGGGGTTAATTCAACTGACTGGTCATGGGGTGCTTTGATAATTGATCTCGATAATGATGGATTAAAAGACCTGTTTGTCGCAAACGGTATTTATAAGGACCTGACAGATCAGGACTATATTCAGTATTTTTCCAACCGTGATATGGTAATGTCGATAGTATCTGGTAACAACGTTGATTATAAAACCCTGATCGATGCCATCCCGTCTGTTAAAATCCCGAACTATGCCTTTAAGAATACCGGAGACTACAGGTTTCAGAACGTCTCGGAAAAATGGGGACTGGATGAACCCAGCTTTTCAAACGGAGCTGCCTACGGTGACCTTGATAACGACGGGGATATGGATCTTGTAGTCAGCAATGTCAACATGCCGATGTTCATCTACCGGAATGAAACCGACCATAAGCTTCCTGATAATCATTATCTGAAAGTAATTCTTAAGGGAGAACCGGGGAATACGATGGCTATTGGTGCTAAAGTAACAGCTAAACACAATGGAAATATCATATATCTTGAACAGATGCCAATGAGAGGGTATCTGTCTTCCAGCGATCCGCGCCCCAATCTGGGACTGGGTCCTTTAACGATGGTAGATTCACTCATAGTTATCTGGCCCGATGACCGGGTAACTATCCTGAAAGATGTAAAGACAGACCAGGTATTAACTCTGCACCAGAAAGATGCAGAAGAAATATCCTGGAGTATAAAAGGTTCAATAAAGAAAGATAGCCCGTTATTTAAAGATACTACCGCTGAAAAGATCATCAATTTCACTCACAGGGAGCTTGATTTCAATGATTTTGAACGGGAATCCCTGATTTATCACATGCTGTCTACCGAAGGTCCACGTATGTGTAAAGGTGATGTAAATGGAGACAGACTCGAAGATGTTTATGTTTGTGGTGCCAAAGGAGAGCCGGGTGCTTTGTTTGTACAACAGAAGAATGGTTCATTTCTTCCAACCGAAAGCTCCATATTTGCAGAAGATAAGATATCGGAGGAAACGGATTGTGCCATGTTTGATGCAGACGGCGATAGCGACATTGATCTATATGTTGCCTGCGGGGGAAATGAATTCCCGGAAAGTTCTTCTGCTTTGGCTGACCGGTTATATTTTAATAATGGCAAAGGTCAGTTTATTAAATCGTTGCAGATCCTGCCTTCAGGCAAATATGAAAGCACTTCCTGTGTCAGAGCGGCAGATTTTGATAATGACGGGGTGATTGAATTGTTTGTAGGCATACGTCTTAAACCTTTTCTCTATGGAGTTCCAACAAGTGGTTATATACTTGAGAATGACGGGAAAGGTAGTTTTAATGATGTTACTTCCCGTATTGCCCCTGGATTAAAAGATGTCGGTATGATAAGGGATATGCTGTGGGAAGATATTGACGGAGACAAGGATAAAGATATAATACTTGCCGGCGACTGGATGCCGGTTAAGATCTTCATAAATGAAAACGGCACTTTTGAGGAGAGAAAGGAAGCAATCGATTCGAATACAAAAGGCTGGTGGAATTGCCTGGCAGCGGGCGATTTTGATGTGGACGGGGATATTGATCTTATAGCCGGGAACCATGGACTAAATTCAAGGTTTAAAGCAACACCCGAAAAACCGATAACAATGTATGTTAATGATTTTGATCTGAATGGCACAGCAGAGCAGATAATCAGTGTTTATGACGGAGATAAATCGTATCCTCTTGCCCTGAAACACGATCTTACCATGCAAATACCTGTTCTTAAGAACAGATATCCAAAATACGAAATGTATAAAGATCAACAAATTACAGATATCTTTTCTGCTGAACAATTAAACAATTCCATATACCTTGAGGCGTGTCTCCTTGAAACCTCTCTCTTCTTAAATGACGGAACGGGGCATTTTAAAAGCGGAGAGCTGCCTGTTGAGGTTCAGTTTTCACCTGTATTTGCTGCCAGTTCCGGTGATTATAACGGAGACGGGAAACCCGATATATTGCTCGGTGGCAATCTGTACAAAGTCAAACCGGAGGTCGGCCGTTACGATGCCAGCTACGGGGCATTCCTGGAGGGTGACGGGCAGGGAGTTTTTAAATATATCCCTCCGGGAATAACAGGATTTCACCTTGACGGAGAGATCAGAGATATTATGGAAGTGACAACTCCCGGCGGTGAAATATTAATAGTCGCCCGTAATAATGAGCCGCTGCAAATCCTTAAAATCCTTGGCAGGTGAAGATTCCTTATGAAAAAGCACCTTCTGATCTTGCTTATGATTTTATTTCTTACCTCATGCAAATATGGAGGGAAAGAGGCAGATCGTCTGTTTTCGTTATTACCGCCATCTGTAACAAACATCGACTTTAATAACCAGCTTACAGAAAATGAGGAGTTCAATATTATCGAATACCTCTATTTCAATAATGGCGCCGGAGTTGCAGCCGGTGATATAAATAATGATGGTCTGATTGACTTATATTTCACTTCAAATCAAAAATCAAATAAACTCTACCTGAACAAGGGTAATCTGACATTTGAAGACATCACTGATGCTGCAGGGGTAGCAGGTGAGGGCAACTGGACAACGGGTGTAACAATGGCTGATGTTAATGGCGACGGTTTTATTGATATCTATGTATGCCAGGTCGGTAATTATAAGAACCTGTATGGCAGAAACCAGTTGTTTCTAAACCAGGGAGACCTTACATTCAGAGAAGAGGCACATGAATATGGTCTTGATTTTCAGGGTTTCTCAACCCAGACAGCTTTTTTCGATTATGATATGGATGGTGACCTTGATATGTACCTTCTTAATCATTCTGTACATACTTCGAGAAGTTATGGAGGGGTTTCATTACGTTCAGAACAGGACCCTCGGGCAGGAGACAGATTATTCAGACACGACGCGACAGAAGGAAAACATATTTTTTCAGATGTAACAAGTCAGACAGGTATTTTCAGCAGTCAGATCGGCTATGGGCTCGGTGTAAATATTTGCGACATCAATAATGATGGTTTTCCGGATATCTATGTTTCAAACGATTTCCACGAAGATGACTATTTATACATCAATAACGGCAATGGCACGTTTTCAGAGCGGCTGACTGAGTTTATGGCTCATACGACCAGATCTTCAATGGGAAATGATGTTGGAGATATGAACAATGACGGACTTCTGGATGTGATTGTTCTTGATATGCTGCCCGATAACGAAAAAATACGAAAACAATCGGGAGGGGAAGATGACTATGAACTGTTTGAGATAAAGAAAGACTTTGGATATCATTACCAGTATGTTCGCAATAACCTGCAGCTTAACCTTGGTGACGGCTTGTTCAGTGAGATAGGGCTGCTTGCAGGCATCTATTCAACGGATTGGAGCTGGTCACCGTTATTTTGCGATGCAGACAATGACGGGTGGAAAGATCTTTTTATTACAAATGGAATATACCGCAGGGCAAATGATCTCGATTATGTTAAATTCCTGACAGGAGGAAACAGATTTTTCCCTACAAAGGATAATACTGATGTCCCGAACAGTGTATTATATGAAAAGATGCCGTTGCATCCAAACATCAATTATATTTTTAAAAATAACCGGGATCTCACATTTTCGAACATGGCAGAAGAGTGGGGATTTGACATTCTTTCATATTCCAATGGAGCCACTTATGCCGATCTTGATAACGATGGCGACCTTGATCTCATCGTAAACAATATAAATGACCATGCTTTTATCTACAGAAATAATTCTAAAAATCTTACAGGTAATCATTTTCTGTCGGTAGTTCTTAATGGCAGGGGGTTGAACACACGGGCTATCGGTACCCGTGTAACGATATATTCAAATGGGCAAAAGCAGGTTTCCGAGCAATTTCCGACAAGAGGTTTTATGTCTTGCGTTCCGGATATTCTGCATTTTGGATTGGGATCAGTTACAGTCATTGATTCAATCATCGTCCGGTGGCCTGATCTTTCAGAACAATTGCTTAAAGATATTCCGGCAGACACGATTCTTACATTGGAAATGACCTCCGGAGAGAAACCTCAAGCATTGGAAAATAAGGAAGAAGAAGATATTAAGTTGTTCGGAAAGACCCTGATCCCGGGATTGGGGTACAGACACAGAGAAGATGAATACACCGATTTTTACCGGGAAAAATTGATCCCTCACAGTTTATCGGCAGAAGGTCCTCCGATTGCTGCAGGTGATATTAATGGTGATGGACTTGAAGACTTGTTTATAGGAGGAGCCAAGGGACAGCCGGCCATGATACTGATTCAAAGTGAGAACGGATCTTTCAGGGAATCAGAAATGCCTGTTTTTATAAGAGAAAGGTTCTCCGAAGATGTTGATGCAGTTTTCTTTGATGCCGACGGTGACGGTGATCTCGATCTTTATATAGTCAGGGGAGGCAATGAGTTCCCAATAGGGGATCCTTTCCTGTCAGACCTGTTGCTTATTAATAATGGTAAAGGTGAATTCAGCAGGAGTGAAAAAGGAGCAATGCCTTATATGGCATTTAATGGTTCCTGTGTCAGGGCGGCAGATTTTGAAAATGATGGTGACATTGATTTATTTATTGGCTCACGATCTGTACCCGGAGCCTATGGGTGGTCTCCTGAACATTTTCTTCTTGAAAACGATGGATCAGGTAAATTCAGCAATGCTACAGACAAAAGAATATTGGAAATAAATCATGCAGGCATGATAACCGATGCCCGGTGGGTCGATTATGATAATGATGGGGATAAAGATCTGATAATTACCGGAGAGTGGATGAAAATATGTGTTTACAGAAATGACAACGGTTATTTCCAGGATGTAACAAGTTCAGCGGGACTGGATAATACATCAGGCTGGTGGTATTGCATCCATGAATATGACATCGATATGGATGGAGATATGGATTTAATCGGAGGCAACCTGGGATTGAATTCAATATTAAGAGCATCATCAACAGAACCTGTTGAAATGTATCTGAATGATTTTGATAACAACGGCTCGCCTGACCAGATAATCTGTTACTACCAGGACGGTTTGAGCTATCCTGTAGCTCCTCTGGATGAACTGGTAAGTCAGATGAGAGAGTTTGATAAAAACTTTCCGAATTATTCCGATTTTGGAGGAAAACCTGTTGAAGAAATTTTTGGAAGGCACATACTCGATCAATCGATTAAAAGGAAGGCCGAATTATTTGAAAGTTGTCTTTTTGTTAATAACGGAGACGGAACCTTCTCGATGGTTAAGCTGCCCGTTGAAGCCCAGTTTTCGCCGGTTCGCACTATTATGGTTGATGATTTCAACAATGATGGAATCAACGACATTGCAGTCGCAGGCAATATGTATAATGTCAGACCTTCCTATGGCAGATATGATGCCAGCTATGGCTGGTGCTTACTGGGCGCAAAAGACTACCTGTTTAAACCATTAATACCTTCAGCCAGTGGTCTTATAATAAAAGGAGATGCAAGAAGGATTATAAAGATTGAAATATCCGGAAAACGATATCTTATTGCTGCAATAAACGATGAAGCTCTGCAGGTATTCGAATATTAAATCTTCAACTCCCCCCACCCCTTCCTGTACTCTCTTTTTACGAACTGGTTAGCCTGTTCAAAGTTTGTAATCCTCATATTCTTGCCATCCCATTTATAGGAGATGTATCGTCCGGGGAAGATGCTGCCTTCCATAACGCCATACACAGGATCTGTCCGTGTGATCTTTTCCCGGATGTTAAAGCATCTGAGAAGCAGGTTGCCCATCAGCACCGTTTCGGTAAGAGGACCGGCATATCCGACGAACGGGGAATCAACTTCTGCATTTCCATAACCCGCAATACAGGCATCAATCCACTGCCACCAGTGACCATCCATATCTCCTTCAACCCTGGGATATTTTTTCGGAACATTTATTTCATTATTAAGTGGAAGAGGCAGAAGAACCGGATTGCGCCCTCCCCACCCGCAGGCAGCTTTGCCCTTTGTGCCTATAAAAAGTGTACCTCCTTCATAATCATTCAATCCGGGCCAGTCTGCCATTACATTGTTCATATTAAGTTCAGGTTCGATTTCATAAGGGCGTTCCGGTGTTATACCTCCATCCATCCAGTACAGGTCAAGTTCTTTTCCGCTCTTCAGTTTATACCTGAACCGGATTGAACTTGATACCGGGCCGCTCTCAGGATAAATACCTTCAATGAAGATGCCGCTGTAAACTGTGCTTGCGCTGCATGAAACTTCTGTCGGGTAGCCAAGATTCAGCAGTTTAAACGGGGGGCCCATGATATGGCATCCCATATCACCGAGGGCTCCGGTGCCAAAACGCCACCAGCCCCGCCAGTTAAAAGGAACAAGGTTATCTATATACTCTGTGTCTTCTGCAGTACCCAGCCAGAGGTCCCAATTCAGTTCTGACGGAATGGCAGCACTTTTAGAGGGCCATGGTATTCCCTGCGGCCATACCGGCCTGTCGGTCCAGCAATAGACCTTATCAATCTCTCCCAGGATATCGGCTTCAATCCATTCCCTCAGGGTACGCATCCCGTCACATGAAGCTCCCTGATCGCCCATCTGAGTCACCACTTTGTATTTTTCGGAAGCCTCTGTAAGAACACGGGCTTCATAGATATCATGCGTGAGAGGTTTCTGAAGGTAGAGATGTTTTTTAAGCTGCATTGCAGACAAACCCACAACAGCATGGTTATGATCGGGGATAGCTACCGAAACTGCATCAAAATTCCTGCTCTCCTTATCAAACAATTCTCTCCAGTTGTGATAGAATTTTGCTTTCGGAAATTCTTTTATTTTTGCCGCGGCCTGCCTGTCGTCAACATCACAGAGAAAAGCTATCTCGGCATTCTTTTTCGGCGCGATAGCATAATGACGGATATCGTCGCTTCCTTCTCCCCCGCATCCGATTGCTGCAATCAGCAATCTGTCGCTTGGTGCAACATGTCCGCAGCTGCTTACTGCGAAGCTTGGAACAATAGTGATGGCGGCCGCTCCTGCAGCGGCAGTCCTGACAAAATCCCTCCTGGAAATTTCATCAGTGTTTTTTGAAACTTCAGTGCCTTTTTTCATTTCCTGATTTATTTCTTTTTTAGCTTTTTTACTGCAATCTCTTTATAGTAAACTAAATCTGCATCGCCGTGATTCTGAACACCAATAAATCCCTTGTCGGGTCTTGGTCCGCGGATGGGTTCGAAATCAAATACCCGTTCCGGCACGGGATCACCTTCGGTATAGTCTGTCACTTTTACTCCATTCAGGAATACTATTGTGCGCGGACCATCGAGTGTGATCTCAAATGTGTTCCATTCCGGTCCCGGCTTGCCGGCTTTAACAATCGGTTTAGTGAGAGAATATATTGTGCCTGTATAATGGTATTCGTCTTCGTCCGATAATTCAGGCTTATTGTCAATCTGAACCTCATAGCCATAGTGAATGGGCATCCATTCTTCCCTTGGTTCGATCGGAATACGGATAAAAACTCCTGAATTACTGTTTTCATCGCGCATCCTGTATACAACTTTAATAACACAATTGCCGAACTGTTCACCAGGCCAGTAGAGCAGACCCATTCCGCCGTGTGACTTTATCAGCCCGTCTTCCACATAATGATCACCCGGACCAATATGCTTCCAGCCTGTCAGGTCCTTTCCATTGAACAGCTGGCGCCATTCCTGACGATCAGGGGCAAAAGCCATAATCGTCAGGATCATAAGAAATAATAAAACTCCGGTAAGTTTTTCCACCATGAGAACTTTCCGGGATTTAAATTTTGAAATTCTGTTTTTCATTTTTATAAGATTTATGCTTGAGTCCCCTCCGAAAAGTTTCTTTTTGCCACCAAGGCTCCAAGGCACAAAGTTGCACCAAGAATAAGTCATTGAAAGATAAACTCTTGGTGAACCTTGGTGTCTTGGTGTCCTGGTGGCAATTTCATTCTTTGGATTTATCGGAGTGGACTCATGCTTTTAATAAAATATGTATATTAAACTGACTCATTTAATCGTATAAAGGCAATTACTCAGAAACAGCTACTCCGACAAAGGAATCTGCAGTTCCATAATAAAGGAACCATTTTGATTTGAAATAAACAAGTCCTTCGGAAAAGGTGGTACCTGCCGAATACTGACCGGAAATCTCATGAGGCAGTGTCGGTTTTAACAGACAAATATCGGAACGGCCCATTACCTTTTCAAGATTTCCGGGATCAAAAACAACCTTCCCCACTGAATATGTGGATTCCGGCAAAGATTTATCAGCCTTTTCTCCGGAGGCATTTTTTCCGTTATAGAATAAGATTATCCCCTTATCAGTCATCAGAGCAGGAGGGCCGCATTCAACAAGGTCGCTGTCAAACTTGCCCGGGCGTGTTTCGACCAGCTTCTTAAGATCACCGTTACCATCCAGCAAAGGCGTCCAGTCAGACAGGTTATCTGACCAGGCCAGGTTAATGAATTGTTCGCCCCAGTACATCCAGTATTTGCCATCTATTTTTACAGCGACGAGCTGTCCGTTTTCCATTTTTGTAATAATAGACCCCGATTTTGACCAGGTATCGAGGAACTTACCGTTATATGCCTTTGCAAATGCAGGTCCCTGCTTTTCCCATTTTTCAAGGTCTTTTGAAAATGCAACACTCAACCTGGCAATCTTGTAATTCCATGATGTATATGTTAAAACATACAATGAATCATCAGTTTGAACGATCCGCGGGTCCTCACAGCCTCCGGGATGATCGTAAATCATGAATTTTCCAGAATCGGGATAAAGCACCGGCAACGGGTGTTTAATGAAATTTATTCCATCATCACTGTAAGCAAGGCCAATCCTTGAGGTACGTCCTCCAAGATGAGCAGCAGGATTATCTTCACACCGTAAAAGCAGAAAGACCTTATTGTCCCTTACAATGGCAGCAGGATTAAAGACATCGGCCTTTTGCCATTTAACTTCAGCACCGCTAACCGGATCAACAAAAGTAAAAGATGAATCTGCCCGTATTATGGGATTTTCGGCAGGTTTCGAGAATTCTGCAAAGTCATATTTTATCGACGGAACCTGCAGGCAGCCGGTAAATAGCAGGAAAATCAGAAACAATAATTCTTTTTTCATCTATGGGGTTATTTCAGTTCCAGGATCATTGCAGACTTCGGACCGATTTTGAATGATGAAAGATCATCTATGACCGCACCCGAAACCACATCAAAGGCTTTTAAATAACCTTCCATTAACTCACCATATCTCTCCCTTGTGATCGTTCTGCTTTCCTTTTCATTGTTGTTGAGTATAACCAGCACACTCTCTTCAGCATTGTACCTGGCAAAAACGTACAGGTTGTTTTCGGGTATAAACTGTTTAAGCTTTCCGCTATGAACGACCTCCTTGTCCTTTCTCCATAAAAGAAGTTTTCTAGTAAAATCAAATGCCTCCTTCTCTGCAGCAGTAAGATTTATTCCTGTGAAAGCATTTTTTTCATCGCCCTGCCATCCTCCCGGGAAGTCAGCCCTCAGGAATCCGTCACCGTTGTTCTTATCGCCTTCCATCAATATCTCAGTTCCATAATAAAACTGGGGAATGCCTCTTGTTGTCAATATGAATGAAAGAGCCATTTTATATATCTCAAGGCTCCTGCCAGTTTGTGTATAGAATCTTGGAAGGTCGTGATTATCAAGGAATATTACATTACGGAAAGGTTCGGGGTACAGAAAATCCTGCGACAATACCAGATAGAACCTGGCAATTCCGTCGGTCCAGTTATCAGGTTCGTTGAATGCTCTGTGAGTGGCAAGGGACAGAGGGAAGTCTGTAACCGAAGGAAGGAATGAGGTGTATCCGTCGGCGTTGACTTTATTATGTGCCCAGTAAGCGGTAAGAGCTTCCTGCTGGTACCATACCTCGCCAACTATAAAAAATCCGGGAAATTCAACGGTGACTCTCTTTGCCCATCGCGCCATCATACCAGGCTCCGGGTACGGATAAGTATCCATTCTTATCCCGTCGATCCCGAAGTATGCGATCCACCAGAGGCTGTTCTGTATCAGGTAGGTTTCAACGAGAGGATTATCCTGGTTAAGATCGGGCATTGTGTTGTCGAACCATCCTTTCTCCATCTGCTCCTCATCTGTCTTTGCAGCATACGGATCCATATATACCGATGCCCTGTAGTTTGTTCGCGTGAAAGTGCCGAACTGGTGAACCCAGTCGTCAGAAGGAAGGTCTGTCATCCACCAGTGACCTGATCCGATATGATTGAATATCATGTCCATCATTATCTTCAGGTCCATGCCGTGAGCTTTTGACACCAGGCTTTTAAAATATTCGTTGCTGCCGTATCGTGGATCAATCCTGTAAAAATCCGTAATTGAATAACCGTGATATGAATATGCATGCTGGTTGTTTTCAAGGAACGGATTCAGCCAGATACCTGTAGCTCCAAGGTTTTTAATATATTCCAGATGATTATAAATACCTTTCAGATCACCGCCATGCCGTCCATTGGGATCTGAACGATTTGCTTTTTCATGCAATCCCAGGATACTGTCATCCAGTGGATCGCCGTTGGCAAACCGGTCGGGCATGAGAAGATATATCACATCTGATCCGTCAAATCCTTTTGCCGGTTCTGAAGATTTTGCGAGCAGTATATAATCATGTGTCAGCTTCTGCCTTCCCCGGGTGAATGTGAGCTGCATTGTACCCGGAGGAGTACCTTTTCCTATGTCGAGATTTATAAAAAGGTAATTCGGATTTTTTGTTTTTACCAGAGTAGTCAACCTGACGCCCGGATAATTGGCTGTCACATCGCAGGTGCTTATGTCTTTGCCATATACCATCAGCTGAAGCGCTGGTTCCTCCATTCCTGTGAACCAGAACGGCGGTTCAATCCGCTGGATATTCTGTGCTGACAATGCTGTGCTGATAATTAGTATCAACAGCAGCAATTTTGAAATCCTTAGTGAATTTGTCATATTCTTTTATTTTATAAATACATGTACTCACCCCCTCCCGTCCCCCTCCCTGCTAAAGCAAGGAGGGGGAAGCTGAAGATTTACAATGACTTAGCCCCCCTCTTTGCTTCAGCAGAGAGGGGGGGTGGGGGGTGAGTACATGCTCTACTTTACATACACCTTATACCCCCACGGATTAAGTGTATTTCTTACACTTAATCTGAGTGGTGTCTTTTCACCGGTAAAATACTCAGTATAATCTCCTTCAAGTCCCTTCAAAGCAGGCTTAAATGTCACACTCTTTCCTGTAAGATTAATGAAAACGATGATCCTGTTCTCATCCTTCTCCCTGACAAATGCAAATACCCTCCTGTTACCGGTTTTTAATATTGTCATCGGTCCTCCGTAAGTGCCGTTCCAGAGTGCCTTGTTCTCTTTTTTGAGCCTGATGAGGCTGTTGTAGAAAAGAGTAAGATTACAGGCTTCCCAGTCAATGGTATCCCTCACGAAGAACTTCAGCTTCTTATCAAGGCATGTCTCCTGGCCGCTGTATATCAATGGAACGCCCCGGGCTGTGAAGATAAGTGTGGCAAAAGCCTGCTGCGCGTCACCCATCAGTGAATCAATGGTCCCGGCCCATGAGTTCTCGTCATGATTTGTAAGGAACATAAGCCTGCAGACATTCTGAGGATAAACAGCAAGCTCTCTTTCAAAATATTTCCTTATGGCAACGGCGTTATCTTTCCTTTGTGCCACGCTGTTCATCAGGTGATGCATCTCCCATGCATAGTTCATATCAAATCCCTTCTCCATGAAATTGCCCGGGCCTTCATGCTCTGCAAGCATAAGAACAGGTTTGATCATGCTTAGTTCCGACTTTGCCCTCTCCCAGAATTCTTTCGGAGTGTTATGAGGATGATCGACCCTGAATCCGTCAACACCCATATTAACCCAGAACTTCATTGCTTCAATCATGTAATCATGAAGTCCTTTCTGCGACCAGTCGAGCTGGATCACATCTGTCCAGTCGGTGCCTATCGGCGGAGTGAATCTGCCGGATGAGTCTTTTGCAAACCACTCAGGATGATCGACTGCGAGCTGGTTATCCCATGCAGTGTGGTTAGGTACCCAGTCGAGCAGAACATACATACCGAGCTCATGGGTTTTGTCTATCACGTTTTTCAGATCTTCAATTGTCCCGAATTCAGGATTGACATCCATGTAATCCTTTACCGAATAATAGCTTCCAAGTTCACCTTTCCGGTTTATTTCACCGATCGGGAATGTGGGCATTAACCACAGGACATCAACGCCAAGAGCCGCCAGTCTGGGCAAATGCTCTGCAAAAGCAGAGAGGGTTCCCTCATCGGTATACTGACGGATGTTGACTTCATAGACAACCATATTCCTGATCCATTCGGGATGAATGGTTTCTGAAATGAAAGGCTTAAGCTTCTTTTTCCCGGAGATAAATGAACATCCTGCCACCGTAAGGGCGATTATCATGCATAGTGTCAGAATGCCTGTAAGATTTTTTTCCATGATCTCATTTATTGATTTGTTTTGAAGGTATCAGGACCTCGCGGCTCTCTTTCCCGCTGATCTGATAACCCTTTCCGAAAATAATGATTTTCAGGGTTTTGGATGAGAGGTTCTTTATCAATACCGCCTTGTGATTCACTTTAACTTCAAACAGGATCCCCCTGAACCGTGCATGATACGAATATGATTTCCACCGGGCAGGGGTCAACGGATTGAGAAATACAGTGCTGTCGAGTATTCTCATCCCTGCAAATCCCTCAACGATCGCCAGCCATGTACCTGCCATGCTTGTGATATGAAGTCCGTCCGCCACCTCCCTGTTATAATCGTCAAGGTCGAGTCGGGCAGTCCTCAGGTACAGCTCATAAGCCTTTTTAATGTTGCCGATCCTTGAAGCGAGAATTGAATGAATGCATGCAGAGAGTGATGATTCGTGGACCGTCATCGGCTCGTAGAAATCGAAATTCCGCTTTATGGTCTCAGTGTCATATTGATCTTCAAAGACATACAATCCCTGAAGCACGTCGGCCTGCTTTATAAAGCAAGAGCGCAGTATACGGTCCCATGACCAGTGCTGGTTAATCGGCCGTTCTGATGCGGGAATGTCATCGGCAGGCATCAGTACCTTGTCGAGAAATCCATCCTGCTGAAGAAAGACTTTCTTTTCATTATAATAAGGCAGGTACATCTCTTTAAGGATCTTCCTCCAGGCTCTTGTCTCGTCAGGAAAGTCAAATTTAGTTTTACTTACCAGTCTGTCATAATTGTACCTGTCATCCTTCTTCATCTGCTCAAGGTTGCTCAGTGTGTACGACAGCGTCCAGACGGCAAGCGTATTGGTATACCAGTTGTTGTTTACGTTGTTCTCATATTCGTTCGATCCGGTGACTCCCAGGATAACAAATTTCTTTTTGTCTTCCGACCATGAGGCCCTCTGGCACCAGAAACGCGATATGCCAATTAGAACCTCAAGTCCGTAATCGGCCATATATCCGTTATCTCCGGTATGCCTTATATAATTATAGATAGCAAAGGCGACAGCTCCGTTCCTGTGGATCTCCTCAAACGTAATTTCCCACTCGTTATGGCACTCCTCGCCGTTCATCGTCACCATGGGATAAAGTGCCGCACCGTTTCTGAATCCAAGCTTCCCGGCGTTATCAATGCTGCGCTGCAGATGCTTGTACCTGTACATCAGCAGGTTCCTGGCCACCTTCTGATCTGCCGTTTTAAGGAAGAATGGAAGTGCAAATGCTTCAGTGTCCCAGTAGGTGCTTCCTCCGTACTTTTCCCCGGTAAATCCTTTCGGTCCTATGTTAAGCCGCTCATCCTTTCCTGTATAGGTTTGGTTCAGATGAAAAATATTGAACCGGATGGCCTGCTGTGCAGCGACATCACCCTCGATCACAACATCAGATGCCGACCATATCCCGGCCCACTCCTTCCTGTGGTCCGCAAACAGTTTCTCATACCCGGTGGAGGATATATCGTCAAGCCTCTTCTTTACATCGTCCATAAGGCCTGATTTTGGATTATTAAGCGATGAGAGTACTGATACATATTTTATTATAGTAAGTTCCTCCCCCGGATTAATATTCATCGAAAAAGCATTGCCTGAATATTTTTCATGGGTTTCTGCTGAAGGTTTTACCCTGACAGGTTTCCTGTTTTTCAAAACTTCATAAGTCATTCCGGTGGCGACATGAAAATCGGTCTTCATTGTGCGTGAGATGATTATGCCCATACCTGCAGTTGATTCCCGGCTTACCTCCTTCCAGAATTTCTTCCCGTAGTTGGCATCTTCATTCTTTACATCGGAATCGATATAAACATTGAAGCTGATGATCCCTTTAAAATCGACAGATTTAACTGAATACCTTACAATTCCGGCATCAGGTTCAGCCATGCTTACGAATCTTCGTGAAGAGATCTCAATGGTTTTATTCCCGGCAACTGAAATCCTGAAGAGCCGCTCCAGGTAACCTTCCTTCATATTAAGTATCCGCCTGAAAGAAATGATCTTTGCATCAGCAAGGTCAACAGGCTTGCCATTGACCGAGACGTCGATTCCGATCCATTTGGGGGCATTCAGTACTTTGGCAAAATATTCGGGATATCCGTTTTTCCACCAGCCCACCCTTGTCTTATCGGGATAATATACTCCTGCCACATAGCTTCCCAGGAGAGTGTCGCCTGAATATCTCTCTTCAAAGTTGGCCCTCTGCCCCATGTAACCGTTGCCGATTGAAAAAATGCTTTCCGACTCCCTGTTCATTTCAGGGTGAAAGCCTTCTTCAATTATGAGCCATTCATGTTTTTTGTAACCGCTGTACATCACCTTTTCCCGTGAATCTTATTAAGTTTTTCCAGGTTCATCTCAATTAATCCTGATATAATATAATGTGCCTCCTTGAGTATTCTTTCTGATCCGATGCCCACGCAGGTCATACCTGCACTGAGCGCAGCCTGAACGCCTGCCGCAGCATCCTCAAAGACCACGCAGTTTCCGGGTATAACCGATATCATCCGGGCGGCAGCAAGGAAAACTTCCGGATCGGGTTTTGCTTTTTTTACGGTATTTCCGTCAGCAACCGCATCGAACAGGTGTTTCATGCCAAGCCTCTCCAGGATCATAGGGGTGTTTTTGCTTGCCGACCCGAGTGCTGTCCTGATACCGGCGCCCCTGAGCTCATTAATGAATTCAATGCTGCCCGGAAGTATCTCATCAGGAGTCATCCTGCTGATATAATCCACATACCATTCATTTTTCAGTTTAGCATATTTCCGTTTCATTTCCCCGGAGAGGCGGACATTTCCGATCTCAAGGATTATTTCAAGGGAATCCATCCGGCTCACTCCCTTAAGCCTTTCGTTATCATTTTCCGTAAAAGGGATATTGATCTGATCAGCAAGTTTTTTCCATGCCAGGAAATGATATTTTGCAGTATCAACTATGACACCGTCGAGATCAAATATGCAGCCCTTTACATCCATTATTTCTTCTTATCGTCAAGGTCCCTGACAAATTTCACCATAATTGCAGCTATCAGCATTGATACGCCTCCTGTTATAAGTGCATTCATCGTGTTCCCGTGAAACAGATGCCTAACCATGCTTCCGAGGATGCTTGCTGCCAGTATCTGCGGGATGACAATGAAAAAATTGAATATACCCATGTAGACGCCCATCTTATCATGAGGCAGAGATCCTGTTAGGATCGCGTATGGCATTGAAAGAATGCTTGCCCAGGCAACACCTATTCCAATCATTGGAAATATCAGCGCTATTGGTGTCCTGACAAAGCTTATTGAAATAAGACTTATCCCTCCTATTATAAGGCAGATGGCATGTGTCCATTTCCTGCTTGTGGCTTTTGCCAGAACTGGAAGCAGGAACGCCACAAGAGCTGCACATCCGCTATAAATGGCAAACAGCCCGCTAACCCAGTTTGCTCCTTTGTTATATTCAATCGATGTAGTATCAGTTGTTCCGTAAATATTAGATGTAACTGCGGAAGTCGTATATATCCACATGGCAAATAGAGCAAACCAGGTGAAAAACTGAACTACAGCCATCTGTCCCATTGTTGAAGGCATCCTCTTAAGGTCCGTAAGGATACTGTTCAGACCATTAGTGCCTTTGCCTGTTGACTTCAACAAGCCTGCAATCAGCTGTAGAAATCCAAAGAAAGTAACACCACCTGTTACTACATATAATTCTTTCTCAAGATTAGCTCTGGAAAGAATAAATGTCAGGGTAAGACCTGTAGCCAGCCATATGATACCCGGCCTGTAAAATCTGACATTAGCCTGAACAGTTTGATTTTTGTCATGATCTCTGAGCCAAGCCTTCGCTGAAGCTTCGGCTTGCAGGTCTGTGACCTGTGCATCTGATTTTTCCTTGCGCCCTTCTTCAAATTCTGCAAGTTCCCCGGGAGTATATTCCTTAGTGGTTATAATTGTCCATAAAACGGCAAGAAGAAGAACTGCTGCTCCAAGATAGAACGAGAGTTTCACATTCAATGGGATGAGCTTGCCCTCTTCAGGCACCGAAGGAACATTGAACCAGTTGGCGAGTATCATGGGCAGGAATCCGCCGATAACTGCACCAATGCCAATGAAAAAACTTTGCATGGCGAAACCTGATGTCCGTTGCTCTGATGAAAGCATATCTCCGACGAATGCCCGGAATGGTTCCATGGATATGTTTATTGAGGCGTCCATGATCCATAGCATCACTGTGGCAAATATCCAGGTTGGTGAGTTGGAAATAATACTTAAAGCCAGGGTGGCCAGTATCGCACCTGTGAGAAAATATGGGCGCCTCCTTCCGAGACGATTCCATGTTCTGTCACTCATGTGACCAATTATTGGCTGAACAAGCAATCCGGTAACCGGGGCGGCGATCCATAATATCGGAATATCATCAATCTCAGCTCCGAGGGTTTGAAATATCCGGCTTACATTGCCGTTCTGAAGCGCGAATCCCATCTGTATCCCCAGAAATCCAAAACTCATGTTCCAGATCTGCCAGAAGGATAATCCTGGTTTGGTTTTTTTCATGAAGAATTATGGAGTAGGTTTTTTCTGAATCCTATTCAAAAATATAGAAAATGATTCGGATAAAGAACTGCGTATGTTATTTATTTTCACGCAGATTCACCGATTTTATGAAAAGTGATCAGTTCAACTTTGTTTCAAACGTTTTCTGAAAAAGAAAAAAAACGAATCCGGGGATATAATTCTTACTGGACCAGGGTAAATTTGAGGCTGAATCCGAAATTTGTGTTTGAAGTGGCGAAGGTGCTTGCCACAAAGGGATTGTTCATTGTATGGTCAGCAAACACCTGGAGGTTGAACCTGTCGCTCAGAACATAGTCGGCTGTGATTCCTGCCGTAAAGACCTTTTGTCCCGCAACAGGCTGGTTAACATCCTCAACAAGTTTTCTGGCAAGGGTCTTATTGTCGCGGATCGATAGGTCGAACCTTGTTGTCAGATCGCTTTTAAGCACTCTCTGTCCTCCCCCGGTTTTCAGTACTATCTGAACCTCGTCAAACCTGTATCCTGCGCCGATGACCAGCTCATTCGTCCGGGCATCAGCAATCTGGTTACTTGTAAGATTAAGCGAAACCGTGCGTGATTTCCTCCATTCAAATCTCGTGGTCAGGCTGTTGACCCAGTTCATGTCGACATTAATGAGCGGGCTGAACTGTTCGTTGATAGATACCACGTTGATCTCGTATTGCTGAATGAAGTTTTTCTGAAGGTCCCTGATCGTGTTTATTCCGCCATCACCTGCAAAGAAATTGAGATTGGAAGTATAGTTGGCAACCTGGTAGGTGCTCCTGTACTGATGTGTTATGTTTATCGACCGGAATACCTTCTGGATGAATTCAAATTTTGACAGTCCGTCAAAAGTAAGGCGCCAGTTAGGCATCATCCTGAGGGCCGATGGGAAAGTCTCGAGCGAAACCTTATTGGGATTGCCTTTTGTGTATGCAGCTATGAAGGCAGGGATCATCACCTCGCGTGATGTTATTCCGTATCCGCTCTTATAAGGTCCCTCGATAGGATCGCCGGTAAACGGATCGATATCCGGATTATAACCCGGATCTATTTCGCTTCTCTCTGCAGCCCTTCTTCCGGAGATGATGACAAGGTTCTCCTTGAACGCCTCGAATGTCGGGGAGACATAATCATTATCCTGCCTGATCTTTTCAAATGCGGTTCCCCACGAGATCACTGAAATTGAAAAGTTTCCGCTGATGATGCGATTCCGGGTGCTGTCGGGGAAATTTCCGTTCATATCGGCTATATAATAAGCGCTCACTCCCTCAAGGAACCGTCTGTCGGCGTTCACATCGATCCTTAAACCCGGGAAAGGTTCAACGTTTACCCTTCCGGAGATGTCAAACTTATTGCTGTAATTTGCCGGGGTATTCAGCAATGTATCTTTCGAAAGCCAGCCGTTGCGTGCTGCATTGTCAAAGAAATTCCTGTCGCTGTAGCCCAGTATGAAAGGCCAGCCGGGAGCCATGGCATCATTGAATCTCGACATTCCCAGGTATTTCGTTTCAGGCATGTACCCGGGCAGGAACTGGCCCTGCGATGAGGTGAATGTGAGGCTCGCCGACCTTATTCCGAGAAGAGCCCTGATAATGTATTCCCCGGTTACCGAAAAAGGATTTCTCTTTACAGGCACACGGCCTTCAATCAACACTTGGGCGCCGTCGACCTGCTCAATTGCTGTAAAATTGATCCTGTCGGCATTTACAATGTCAACCTTGCCCTTAACCTCCTCGCCTGTCTTCTTTACTATCCTTACCTTGACATCAGTTGTCCCCAGGTTATGCACAATACCCCTCACGGCATCAGGCCTGAAATTGACATTGTCCCTTGAATAATTGACCGTCTTGTATTCAGGTTTCATTCTCTGTGCGGCATCAGGGCGGGTATTGCTCTCGATCCTTTTCAGGAATTTCGATTTGCCGTACAGGGTTGCAAGGTTTGCCATGGCAGTGAAGGAGAGCTCATTATGGTTCTTTATCGAATTCCCGATGTTTATATTCATGCTGTCAGGGAACAAAGGCCCTGCAAGCCATGCATAGTCAGCGCCGAACCGGGCATTTGCATTCACCCATGAAAGAAGGGGAAGCTTATTGACAGGTATGGTGTATGTTGCGTTAATGAAGTGATTGTATGAAGTTGTCCGGCCCAGGTTCTTCATATTGGTGAATACTGAATCACGCCAGTAATCATATTGATTGGAATATCGTTCCCTGTCAACACCTCCCGTTGGTTCATCGATCCTGGCGAGATTAGTTGCGGTGAAATCGATCTTAAGCTGACGGGTTACATCGTATTTGAAATCGTACATCCTGGTCCATTCAAAATCCTTCTTGTATGTAGGCGTGATGCGGAGATACGGATTATTTATATTCCTTGCCTTGACTTCATTGTAGTAACGCGACAGGTCTGTCCTGAACGAAAGACTCTTCGGGAAGACATAGAAATTAAAGTCTTTGATCAGCCTGAATACCGATCCGTTAAGGAATTTGACGCTCTTGAAGGGCATTATGTTTGCGGGGTTGGCCTGGTAGTCATAATTGATACCTCCCCTGTAATTCTTTTCCAGGTCGATTTCTGTCTTTGTATCGCTTTCGTATATCTCGTTGTATGTATAATTGACGCTGAGGTTTGCAGGGTCCCATGCATGAGGTTTTTCGCCCCGTTTGGTAATTCCCGCGTTGCTGACAGTGATTGTTTTCCGTCGGGCAAAATCCTCCGAGATAGCCCTGATGGAGTCTCTCTCCATTTCGTCACCGGCATTGCGCAAGGCAGCGTCGAGGGGAATGTCGGGATCGAGCGGATTGAACTGGGGCCTGATCCTTGTTTCGGAAAATCCCACATAAACGGGGAGCCTTACTCCTGCTTCTTCTGAGAAGAACTTGCCCAGGTCGAGGGTTGATGAAAGGTCGTATTTCATCACCTGCTCCTTGCTCCGCTCATTTACTTTCTTCTCGATGCTTCCCCAGCCGGGTGTACTTGACTGCCCCACGACATCAACAGTGCCAAAGTCGGCCAGCCTGGCCTGTAGGTGGGCGTTTGCGGCCCATCCGCCATTCTCAACAAAATCATTCAGCCGCAGTTCGTTGACCCACACTTCTCCCCACTTGGGCTGCCCGTCATCGTTCAGCGGGTTCCTTGTCCGGATCGGGTTCCTGATGCCGATCATTATCACTTTCACGTTGCTCAGGTTCGGATTCCCCGAGATTGAGATCCTGTGTCCTTCATACGGATAAACAAAAACATCTGATACACTGAGCGACGAGCCTGCTTCCTGTATTTTACGATTTCGAGCCTGCTTCACTTCCTGGAATACTGATAACAGGATATTAAAGCTGTTTTCCTCAGGCCATACTATCGCCCGCGAATCATCCGACTTATTGTCGTATCTTCCGGGAGGCGTAAGCTTCAGCGGTATCTCATATTCATAGAAGTTGCTCTTATAATCCGACCCGATCCTTATAAATGCGGTAAGCTCGCCGTCATATAGAGGCTGGCCGATGAGCGCCTCGGCATGGACCTCCATCCTGAGGCGGCGGTACTGCCTGATATCTATATTTACATTCTTGAAAGCCGCACGGGCATCGCCATCCTCGAGATTCTGGACTTTAAGGACCATCGCCTGTTCATTCAGCTGTCTCAGCTGGGGATTGGAAGGGTCGGTTATCCTGTCAAACCCCGGAGGAAGCACATAGTTTACCGGATCCTTGCCTGAGTTTTCCTCGATGCTTACCGAGCTGATCTCGAATGTTCCGTCAGAAGCTTCAGGCAGCGTAATTCTCTCTCCTCCCTCCATAAATGAGATATTGTACTTTCTCCACTCTGCCCTCACAAGATCAAGGTCGGCATAGCGCATCATAACCGGCTCCCTGAAATTACGGAGGAAGATCCTCATGAACCTGACCGATTTAAAATCATTTATGGTGCCCACAACTCTATGATAATCAGTTATTGGTATTTTAAACTGATACCATTTCACTTTCGATTTGTCAGTGTTCGCGAATGTCGCCTCGTACTCGATCTCATCAACGATGAAGTTCTTTCCGACAACCAGATCCTCAGTCCTCATGCTTATCCTGTACTGGTAGTAATTCTCGGTTTCATTGAGGGTATTATCGCGGTTTATGTCTTCCATGTCGGGAAGTGTTGATCCCGAGGTCGGGTATGATTCGGGAGACATTTCAGCTGTTGGCGAGTTCTGGTCCTGACCGTTATACTGCTTGTACCGGTCTACTATTCCAACCTCATCCTCGTCGTAATCGGTACCCCTGAAATAATGGAAATCGTCACCCGACGGGTCATCAAGTATCTTCTGGTACGAATCAGGGTTTACAACTGCCTGGGCTTTCTGCAAGTAATCAGAAAAGAATGACCTTTCATCGTCGTTCCTCAGCCCGTCAAAGCCTACATCCTGGTAAGCCCTGGATGTAGGATCATTATCGAAAGCATTTACTACGGCCTGAACTGTCGCCACGCGGCCCCATACAGTCGTGTCGATATTTATCAGGTTGCCTGACCCGGGCAGGCCATGCTCGAAGCTCTTCCTTGAATCCTTCAGTATGTCTTCCGAAATATTGCCCAGGTTTATGTACAGGTCGCCTCCCTCGTGATCAGGGTTCTCGACGAAGGGATCCATCAGCCAGAACTTAATATACTGGATGTTCGCCGTTTCAAAATCGCTTGTAAGCACTTCCCTCATGATGCCTCCCCATCTTGAGCCCGGGTCGTTCAGTTTTCCATCAGCATTCAGTCCTTCGGAATATGGCCCGGGGTTCGTATCAAAATTATACGGCCCCTTTTCTTCGGGGAAATATGCCAGGTTAAGAACAGTGATATTTGTAGGTATGCCTGTAGTGCTTTCGCGGTAAGGATATATCTCGTTCTCAAATATCTCCCTCACAAAATGACTTGACTGAGCGTCGGGGTCATCCTTTATATGACCCGGCGTTGATGACCCGTTACGCAGGAAAATGGGGTCGATCACAAACCAGGCCAGCTTTGCCCTGTTGTAACCGCTCACAGGATTATTGTTGAATCTTGCTTCAGGGAACATAAAATCCTGGCCCTGCGGAACACTTGCAATAGTCCATGCGTTGAACGACTTCAGGTCGAGTGGTATTTCACTCGCTTCAAAATCATCGATATATGAATTGCCCGCATTGGATATGGCCCTTGAATGTCCGGGGATGAGGTGTGCAAATTCGCCAAAGAAGGATAGTGATGATGGTGTCTTTGTCTCAAGGAGAGGAATTTTATCGATCAGGTTTGTAAGCAGCTGCGACTCTGTTTTATATGAAGTGTTGAATCCCCAGATTGTATTTGATATCGGTTCCTCTCCGAAGTTAACTTTCTGGGTATAAGGCCTTTCCGTAAGATGCAGTATGGTGCCGCCAACATTGAAATTGTCTGAAATGCGGTAATCGAGATGAGTGCCGACAAGTGTTTTAGTCTGGAAGCCGAAAAACTGGTTGCTTTCAAGCGATACCTGGATGGGTGTTTGTGATTCGATAAGGGCTGGATTGATGATCCTTACGGATCCCATATTGTAATCGACGGTATAATCGGTATTCTCTGTAAGGGTAACGCCGCCGGCAGTAACCTTTACGGATCCCCTCGGGATATTTATCGCATTAAGCTGTATCTCTGAACCAGATTCCGAAGAATACCGGCCTTCAATCTTAAACTTGTTCTTTTCAGCCATCTGCCTGGCGATGGTCTGGGTTGAGTCATACAGTTCCTCAAAAACATATTTCCCGGCCAAACCGTCATCATTTATTTTTTTTCTGAGGTAGCTTCCGAAAGGTTCAAGGACAGGGAAGACTATCTTGCCCCTCTCTGTCATCACTGTCACTCCTTCAATGAAATCGAAATAGCCGTCCGATTCCCTGTCATTCTGGGAGTTGAGCACATCCATTCCGAGAACCTGGAGAAGTATCTGGTCCTCAAGCTTGCTTTCAGGAAGGTAATTAATTGAGTTCCCGGTTTTGTCATCCTGGTAGAGTACATGCAGTTCAAAATCCTTCCTGTCGAGTGTTCCCGAGCCAAGCGAGTAAATGTTCTTCATCATCAGGTCCCAGGTCGGCAGCCTGGGGGTCAAAGAGGTTCCTTTAAGCAGCTTAAGGTACAGGGTCTGCGGAGCCGTGATCCCGTCAGTTGAGAACTCACCTGCCTTGTATATCCTGCCATTGAGCGTGTATTCAAAAGCCACTGCCAGAACCTCATCGGTATTGAGAGCAGTATTTAATGAGATATAACCCAGCTGCCTGTTGACAGTATATTCCCTTTCGCTCAGTTTTCTTGCATTTTCAATTTTCTCAAAATCGCGTCCTATTTGGAAGGAAGGGTAGAGCGGATCGAATGCATTTGTCACCTGGTCAACGCTTCTCACCTGTGTATATGCCGAATTCAGTTGTTCATAGAGCTGGTTTGCACCGTTATCAGGATAGAGAGGCGTTCCCGGTGTCTCCTGGAATGCCGGTATGCTGTTGAATATATGATTCCCGTTCTCTGCCAGGTCCATGAATGCAACAATGTTCCTGTTGCTTCCTTCCTCAAAACGGCTGGTCTTATTGGTCACCCAGACCTCGATCCTTTCGATGTTCACACCGGTGCTTACAACCGGCATGCTTTTAAGGGCGTCGTCGTAAATGTCCCTGAAAAAATGGGAAAGAAAGAAATGGCGGTTCGCCTCATATTCGTCAGCAAAGATCTCAAACTCTGTAAGCTGAGCACCTCCCTCCACCTGAACGACCGATGATTCTCCTTTTTGCTGTGAAAGAACTGTCGTGACTGTCAGTTTGCCGAACTGCATTTCTGTCTTAAGCCCGAAGAGACTGTAACTGCCGGTAATAAGTGTTCCGGTGAGAGGGAGGGTAACATCGCCTGCCTCGACTTTTTTGAGTATCTCGTCTTCCTTTCCGGAATACTGGAGCTTTGTCCGGTTCTCGAATTCGAACAATGCATCAGTATTGTAGTTGACGCCGAGTTCCATCTTGTCGCCTATTGTCCCGGTGACATTCATCTGGATCTTCTCTTTGAAGTCGAACGTTGGTATTGTCCTCAGCTTTTCCGACAGTGTCGGATTCTGGGTTCTCGATATATTTATCCCGAAGATCAGCTCGGCCGATCCCTGCGGAATTATGTTTATTGTATTGCTCCCGAATATCTTGTCGAATGCGGCACCTCCTACCTCAATCTGCGGTATAAGTGTTGACCTGAAGCCGGACTCATCGCCTGTGATCCTCGACTGCCAGTAATCACGCATTGCTCTTGTGTATTCATATTTCCTGAATTCCTCAGGACTCATGTGCACGGGAGTGCGGTAATCAAATGAGCCTACTTTCTGGTAGAGGATATACTCATTTTTTTCCGAGTCATAGATGACGTTGGATTTTATGTTTGAAGGATTATCGAGGAAGAGCGGAGATTTTTGAGTTGTTTCCCAGGGGATGCCTGAAACATCCTGTAAGCGCAGGGGCGACCTGCGCGACGTATCTGATGTCTGAACAGAGGTCTGGCTTCCGGCTTCCTCGGTAATGAACATCAATGAAGCCAAAAGACAGATAAATACCAGAAGATTCTTATGTGATATCCCTGATCCCAATCCGGCTTATATTCAGTATTACAAGTTCTTCAACGCTCTCTTTATAAGGCCCTCGACAGAAAGGTTCTTTTCTTCCCTTAAGATATTGTCAAGGGCTTTTGAGACAGCGTTTTTGGCAAACCCAAGCATCACTAAGGCAGATAACGCCTCTTCGCGCCTTGTATTGTCTGAAAACGCAAATATTTCACCGGATCCGGACGGTTTGCCAAGCTTGTCTTTAAGGTCAACAATAATGCGCTGGGCAGTTTTTAATCCGATGCCCTTCACGCTTTTAAGCACATCTACCTCTGATCCTATTATCGCTTTCTGTATCTCTGCGGGGCTGAGTGATGAAAGCATCATCCTGGCGGTTGCAGCTCCGACCCCCGAAACCGAGATCAGTAACCTGAATACTTCCCTTTCTTCCTCATCGGCAAAGCCAAAAAGCTGGCGGGCATCTTCCCTTATAACTTCATGAACAAGGATCTTGTAATGCTCCTTGCCTTCAAGCTTTGAAAATGTTGAGAGTGAAATATTTACAAAATACCCCACACCTCCGGTTTCAATTGTAAGGCAGGCAGGAGTTCTTCTGGTAATGGTCCCAATAATATAATCGATCATAAGTGAGGTTCGTTATTGTATATTTCAGGCGGCAGTTCATCAACTTTGTCAGGATGAATTTCAATCTCCTGTTTTTTCAGAGGATTTTTCATTAGTACTGCATACTCCTGGCGGTTTCGGAAAATGGAGCATGCAAGATATAAAGCATGGCGGAATGAATTTTCAGATGCTTCGCCCTTCCCGGCAATATGAAAAGCTGTTCCATGCACCGGGGATGTCCTCACAAAAGGAAGTCCTGCTGTATAATTTACTCCCGAATCAAATGCAAGGGCTTTAAAGGGTGCCAGCCCCTGGTCGTGGTACATTGAGAGTATCCCGTCAAATTTTGTGAATGAAGCTGCACCGAAGAATCCGTCAGCCGCAAAAGGCCCGAAGGTCATTATCCCTTCCCTCTCTGCCTGTTTCATTGCAGGAATAATAATCTCTGCTTCCTCGGTACCCAGGAGTGAATTATCCCCGGCATGCGGGTTAAGCCCCAGCAATGCTATCAGAGGCTTTCGTATCCCGAAATCGGCCATCAGCGAGTGGTTCATCATTTTTATCTTTCTGAGAAGCAGTTCGGTTGTAAGGAGTCCGGAGACCTTGCTCAGGGGGACATGACCTGTCACGAAGCCTATTTTCATGTTCTCGCTTATCATGAACATAAGCGCATCTTCTGCGCCGGCCTTTGATTTCAGGTATTCTGTATGCCCCTTGAAGCTGAATTTCTCCGACTGAATGTTTTTCTTGTCTATCGGGGCAGTTACCAGGACGTCGATCTTGCAGGTCAAAATATCCTCAACTGCTTTCTCAAGGGAAGAAAGCGCGGCTTCACCGCCCTGCTGAGTTGATTTGCCGAGCTCAACCCTCACATTATCGTCAAGGCAGTTTATCATGTTTGCCTTTTTATGATTTGCCTCCTCGGCTGTTTTAATATTATTGAAGCTGAAATTATTAATATTCAATGCTTTGCGATGATATGCCGCCACCTTTGGCGAACCATAGACCACAGGTACGCATAAGTCATTGATGGCCGGGTCCATCAGTGCCTTGATGATCACCTCGTATCCAATGCCGTTAATATCTCCTTGCGTGATCCCTGCTTTGATTGTCTTCGTTTCCATATTCAGTGCTTGTATCTTTTAAAGTCAGCTGCAAGATTTTTCAGGAACGCTGCCAGCAGTCTCAGTCCCGATCCGGGGCCCTGCTTCAGCCGGTAATAATCATCCTTTCTAAGAAGTCCCGTTCCTGCTATATCGAGATGGATCAGAGGGAACGTGGTGAAGCTCTCAAGGAATTTCCCTGCGGTAATGGCGCCGGCTTCACGACCGCCTACGTTTCTGATATCTGCAATATCCGACTTTATCATTTCACCGTACTCATCCCAGAAAGGTAGTTCAGCGATCCTTTCATATACCTGCTGACCACTCTCCCCGAGGAGATCAATATATTTTCTGTCGGCGTTCGTCATGAGAGCTATTGCCTGGTTGCTGAATGTGCTTGCAGCCGAACCTGTAAGCGTCGCTACATCAATTATCAGCACAGGCTCATATCTTGAGGCATAGCTTATGGCATCTGCAAGTATTAGGCGGCCTTCGGCATCGGTATTGCCAACCTCAACGGTCATCTTATTGTGCATGGTGATGACGTCGCCCTGGGTGTATGCATTGCCGCCCGGGCGGTTATCTGTTGCTGGTATAAGCCCTATTATGTGAAGAGGTAATTTTGATTTTGCCGCAGCATAAAAGACGCCCGTAACCGTTGCTGCGCCCGCCATGTCGCCCTTCATCATTGCCATATATTCACCGGTCTTGATGTTAAGCCCTCCTGTATCATATACTATTCCCTTTCCGACCAGGACATAAGGTTTTTTGTTGAGTGCTCCTGAAGGTTTCCACTCAAGAATGCAAAACGCCGGCGGATCAACGCTGCCCTTGTTGACAGCCAGAAGGCCTCCCATTTTCAGGGCTTCAATTTTGCCCTTGTTAAGGACCTCAACGTTGAACCCGGCCGCTTTTCCGGTCTTCTGGATCTCGGACGCAAGCTTCGAAGCATTCAGGTAATTGACAGGTTCATTAATAAGATCCCTTGCTATATAGACCGCTTCAGTAACCGAGTTCAGCCACTTCACTGAATTAGCATCGATATCCCCGTACAAAAGAAGCTTTGAAGGGTAATTTCTTTTAGGTTCCTCAGGCTCCTTTGTTTTGTATTTGTCGAATGAGTAAATACTCAGAGCAAGGCCTTCGGTAAAATCCTCAATTGCGCCCCTGTAAGCATCATGTGATGTTATGACTATTTCGCCATGATCGTTCGATTTTATTAGCTTACGCATGTTAAAGGCAGTTTTGCGGAGCTCTTCCCTTGCCCTGAAATCACTGAGCTCGGTTTTGATCCTGACCAGATAGGTGCATTTGAAGTACGAGTTTATGAATACATATTCTTCCTTCGCTTTCAGCTGTTTAAGTGCATATTCCTTTTCGGTCTTGTTGAGCTTGAGGAGTTCCGGGATCCTTCCCTTTCCTAAAAGGCATACAACTGACTGATCAGGTGATATTTGTGATAATCTGGATATTTCGGGTTTCATATCTTTATCATGATTTTTTGAAGCTGTAAAGTTAAACAATTTATTGACAGTTTTTGTTCCAAAATATTACCTTTGCCACTGCAGAAGAAGATGATAATCTTGACCCTTGGTGATTCTTAGTGCCTTTGTGCCTTGGTGGCGCTTTTTTTGCCACAAAGACACCAAGACTCCAGGTTACACCAAGGTCATGTTAAGAAGCATTTCTGGTTTTAGATTACTATGCCTTTTTTTAACATTTATAATAAAGCTCTTAGCCTCATGCCTCTTGAGGTGGAGGAAGGTGTTACTTTATACAAAAAGGCTCCGCTGGAGGAGTTGATGTTTGTTGCTGACAGGCTGAGGCAGATTCATAATCCGGGCAAAGTTGTCGGATGGATGATTGACCGGAATGTTAACATAACCAACATCTGCTTTTCGCAATGTGAATTCTGTAATTTCTGCAGGAAGAAGAATTCACCTGATGCTTACGTAACAACCATTGATCAGTATATTGAAAAAATTGATGAGCTTTACCGCCTGGGGGGAGATCAGCTGCTCCTCCAGGGCGGCATGAATCCCGATCTGGGGCTATCATTCTACACTGATCTTTTCAGGAAACTTAAAGAGCTTTATCCATCACTGAAGCTTCATGCGCTTGGCCCGCCCGAAATAGTATACCTGTCAAAACAAGAGAGGCTGACCTTCCATAATGTCCTCACGGAGCTGGCCGATGCGGGCCTTGATTCACTTGCCGGGGCCGGTGCAGAGATCCTTTCTGACCGCGTCAGGAAGATCGTTTCACCTGCAAAAGCAACATCTGACGAGTGGCTAGATGTGATGCGCGCTGCTCACAGGATCAATCTTCCGACCTCAGCGACAATGATGTACGGGCATATTGAAACAATTGAGGAGCGTATAGGGCATCTGGTAAAGCTCAGGGACCTTCAGGCTGAAAAGGAAAAGGATCATTATGGTTTCATCACATTTATTCCATGGCCCTTTCAGGATGAGGGGACGCAATTGAAGGAAAAATCGGGTGTGAAGAGTAGTTATAACAGCCATGATTATATCAGACTGATTGCTGTAAGCAGGTTAATGCTCAACAATATAAGGCACATTCAGGCTTCAGTACTCACTGTCGGAAAAGAGACCGGAATGCTCTCGCTTCATGCCGGGGCCGATGATGTTGGTTCGATCATGATAGAGGAGAATGTAGTAAGCGCGGCCGGATCAAAAAACAGGTTCAGTGCAGAAGAGCTGCAGTCGCTTGTGAAGGAAGCAGGATTTATTCCGGTGAGACGAAACCAGAAGTACGAATACTTTAGTTAGCAGTTCGCTCTGTGGAACTCTGTGAAACCTCAGTGGACCTCTGTGTAACAAAGAAAATGTAAGAACTTACACAGAGTCACACAGAGAAGGCACAGACAGCCACAGAGATAAAAAACAAAAGGGGCATTTGCAAATGCCCCTTTCACGTTATCAATAAAGGATCTTATTGTACTTTTTCCTTTTCTTTTTCTTCATCAGGATCATACTTTGAGGCTTTCTTGAATTCCTTCATTCCCTGCCCTATGCCCTTGAACAGCTCAGGGATCTTGCGGCCGCCAAATAGAAGAATGACCACCGCCAGAATCAGTATTATCTCTGTTGCTCCAATCTTTCCCATTTCAGTAGATTTTAAGTTTATGCAAATTTAACAAATACTTTATATTTAACCAAGCAATAAGCCAAATTACCATTTCCTGACCCATTTTATTATATCATTCCCGTTCGCGAAGATTAGCAGTGCAAAGAGTATTATCATGCCGGTTATCTGTGCATATTCAAGGAATTTATCACTTGGCTTCTTCCCTGTTACCACCTCAAACAGCAGGAACATTACATGTCCGCCGTCCAGTCCCGGGATCGGCAGAATGTTCATTACAGCAAGGATGATCGAGAGGAAAGCTGTAAGTTCCCAGAATGAATGCCAGTCCCACACGCCCGGAAAGAGGCTGCCTATGGTTATGAATCCTCCAAGCGATTCGTAGGCTTTGGTATGGCGGGAGAAAATAAGCTTAAACTGCTTGAGGTAATCCCCGATAGATTTGAATCCCTTAGCAATACCTGCAGGTATTGACTGAAAGAATCCGTATTTGATGGTCTTAAGTTCAAAAATATCACCGATAGTTTTTGGAATGTTGCCTATCCCCAGCATGCCTGCAGCTGTAGGCACGACAGCAATATTTAATGGTTCCCCGTTTCTGAGCAGGTTCATCGTCAGTGGTCTTTTCTTGTTGGCCACGATGTAATTCTGGAACTCATCAAACCATGCAAATTTCACATTGTCAATCCCCACCAGTTCATCATTTTCGAGTACTCCGGCATCTTTTGCAGGTGATTCCTTTCCGAATGTGTTTATGATGTACGGTCCAAAAGGCGACCTCGGCTCAATCCGCCCCTGCCTCTTGAGTACTTTCCTAATATAATCAAGTGTTATATCGATGTTTATTACCTGCCCGTCGCGTTCAACCTGTATGGTCTTCCGGTCATTAAGGAGAATATCCGAGGTTATGGAGTAGAAATTATCGATATACTGATTATCAACAGATAGAATTTTGTCTCCGTTCCTCAACCCGAGCTCATAACCTACTGAATCTGTAACAATTCCATATTTGACGCCGGATGTCGGCAGGTAAGTTTCGCCCCAGGTAATTAAAACAAATACATATATCAGCATAGCCAGGATGAAGTTGAAGAGTACTCCTCCCGTCATTATCAGAAGGCGCTGCCACGAGGTCTTGGATCTGAATTCCCAGGGCTGCGGCGGCTGTTTAAGCTGTTCAGTGTCGAGCGATTCATCGATCATTCCTGATATCTTGGCATACCCCCCCAGGGGCAGCCATCCTATTCCGTATTCGGTATCGCCTCTTTTGATTTTAAAGAGTGAAAACCACGGATCAAAGAAAAGGTAAAGCTTTTCAACCCTTGTTTTGAATAACCTTGCGAACATGAAATGTCCAAGTTCATGTATCAGAACAAGAATTGAAAGGCTTAACAGGAACTGGAGTATCTGGATAAGAATCGTCATTTTCTCTTCTTGAGCTTGTTAATATATTTCCTTGCTGTATCCCTTGCCTGTTTGTCGGAGACTTCAAGAGCCTCCAGATCAGGGGCCGCAAGATATAAATTATTTTCGAGAGCATATTCAACCGTTTCAGGTATCTGCAGGAACCCTATCTCACCAGATAGAAAAGCTCTGACTGCTGTCTCATTGGCAGCATTCAGGATGCAGGGTTTGTTCCCTCCTTCATCAAGAGCCATGAAAGCCAGCGAAAGGCTCCTGAATTTCTTCATGTCAGGCTCAGAAAAAGTAAAGGAGCGGTATTCCCTGAAATCGAGCCGTGGAAGTTCGGTGGCAAATCTTCGCGGATGGGTCAGTGCATATAGTATCGGCACTCTCATATCCGGCATCCCGAGCTGGGCCTTGACTGATCCGTCCCTGAAATGCACGAATGAATGGATTATTGATTGGGGGTGGATCGTAACGCTTATCTGATCCGGCCGGAGATCAAATAGCCATTTTGCCTCGATCACTTCAAGTCCCTTGTTCATCATGGTAGCTGAATCGATGGTGATCTTGTCGCCCATGCTCCAGTTCGGGTGACGGAGTGCATCGGCAGGCTTAACCTTTTTGAGATTATCAATTGACATATTCAGGAACGGGCCTCCTGAGGCTGTGAGGGTTATCTTTTCGATACTGTCATGCTCTTCACCAATAAGGCACTGGAATATCGCAGAATGCTCGGAATCGACAGGCACCAGCGAGGTTCCCTTCTTTGAAAGCAGCCTGGTGATTATGTCCCCTGCCACAACGAGTGTTTCCTTATTTGCCAGTGCAACGTTTTTGCCTGATTTTATAGCGGCAATAACAGGTTTTAAACCTGAATAACCCACTATAGCTGCCAGCACAACTCCTGATTCTGAATCAGATATCACATGCTCCAGCTCCTCATCACCGGCATAGGCTTTGATCCCTGTATTCCTTAATCCATACTTAAGATTGTCAAGATGTGCCTTGTTCCCTATCACGACAGCGCGTGGATGAAACTGTTTTGCCTGTTTTATCAGAAGGCCCGCATTATTGCCGGCAGTAAGAACATCCACCATGAACTCATCAGGGTATCCGGAGATCACGTCAAGTGCCTGTGTTCCGATTGAGCCTGTTGATCCCAGCAGTGATATTATCTGTGGCATGCCGGAGCGTTGAATTAAAAGATGATGTGTTTTTCAGGATCCAGCGGGGTTCCCTTGTACCACAATTCAAAGTGAAGATGTGGCCCCGAAGTAAACAGTTCACCTGAATCTCCGATTATTGAGACAGGTTCCCCGGCACGCACCAGGTCGCCCGTTTCCTTCAGAAGGCTGGCATTATGCTTATAAACCGAAACGATATTGTTGGGATGCTGTATCTGGATCACAAAGCCTGTTTCCATTGTCCAGCCGGTAAGGATGACCGTACCATCAAGTACGGCGGAGACAGTTGACTTCGGTTTTGTAACTATATCAGTGCCATAATGTTTTGTACGGAGATCGAAGCTGGCAGAGATAATCCCTTTCACCGGGGGGAAGAAGTGAAGCCCTGCCAGGCTGGTTACCGACTCGGCAGGTACCGGTCCGAGGGTAAGGCTGAATTTTTCATCGGCTTCGACTCTTTCCCTGAGAGCCGAAACTTCCGGGGAACTGGTGAAGCTGATAGATTTATAATCGGAAGATGTATCCTGTATTGAAAACAGATTAACCGGCTCGTTTCCCGAAATGATCGCATTGAGGTTGGCAAAATATTTATCACGCAGGGCCAGCTCTCTCTCGAGCGAGTCGAGCCTGATTGCGCTCATGAGTATGTTGCGCCTCATAATTACGTCAGGATAGCCGGGGATGAATTCGCGAAGGTTTGTGAATGCGATGAGGCATGTGGTGGAGACGATAAAAAAGAGCACAATGCCGCTTATAAGCAGGAAGGCGTTGTATCTGGTGAGCCTCACCCGCCAGGTCTCCTCGAATGTTGTGTCATTCACAATTGAGAACCTGTACTTGTCGCGCCAGTTGCGCTTTTTTTTGTCGTTTTTTGCCATCAGATCACTTTTACGGCTTTATCCTCACTCTGCCAGAGTCCGTGCTTGGTGCACACCGCCATGGCTGAAAGGTTCATCGATACTTCGGGGGCTGCAATATAAAAATCAATTTCCACATGTGAAGGAAGCGCGCCATATACTCCGGCTGTATATCGTGCTTCGGCAAGGAGCGTCTCTCTGTTCCAGAGCTGAATGGTGCTTATGAAATGATCATGGTCATCGGGGTGGGGATACTCTTCGCCCAACCTGACTTTCACGGCAAACTTCTCCCCGCGTTTCACCTGGTCGGGGCAAATTACATGAGGCATGTGGCGGTCGAGATAATCGCGTTTTATTTCTTTCTCTTCCTTTTCTATTTCGGTTGCTTTGAATACTCTTGGCATG
>Ga0105099_10000275_pt1 | contig 34928 bp, 27 predicted proteins | sample PPLLak3cmMay2015_2_FD_79138 | JGI IMG/M metagenome (GOLD analysis project Ga0105099, IMG submission 79138) | Freshwater sediment microbial communities from Prairie Pothole Lake near Jamestown, North Dakota, USA - PPLs Lake P8 Core (1) Depth... | ecosystem: Environmental > Aquatic > Freshwater >... | reverse complement strand
GTCTTGGTTAGTGAACAAAAAAAGGCTGAATTTTTGCAGTGTATAGAAAAAGTGCTCGCAATCGATGTTGATTCTGATCCAGACAATCGCCTGTTGAATGTGATAAACCGCCGACGGGCTTTATGGCTCAAAGAGCACGTTGAACTCTATTTTCTTGATGACATCAATGAAGAACAATCCGCTGTTAATGAAGGAGAGAATCAATGAAAACTTATGTAAATATGGTCAGAAGATCAACACTGATTCTATTTGTGACCATCATCTTAATTTGTGCATCCGCTTTGAATGCTGTCACCATCAAAATTGCCAGTATTGTTCCTGCCAAATCACCTTGGGCCAATGCTCTGGACGAGATCGGTCGAGAATGGAAAAAAATTACCAATGGCCAGGTGGATATTCGTGTATATCCGGGTGGAATTGCCGGAAGTGAAGAAGATACGATCCGAAAAATAAGAATGGGTGCCCTGGGCGGGGCCATGCTGTCAAATTTTGGCATGCAAAAAATATTGAAGGACGTTTATGTTCTTAACATCCCCTTTATGATCCACTCAGATGATGAATTGAATTATGTTCTGGAACGACTACAACCCCATCTGGAAAAACAAATTGAAGCCCTGGGTTTCAAAGTGGTTATCTGGTCAAGTTCAGGCTGGGTCAAGTTTTTTTCTAAAGATCCGCTTGTATACCCGGAAGATCTCAAAAAACATAAGCTTTCATTTGCAACCGGCGAACCTGAATTGGAACAATCCTTTAAAAAGGCTGGATTTCATATCGTCCCCATCGAACTCAAAGATCTCATGATGGGCCTGCAAAGTGGAATGGTCAATGCGTTTTATCTCCCCCCTCTGATCGCTGCATCGGGTCAGTATTTTGGCATCACCAGCAATATGTGTCCTTTGGATGTGGCCCCCATCATCGGAGGCATCGTCATCAGCGAACGGGTATGGAAACAGATTCCGGTTCAGTTCCATGCAGAAATGACTGCTGTCACCCAGAAACTGAGCAAGAGACTTCTTAAGGAAGCCATAGAGCTGGAACAGGAAGCCATCGACACGATGGTTGAAAATGGGTTGAAAATCAACGCACTCCCTCCAGATGCCCCTGCCCGTTGGGCCCAATCAATTGCTGAAGGAACCGATGAACTGATCGGGGAAGCTTTTTCCCGTGATATTTATGACCGAGTGGTATCATTACTTACCGAATATAGAAATAAATCAAAATAGGACGCTTTCAACATGCGCGTTAATGTACTGTTCAGAAAAGCAGAGAATGCCATTGCTGCTATAGTTATTTTTCTCCTGGCCCTTTTCCCAACCATGGAAGTCGTTGCCCGCAAGTTGTTTAAAACAGGTGTAGCCAATTCCACTTTTTATACACAGCACCTGGTTTTTATCCTGGCTTTAGTGGCAGCAATGATTACTGCCCGGGAAAATAAACATCTTTCTCTGTCTCTCGATATGGCTATTCCCGCAAAATTGCGCCGTTTCAGCCAATTTTTCGTTGCCATGCTTTCGGTCATGGTGTCCACAGCCATGGCTGTGGCATCGATATCCTTTTTACTTACCGCTCTTGATAATCAATTCCGAGTCTGGATCATACCGGGTCGTTTGTTTATGAGTCTCCTGGCCATCAGCTTTGTGGTTATGGGTGTTCGTTTTATCACGCCTCTGGTGGGTCAAAAAGTAAAGTGGCTGGCCTCTATAATCGGAATTGCCCTGGGTCTGATCATCAGCGCGCCAACGTTTATCGATATTTTCATGGGTTTAGGACAAGAACTGCCTGACTTCTTGCGAAAGCTCATTGAAATCATTAACCCCATTCTGCCCAGTCTGGCCCTTTTTTTAATTGGATTGTTGCTGCTTTCTTCAATATTTGGTACTCCAATTTTCATACTGATGGGCGGTATTGCTTTGCTGCTGTTCATCCGCAATGGTTTTGGCAGTGCCATCATCCCCAATGAAGCGTATTCCATGTTGATCGACAATTCGATCCCAGCCATTCCACTCTTCGCCATAGCCGGCTTCATCCTGTCTGAAAGTAAAGCCAGTGAACGCCTGGTCAGACTATTCCGGGCGCTCTTTGGTTGGTTTCCGGGAGGATTGGCAGTAATGGCCATACTGGTCAGCGCATTTTTCACCACCTTCACAGGCGCATCCGGTGTAACCATTCTGGCTTTGGGAGCCCTTTTATCAGTCGTATTAATCAAAGGAGATTATCCAAAAAACTTCAGCTACGGATTGCTGACTTCCAGTGGCAGCATCGGCCTTCTATTCCCGCCCAGTCTACCCATCATCATTTACGGTATCAGTGCCCAGGTGAGTATCAAGGATATGTTTATCGGTGGTATCGTTCCGGGTATCCTTATGGTTCTGGTTCTGATCATATTTGTTGTTTTTTTCGCTAAACGGAAAAAAGTCCCCACTGAATATTTTCACATCAAGGAGGCCTTGCTTTCCATAAAAGAGTCGATATGGGAGATTCTGCTGCCAGTGGTCATTATACTTTTCTTTTTTGGCGGATTAACGACACTGGTTGAAAGCAGTGCTATTGCTGTGGTTTACACTCTGATAGTTCAGCTGGTCATTAAAAATGATTTAAAAATCAGACAGCTGATGACAGTTGTAAATAAAGCCGTACCCATCATTGGTGGAGTACTCATCATTTTGGCTGTAGCCAAAGGCCTTTCTTATTTTATTGTTGATGCCCAGATTCCCATGAAACTCAGTGAATGGGTTGGTGTCAACATTGGCTCAAAACTTGTCTTCCTCCTGCTTCTCAATATCGCTTTGCTTATTACCGGCTGCCTGATGGATATTTTCTCGGCAATTATTGTTGTCGTGCCTTTAATACTCCCCCTCGGTGCTCATTTCGGCATTGATCCGGTTCACCTTGGTATTATTTTTCTGGCCAATATGGAATTGGGCTATCTGACTCCCCCTGTTGGTCTGAATCTGTTTCTGGCTTCATATCGTTTTAATGAACCTCTGACCAAAATATACCGAGAGGTTATCCCCTTCCTGATTATCCAATTAATCGCAGTTTTGATTATCACTTATGTACCCGCTATTTCCACTGGCCTGTTGTCGCTCCTGAATTAACCCGATTGCCAGGCAAACAGTTGACAAGGGTGTTCTGCCAACACATACTGTTTACCTGAGCCATGAGGACCTTTCGATGCAATTAATTAAAACTGTTGAAAAAACCGCCATTAAATGGAAAAACGCCAGCATTTCATATCCGGAATTGCTGTCACATATCAGCTCTTTGGCAATAATCCTGAGCGAGTTGTCCGCCAAAAGGGTCGCCATCATTTCTGAAAATCGACCGGAATGGATTTATGCACTCTATGCATCTTGGTACAGCAAAGCCCAGGTCGTTCCCATTGACCATCTTTCTTCTTCTGATGAAATTGTATTTATCCTGAAAGATTGTCAACCTGACGTGATTTTCTGCTCAGCAGCCTACTGTTCCAAGATCAATGAATTGCTTTCCCATTTAACGTTCCCAGTCAAAGCCATCGTGTTAGAAGAGTGCAAAAGTAAAGACCCAAAAGCTATATTTCAATCGAACTGGGAACCCGACTTTCAGGATACCGCACTGATTATCTATACGTCTGGAACAACCGGCAGTCCCAAAGGGGTCATGCTTTCCTTTGGAAATATTTGGGCCAATATCAGCGGCGTCAGTGAAAAAATACCGATTTTTCAACAGCAAGAAAGGGTTTTGATCATGTTACCCTTGCATCATACCTTTCCATTGTTGGGCAGTCTTGTCGCGCCTCTGGCCGTTGGCGCCACGGTAGCAATAGCGCCATCACTATCATCGGATGATATTCTGGAAACGATTCAGATTAATAAGATATCGATCATCATTGGTGTTCCCCGCTTTTACAATCTGATCAGAAAAGGTATCAAGGATAAAATCAACAAACGTTTACTGGCCAGAGTGATATTTTCTATCGCCGGCGTTATCAAATCAAAAAATTTTTCCAAAAGGGTCTTTTCAGAAGTTCATGAGAAATTTGGAGGTCAGCTAAAATATCTCGTCTGCGGTGGGGCGGCCATAGATATAGAAGTGGCAAGAGATTTTCAGACTCTGGGCTTTGAAATGCTGGAAGGGTACGGTATGACAGAAGCCGCTCCCATGATCACGTTTACACGGCCAAATAGAAGAAAGCTGGGATCAGCCGGTGAAGCATTGCCAGGAACAGAACTTATCATTGAGAATGGAGAAATACTGGCCCGTGGAAAAAACATCATGCAGGCTTATTACAAGCTCCCAGAAGAAACCTCAGAGGTTTTGAAAGATGGCTGGCTGCACACAGGTGATATGGGCTATCTGGACCCGGATGGGTTTTTGTTTATCACAGGTCGACTTAAGGAAATTATCGTTTTATCAAACGGAAAAAATGTAAATCCAATTGAACTTGAAAAAGCATTGTCTTCGGGTTGCCCCTACATAAGCGACATCGGTGTTTATGCCCAAAATGACCAACTGCACGCTGTAATATTCCCAGATTTCGCCAAGTTAAAGCAAGACTCTGTCCATCATATTGAAAACTATTTTCGTGAATTTCTCGATCGGTTCAACCTGAGCGTTTCTTCCCACAAAAGAATTATCAGGATAACTCTTGTCAAAAGTGAACTCCCTAAGACAAGACTGGGTAAGATCCAACGCTTCATGCTGGCTGATCTGGCAGGTCAGGAATCACGAAAACTCAGCAGTATTGCAGAGCCAGATGACCCTGTATATCCGATCATTAAGGATTTTTTATCTAAAATGTGTGACTGTCAGGTGCACCCGGACGATCATCTGGAGATCGATCTGGGGATCGATTCTCTGGATAAGGTAAACCTGCTGACTTATCTCCAGAATTCTTTTGGCATCAGTTCTGGCGATTCACTTTTTTCCGAATGTCCGACCGTAAGGGAACTTTCAGATTATTGTCATAAGAAAAAGAGTCGGGTTAGTAGCGAAAATGTCGATTGGAAATCAATATTCAGGGAGAGCCACAGTATATCTCTGCCCAAAAGCGGCTTCAGTCATCAAATCATTCAGTATCTACTCAAATTTGTCTTTACGCTCTATTTCAGTTTAAAAGGGCAAGGACAAAGCAACATTCCCAATATTCCCTGCATCATCACTCCAAATCATCAGAGTTTTCTCGATGGGTTTTATATCACTTCATTACTTAAATCCGAGCAGTTAAAAAAAACTCTTTTCTTTGCCAAAGAGAAACACGTCAGCAAGAATTGGCAAAAAGTTCTGGCCAGTCGCCACAACATCATTATTATGGACATCAACCGGGATTTGAAATATTCTCTTCAAAAAATGGCCTCCGCATTAATAAATGGAAAAAATATCGTTATATTTCCTGAAGGTACTCGAACAAAAAATGGACAGATGGGCCGATTCAAGAGATTTTACGCCATATTGAGCAAGGAATTAAATGTTCCCATCGTCCCGGTGGTGATAAGTGGGGCTTTCGATGCCTTGCCTACAGGCAAACGCATCCCCAGATTTCGTCAAAAAATCACCATATCTTTCCTTAAACCCATCTTCCCAGAGCATCATAGTCTGGAAAGCCTTCAGGAAAGGGTCCAGCAAACCATGCTGAAGAATGAAGTGATTAAAGACCAAACATTTCTATGATTTCTTGCTTGGTTTTTCCCAAAATATTATACTTTTTGCCCACTTTCCGGAAAGCGTCCAAGGCTTTATCAAGATGATGAATCTCATGGGCTGCAGAAATCTGAGTACGAATCCGAGCTGCTCCGTTTGGTACCACTGGAAAGAAAAAACCAATAGCGTAGACACCTTCTTCAAAAAGATCCTTTGAAAAATCCTGAGACAATTTGGCATTAAAGAGCATAACCGGCACAATTGGCGTATCACCATCTTTCAATATGAAACCGGCTTCGCTGAGTCCTTTTCTCCAATACGCTGTGTTTGTTTCCAGTTTGTCCCGACGCTCAGTACTCTGAGAGAGAATATCCAACACCTTCAGAACGCCTGAAACAACCACAGGTGCTATGGTATTTGAAAAAAGATATGGACGTGCTTTTTGCCTGCACATTTCAACTATTTCACGGCGACCAGACACACATCCTCCAGATGCACCACCCAGCGCTTTACCAAAAGTGGTTGTAATGATATCCATTTTACCCAGTACGCCACATTTTTCATGAGTACCCCGACCTGTTTTACCAATGAAACCAGAAGCATGGGACTCATCCACAAAAAGCATGGCATCATATTTTTCGCACAGAGCCACCATCTCATCAAGCTTGGCTGTATCTCCATCCATGGAATAAACCCCATCGTTGATGACAACCTTCAGGCGTTTGTCTGCATGTAGCTGAAGTTTGCTCTCCAGGTGTTCCATGTCGGAATGTTTGAAAGTATCGTGTTGAGCGCTGCAGAGCCGCATGCCATCAATGATGGAGGCATGAACCAGGCGATCAGAAATCATTACATCGTCAGCGGTCAGTATGGCCTCGAAAACCCCGGCGTTGGCATCCATGCAGGATGGGAAAAGAATGGTATCTTCTGTGCCAAGAAATTCGGTCATTTTTCGCTCAAGCTGTCGATGAATGTCCTGTGTTCCGCAGATGAAGCGAACCGAAGACATACCATACCCACGTGAATCCAGCCCCTCGTGTGCGGCTTTAATGACTTCAGGGTGACTTGAGAGGCCCAGATAATTGTTGGCACAGATATTAATCACCCTCTTGATGCTGGCACCAACAGGAAACTCAACCTCAATATCAGCAGCCTGACTGGAATGGATGTACCGTTCCTGTTTAAAAATGCCTTTATCACGAATTTCTTGCAGCTGGTTTTGATAGACGGATTTTATTCTTTCACTGTAACCCATTTTTTCCGTCCGTGTTATTTTTTCACAAAGCTGTTGACCAGAGCCACTATTGAGTTGACGGTATCAAATGCTTCGGGTGTGGCTTTGTCATCAGGAATCTGTATTTTATACTTATTTTCCAGAAAGCGCTTGAGGGATACCATCGAAAAAGAATCGACAATGCCTCCTGATATCAAGGGAGAATCATAGTTCAATTCCTCTTCATCATCTTCAAGATACTCATTGATAACGTATTCCAAGACCACATCTTTAATGTTTTCCATATTTCACCTCATTATTAAATTGACTTCAATCGTTTTCGAGTGTTGATGTATCACCGATTTCTTCACCCCACTCTTTGGCATGAAGCAGACGTCTCATGATTTTACCACTTCTGGTTTTCGGAAGTGAGTCTACATATTCGATTTCCTGTGGCATGGCCAGAGGGGACAACTTCTTGCGAATGAAATTCATGATTTCAAGCTCCAGGTCAGGCCCGGATTCATATCCAGGCTTCAGTGTTACAAATGCCTTAACCACTTCCATGTTGACATCATCTGGCTTGGCAACAACGGCTGATTCAGCAACGGCAGGATGCTCAAGAAGTGCCGATTCCACTTCAAATGGACTGACCAGATGACCTCCGGTATTGATCACATCATCATCCCGGCCGATAAACCAAAAGTACCCATCCATATCAATAGTGGCCCGATCACCAGGTATGTACCAACCGTTGATAAATTTTTTCCGGTACGTCTCTTCATTGCGCCAGTAGGTGCGCATCATAGAAGGCCAACCGGGTTTAAAAGCGATAAGACCGGGTTTATTTGCTGAAGTAATCAATTCATGACTGTCGGGATCAAGTAAAGCGGCCGTGATTCCGGGAAAAGGTTTCCCCATTGAGCCTGGTTTAATCTTCATGCCCGGGAAGTTGGTAATCATCATTGACCCGGTTTCCGTCTGCCAATACGTGTCGAGAAATGGAAGCCCGAATACCCTTTCGGACCAGATTACAGCTTCCGAATTGAGTGGCTCTCCAACACTGGCCAGATGCCGCAAGGAGCTCAAATCATATTTCTTGATAATCTCCTCACCTGCTTTCATTAAAGAACGGATGGCCGTTGGCGCTGAATACCACATGCTTATTTTATACTTCTCTATAAATCGGTACCAAGACTCCGCTGAAAAGCCCATATCCATAACACACTGAGTCGCACCCATGCTCCAAGGTCCAATAATTCCATAGGATGTTCCAGTCACCCAGCCGGGATCGGCTGTGCACCAGTAAACATCTGTCTCCTGTAAATCCAGAACCCATTTAGTGGTCAGGTATTGTGAGATTAACGAATAATGAACATGCTTGACCCCTTTGGGTTGCCCCGTCGTACCGGATGTGTAGTGAAGCACCGAAGGAGATTCCGCTTTGGTGGGATAAATTTCCAAATCCTCTACAGGTGTGGCCTTTTCCAGGGAAAATGGCGTCTCGCGATCCTTGAGAGACTTTACCCCATCATGATCGACGATAATGATATGCTTCAGATACGGCATTTGATCAATAATTTTTCGAACCTTACCCACATGCTTGCGCTGTGTAATAATGGCAGAGGTCTGGGCATTGTCCATACGCACAAATAGTGATTCATCACCAAATGCAGAAAACAAAGGTTGGGCAATGGCTCCGATTTTCAGAACAGCTAAAAAACCCAGATATAATTCAGGGATCTTATCCATGAAAAGGCAGACCCGATCTTCATTTTTAACACCAAGTTTTCTCAAAAATGAAGCAATGGTATTGCTGGCCAATCGAATATCGTTAAAACTGTACCGCTTTTCAACACCACCAAGACCTTCCCATATCAAAGCAGGCTTATCTCCCTTTCCTTGCTCACAGATTCTGTCTGAACAATACCATCCGATATTGATAACATCCCCTGACTTGTAGCCAAGTTCTGATTCGGATATTGACCAATCGAAATTTTTTATCCGTTCATCGTAAGATCCAATATGAGACATCGTACCTCCTCATTCTCAACGTTATCTGTACTAAATTGTTTCTTTCTGTTGAATAAAAAAACTTTTCAGGAACACCTTAGAAACTAGAGGATTTACAAAAAAATGTCAAGAGCGTTGTGGAGAAACCACTGGTGGGATGTGAACTTAAGCCCACACCCACCATGCTTCCACTACGACTACTTCAGGGAAAGTTCAAAAACCCCTGGCATAAAAATTCCATAGTCGATCACCCAGATCCCAGTACCGATTGACCATTGCGTCACAATATTGATGGACGTATTCAGTCAGGAGTTTATTGGCAGCCTCTTTGTCTTTCTTTACCAGATCCAGATAATCCTTTTCAAGGTAAGGAATTTCACGCAACGCTTTATCTTCGAATTCTTTCATGACCGCTTCAACAGGTTCCTTGCAGAGATCCCAGCGAATCATTGACAACTTCGCCACTCTGCGAAAAGCCCAGGTAGCAGAATCGCGCCGGAAATATTCCTGACCACATATTTTATAAGATGGCAAAACTGAATTCATCCCAATATACATTGGGGCCTTAACTGTCATTGCTGGATTATCCAAACCAAACCAAATACGCCCTCCGATTTCATTCGGCAGCCATGCCCGTGCCTGTACGATGGTATGATAAGCACAATACTGAACAGCAATAGGTCGATGAAATTTAACAGAATCAGGCTTTAGGGTATTGAGCAGTGTTTGCATATTTCGGGACATCCAAGGATTGGCAACCGGACTGATCTCCTCCTTTTCCTCACCCGTTTCACGATTCTTCACTTTGACCATCAGATTCCTGGTCATATCATATTCCGAGCCGATATAGGAAGCTTTATAAAGTTCAACCATGTCTGAAATTCCCACTTTTTTCTCTGCTTTGACACTGAAGGGTAATTCTTCAGCTTCAAAATCCAATTTTAAAGAAGGTGCCAGGGTATTGAATACCCAAAACTCTCGGATGGAAAAGGGTTTCCCGGAATAGCTGGCACCATATGCTTTCCAGAACTTGAATGGACCAGATTTCGGATCCCACCATTTTTGTTTTTTGGCAAGTGCAAAAACATTGTCAGAGGCCATGAAGTAATCAGATTTGCTCAGGTCAAGTTCACTAATCCGGCAAATGTTCGCCGATACACCTACATGATCGTCCGGAATTCTCACCGCCGCCCAGACCCCACCCAATTCTCCTTTACCAGGGCCCATTATTTCCATTTGCCAGACTTCCTGAGGATCAATAATGGTGATACATTCACCGGAATCACAATACCCATATTTTTTTATGAGTTCGCCAATAAGCTTGATTGCTTCACGGGCCGTTTTACACCGTTCCAGAGCAATCCGCTGAAGTTCCTCGACATAAAAAATCCCTTTTTCACTGACAAGCTCTTTTCGCCCTCCAAAAGTGGTTTCCCCCATTCCCAACTGGTGTTCATTCATCACCGGATAGGCTGTATGAAGATAACGATAGGTATTTTCAGCCTGTGGGATTTCTCCCATTTTCTCGATGACCCGTTTATCACCTGAAAAAAAATTATGCATGCTTCCCTTAAGAATTTCGGCCTTTTCTCCTTTTTTATAGGCTTTAGCCGGAACGAAATCTATCCAAGTCCGATAGTTTGCATCACAGGTATGTGCCGTCATGACCGATCCATCGGAACTGGCCATTTTCCCGACCATGATACTGGTACAGCTGTCATAATATGGCTCATTTTCCGTCTCATCTACAGTAAATCCCTGCGAGACACAAATGATAGAAATCAACAGGAACAATAACAGTTTTTTAAAGATCATCTTTTCTCCTTTGTCAAAAAGTGATGGCGTTAAATTCGAAATGTTATTTTATTTTAAAGAGCAACATTAGTCAAAATGAAGGGGGCAATTATACAGATTATAGCGGTAAAATACAAATCTGATATGGTTTACAGCATGATCTGAACAAGCCTCCGATAACAAATTGAAAATAATCTGCTATTATGGAACCATCGATTTACGGCAGTCGTTATCTTTATTGTATAAAGGAGCAGAAAATGAAGAAACTGCAACGGTCCAAAACAAACAGGGTTTTTTTCGGTGTCTGTGGTGGCTTGGCTGAATATTTGGGGCTTGATCCGGTAGCCATTCGTCTCGTTTTTGTTTTGATCACCTTATTTGGCGGTATTGGCGTTGTTGCTTATTTCATAGGTGTTATTATCATACCAGAGAATACTGAAGACACAAAAACCATTGATACCGCAAATGATATCAGTACATCTACACCACCCCCACTCCCAATGAAAAAAAAGGACAAAAGTGGAGAAGTTGTCGGGATAGTTCTGATTACATTTGGGGTATTCTTTTTGCTTAGAAAAATTTCATTTCTTGATGACTACTTCGACTGGATCAGTTATCACTTCTGGAGCATGCTCTTCCCGACTATCCTGTTGGTGCTGGGTGTTTCACTGATCATGAGGAGCAGGAACAGCAAATAGTGTTAATTGAGTTCCCGATAGATCGCAGCATGGCAGAGTATTGTAACTGCCTCACTGTTTGGAACTTTTTGGCAGAAAATAGTTGTGTATTCAGATCTATGCTATAGAAGTACCACTCGGTGTCCTTTTTTACGTAGAAGCTCAATAAGCCCTGATTCTCCGATCAGATGCCCAACTCCGACGATGATAAAGCACCGCTTCCCCTCCTTCAGTAGTGCTTCAGTTTTTTCAGCCATTTTTTCATTCCGTGATTGCAAAAGAGATCGATAAAAGTCTTTCAACTCTGGACGTTCCTCTTTTGTACTCTTTGTCAATATATCTTCCAAAGTCTCCAAATCACCCTCTTTCCAAGCTGCCACCAATTTATCAACCACTTTTTCCTGACTTTTATATTCAGCGATAGTACTAAGCAAAAAAGCTTCTTCTTCTTCCCGGCTCATTTTCTGAAAAAGATGGATCTGATAATCAACCCCTTCAAGTTCTTCGATTTCCATTTGACGCACTTCTGCTTTGTTAATAAAAGATAAATCTACACCCAACATTGGGTTATATCCCTGCCGCATCAAAGCCATTGAAGATAGTGTTAAAGCAAGCAGCCAGGGCCGGAAATGATCGTAGACATTCAGATTAAAACCCATGTCTTTGACCAAAGCGTCTAATTTGGAATACTGTTCCTCAGAAAAAAAAGTGCTTAAGCGTTCATCTCCCGTAAAGCTGCCTGCCTGCATCATTTTCCCTGCATTTTCCAGCAAATTCTTTGAACCTATGTACGCCTCGACAAACAAAATCTGACTTTCCAGAAAAGCCTTTTCGATGGGTTCACGGTAGTTATCCAGTTTTTCTTTCAACAAATGAATCGATCCGAGCAGGTAAACATGTCCATTTGCATGCTTAATGCTCCATAAAGGTATTTTTTCAACAGATGCACAACAATACGACATGAGCGTCAATAACAGAAATGGTCTCAAATATACCTTCATCATTATTCACTCCTTACAGTTCTTTTTGTTCATGTAAATACTATCTCCAATTTTTAAGTTGAAGCGTTCTGCCGCACTGGCCTCTTTGCAGGCCAACTCAATATAACCATGGCTTCCCAAAAGCAAGCCCACTCCATCTATAATGTCTTCATAACTACCTACCCATTTGACGTAAACGTTATTATTATGAGCCAATTCCCACTTTTCTTTTTCTTTTTCAACCATACTCGCCTGAAACGAAGTAATCACATTACCAAAATAGTCAATATGAATTATTTCACCTTGATAGGTGCCACATGTCTCGCAGCTTGATGCTTTGTTAAATACTTTTACTGTATCTTTTGCTACCCGTTTTATCCACCTACCTGGATCTTCTCCAGACAATAAACGCCCCATAAACGGTGCCATACGATCTCTGGCCTCAAAACTACTGCGCTTATTGATACAAAAAGGGAGATCATTGTTTATACAAAAAACAACACTATTTTCCTTTCTGATAAAATAACTCAAACAACCGTTATCGGGCCCCAACCAGAACTGGTTGTCAATTTTCACTAAGAGCAGATCTCTGTGTCCACCCACACCGGGATCGATGACCACCAATCCATTGGAGTTATCAGGTAGGTATGGCACGGTTTGCTCCAGGAAAAAAGTGGCAGCTTGCGGAGAAAAGCGTGGAAGATGGTGAGAAATATCGATTATGTTAATCTCTGGAAACAGGCGATATAAAACCCCTTTGACCACAGCAACATAATAATCACGAAAACCGAAGTCGGTCAGTAAAGCCAGTGTTTTGGAAACAAGCATCTTGCGGTCATTATATGCAATCGAATGGATAAAGTGAAGAGTCAGTCTTCGTAATCAGTATCATTCTGATTTACTGCGATCTCTCGGTTTTTGGAGGGTGGGGCTGTGCCCCACAGCCCAAAAATATCGTGATTTATCGGACATAAAAGAGAATAACTTTAGAGGCCTGTGATTTTTGTGAAACAAACATTTCTGAATTATGAAACTGTCTCTTCATTTATAAAATTAAAAAGAATCGAAAAAAACAGTGGATATCACTTTTGATGTATAGCCATGATTATTGAGGGTGAAACCATTATTGTAATAATAAAGAGCCTTATGCAGATCATTATTAGCAATTTTCAGATAGTTCTTCAATATCTTTATGCCCAATTCCATATTGTAGGATATATCAAATATCTTCTGATGATCAATCGCCAGTTCATCCTTCCAGATAGAGTAGTTCACTTGCATGAGGCCATATGCTCCAGCTGAAGAAACGGCGTATGGATTGAAAGCACTTTCTGTTTCAATGATACTCATTAATAACTTGGGATCAATATTATGTTCCCGGCTTTTGGAATAAACCGTTTTGACTACTCTCGAAAAAAGTGGGTACTTCCTGGCCATCATATCACATTGGAATTTCAGCAATCCATTGGCTATCTGAATATCAGTCTTTTCGGCATCACCCTTCATATCTGATTGCTGACCCAGCGGAGCAGTGAGAGGATGCTTTCTTAAGTGCTCATTATCCAATAATACTTGCCAGATGACAAGAAATAACGACACTATTAATAAAAATGAGCCAAATAAAAATATAACTGTTGTTTTTTGATTTTCCTTCATCTCCGCTCCAGATTTCTGCATTTTACCAAAATTCAAGATAAAAATCAAGATCATCCTCCCAATGCAGATTCAAAGTAGGCATAATTGATCTAAGTGGTGAGACCGATAGCTTTGCCTATCTGAAAAACAATTGATAAAAAATAGCATTCACATTATCATAAGTAATGATCATGAGTGACAATGACCGCCTGAGCTTTTATTTTAGTCCTATTGACTTGAATCGCTTACAAGCCAACAGAACAATTTCCTTTGACTTGTATTTGAATGTTGAAACAAAATATGTCTTATACAAAAACAGAAATATTCTGATCACAAAAGATGACATACAGAGACTTATTGATCACAATAAAAACACGTTATTTATTCACAACAACGATAAAAAAAATTTTCGCACCTATACTGAACAAAACCTTGACAGCATCTTACAATCTGACTCAGTATCCATCGAAAAAAAAGCAGAAGTTCTTTATGAATCAGCCATTAATGTTGTAGAAGATGTTTTCGATAACCCCCGTTCCGGTGATACCATCAAACGCTCCCGGGAAGTAATCGGACATTCTGTAGATTTTATCCTGACTGGCCCCAAAGCCTATGTCAACCTGTTAAAAATCAGAAAACACGATTATTACACATTTACTCATTCTGTAAATGTTTGCACTTTTTTGATTTCTCTGGCCCAAAATTTGGGCATCAATGATCGGAAAATCCTTTTCGAAATTGGAGAAGGAGGATTGCTTCATGATCTGGGTAAAAGTCGTATCCCGTCCAGTATCATAAACAAACAGGGTCAGCTGACCAACAGTGAATGGGAGATTATGCGCCAGCACCCACAGTTGGGTGTTCAAATTGCGGTTGAAACCCGTGATATTACAGAAGTCTCTCTGGCGATCATAGGTCAGCACCATGAGCGGAAATCGGGTAAAGGCTACCCAAATGGCTTGAAAGGATCCGAACTCAACCTTTATGCCAATATGGCCAGCATAGTGGATGTTTATGATGCGATGACCACGAACAGATCATATTCCAAAGCCAGAGAGCCTATGGATGCGGCCAAGTTTTTACTGAGTATTCGGGAAGATTTTAACGAAGACATTCTCAAACGATTCATCGGTATTCTGGCAGTCACTTGAGCCGATGCGCTGAATTTGCCAGATCCATAAAAAACCGATAAGATATCAGCAGTCAGGATGTTAAAAAGATATCTTGCAAATAGGAGAATAAGGATATGAATGCTTTGATCAGCGTTTTTCATAAGGAAGGAATCGATGAAGTTGCCCGTTTACTACATCATTTTGGCTGGTCTGTCTATTCCACTGGTGGAACGTTTCATTTTCTACAAAGCCATGGGATCCCAGCGATAGAAATATCTTCTATAACCAGTTTTCCTGAGATATTGGATGGACGGGTTAAAACACTTCATCCCAAAGTGTTTGCGCCCATTCTTGCCAAACACAACAGTGAACATCTTGCTCAGTTAAGCTCCATCGATAGTCAACCATTTTCCCTGATCATTGTTAATTTTTATCCTTTTGAAAATGCTCTTGAATCAGAACAAATCCATGATCATGAGTTTATGACCGAGCAGATTGATATAGGTGGACCAGCCATGGTCAGAGCCGCCGCAAAAAATCACAAGTACATCACAGTCATTACAGATCCGGATGATTATCCGCTAATAGAAAAGTTCCTGAATCAACCAGAACAAAAACCAGATCTTGATCTCAGAAGGCATTTGGCATATAAAGCCTTTTCATACACTTCCTATTATGATCACCTGATTTCAACATATTTCAAGCAGCTTCTTGATGAACAAATGCCCTTATTCTGTTCATTTTCAGGGCGTAAAAAAGCAGACTTGCGCTATGGAGAAAATCCTCAGCAATCGGCTTCACTTTATTTCAGTAGTCCCTTATCCCCTCTCAACAAGATGACCGTTTTGTGGGGTAAACCACTTTCTTTCAACAACATGCTGGATTTATCCACAGTATATGAAATCACCAATGCATTTCACGATGAAGAACCTTTTTCAGTTATAGTCAAACACCAGAATCCATGTGGCGCAGCCCAGGCAATCACACTACTTGAATCTTTTCTAAATGCTTTGGCTGGAGATCCGATTTCTGCGTTTGGCGGCATTGTCGGTTTTAATACATCTGTTAATCTGGAAACCGCACAGGAGTTGAGCAAAACTTTTTTTGAAGTCATCGTTGCCCCGGAATTCGCTCAGGATGCATTGGATTTGCTTAAGAAGAAGAAAAACCTTCGCTTGATTCAATGGCCTCCGTCTCCCCCCATAACTCAAGAATTCAGACAGATACCTGGCGGCTTTCTTCTTCAGGACAGTGACCGTGTGCCTGAAGAACCGGAAAAATGGCAATACCCTGTTGGTGCCACACTGGAAGCTGATCTATTGAAATCGGCCCTTTTTGGGCTTAAGATGATCAAATTTGTGAAATCCAATGCCATCATTCTGGTACAAAATCGTTGTTTGACCGGAGTCGGTGCCGGTCAAATGAGTCGTATTGATTCTGTCCGGATGGCCATCGAAAAGGCGGCAGAGAAAACTCAACAGTCTATGCTAATTTCAGATGCCTTTTTCCCATTTGCTGATTCCATTGATCTGGCCCACCAAGCTGGAATAAAAACTGTTCTTGAACCGGGCGGTTCAATCCGCGACGAAGAGGTAGTGAAAAGAGCCAAGGAACTTGGGATTCTGTTGATACTTACTGGTATCAGACATTTTCGTCATTAACGCCGGATAAAACAGCTTAATTCGAACCACTCGCTATTGATGTGCTTTGTGAACATTAGTCAAACCGATTTCTTCAACCATCTTGAAAAACAGATGAATCGGAAAACCCATGACGTTGAAGAAACATCCATCAATTCTGGGAATAAAAAGGGCTCCAATGGATTGTATCCCATATCCACCCGCTTTATCTGCAAAATCACCAGTTTCCAGGTAGGCCCGAATCATGTCGTCAGAAAGGTGAGTGAATTCAACGCGAGTCGTTTCATGCCGAGTCAGCAGTCGATTTTTCCAATGAAGCGATATCGCCGTCATCACCAAATGCCATCTGCCAGATAAACGCCTCAAAAAGTTGGCGGCCTCGAGAATATCCCGTGGTTTACCTAGAACATCATTATCCAGAACAACGATGGTATCGGCACCGATAACAATACAATCATCCCCATGTAAATCAACAATGGCTTTACCTTTGGCAACAGCCAAGCGTTTAGCGTATTCCTGGGGTAATTCGTGGCAGAATATCTGTTCATCAACAGAGGCTACTTTTACGATTGGCCTTAGGCCAACATTTTGCAGTAACTGAAATCGACGTGGAGAAGCAGAAGCCAGTATGACAGGAAAATCCAGCATTTATTCTTTAGACCATACCTTCAAGAAAGCGTGGTAGTTGCTCTTTGGTAAATGGTTTTTTCAATAATTTTATTCCGGAATGAACACGGTATTTCGCATATTTTTCTGGAGAAGCAGTAATAATGACAACCCTTTTTATACGCTTTTCAAAAAGATTTTTCAAAAACTCTAATCTCTCTTGATGCTCTTCATCGAAAAACATTTCAGACACCCAAATCATTGAGTAGCCCACGTTATTCCATACCGAAGAATCAGGCCACTCCTTATAATTATCTACTTTGTATCCAGACTCATCCAATACATCATTTATCAATTTGGAAACATAAAACAGGGGCTCAATAACCATAGCTATTGATGGGGCTATCTCAAACCGTTTCTGTATGTGATCTATGGCTTTCGCTGTAGCAACTCTGACCCCCAGGCTCTGATCTTGATTCTGTTTTTGAAATAAACTCGGTAATATCTCAGAAGATCCATACTCAGCAAGCAACTCTGCTGAGATACTGCGTACTTTCCAATCAGATGCTTCATTTAACAATTTTACCAAAAAAAGGCAAAAACGGGATACAAAATCAGTACTAACTTCACTTAACTCGCTTAACTGTTTCTTGAGTTTTTCTAACCTCTGGGAATCAATTACCTGGGTTTCAAGATCAAAGAGCACTTCAATATGTTTGATTTTTTCTTCCGATTCTTCAAACCTTCCGATCAGTTGATTCAATCTGGCAATACATTCCTGAATATTGTTCGTTAAGGTCTGATTCAATTGATTTTCATGATTATTAAGAAAAATCAACAAGTCTTTTTTTATGCCCCTCACTTGCAATGATTGAGAAAAACTGAGACCGGGAATGACTTTTAGAACCTTGACAATGAAGTCTAAACGATCCTCGGAATACCCTTTAAAATACTCGAGTAAGACTTTAAGTATGCGTTTACTGAATTCAGTGTCCACATTGTGTTTTCCTTTCAAAGATTTCAGTAAAGCATCCAGAATGATGACCTTGTTGTTATAAAGTGGTTGAACGATCAATGATTCAAGAAAATACTCTTCAATTTTGTCGCTGACAAAATGCTCAAAAACGGAAAGAGCTGCTTTCACCATTTCAAAAGAGTAACCAGTTTTAATCTTTTCAAAAAACCGTTCTATTGGAAAGGGATCAAAATCTATCGCTTTGATATTATCTATCGCTAACTGTACAACCTGTCGGTTTTCATCATCCAAAAGTTCTACCAGAAGATCTAAAAACTCCGACCCATCACTTTCAAGAAGGGCTGTAAGAAAAGAAACTTTCAGCTTATCCGTCATTTGAGAGATGGAAGAAACCAGCATGAGTCGACCTTGGTGAAATTCCAACAAATTAGGAATAACAAATTCCTGGTTGATCTCATCCTTTAATCCCATAGTATATATATTCATTCGCTGAGGAGATTCGATAAAAGAATAGATGTGATAAAGCGCTCTTCTTTCTTTATGGGTCAACTCCTTAAAAATTGATAAAAAATAGTCCCCGGATTCTCCAAGCATAGCAATCAATTTAATCAGACTAAAACGGAGGTCTTCATGTTTGGTTTTTTTAAAAACATCCAATAATTTTTGGCGAAGGTTCTCCTGACGAATATTATTAATCCTGATAATGCCATAAATGCTTTCTAAAATCTCAATAATATTGGAAAAAAAATGTGATTCTTTAAATTCCTCATCGGGTAAAAATGTTAAATCGCCAATAGATAGTTTTAATTGGTTAAGAAGAGGATCCAGTGCGTCTCTACATCCCATTTGTCCAAGGATGTATCTCGATATTTTCCGAATAGCCGGGTCAGAAGAGTCAAGGTAATCAATGAATTTCTTTGCGTCTTCCTGATTTCCTCTGTTAATCAATGTTTTGGCCGCAATACGAGCCTGTTTGGCATCATTGGCGTTCTGAAGTATACGATGATAAAGTTGATTTTTTTCCTTTTCGTCCATAGGATCTATTATAGTACAAAAAAATAAATCCAGAAACGATGGTCAGGTTTTTTTATTCTGCCGCTTTTCTAACAGATACCGGACAGAACGATAATTGATGCCAAGCATGGATGCCGCTTGCCGTTGGTTTTGGTCACATTTATCTAAGGCTGAAACCAAAAGGCGCTCAGACAGAGAATCTAAAAAATCCTGCATTTTTAATCCACTGTTAAAAAAAAAATTTTCCATACTTTCGGGAATCATCGATCCTGCATTCATATGATATACCAATTCCCTGGGTATTGATTGCATTGAGATTAGTCGACCATTTTCAAGAGCTACTGCTCTTTCAATAGTGTTTTCAAGCTCCCTTACGTTACCAGGCCAATTAAAGCCCTTCAGTATCTCCAATACCTGATCATCAAAACCAACAATATCTTTATTCAGTTTCTTTATATACCGATTGAGAAAAAAAGTCATCAATAATGGGATGTCATCTAAACGATCTCTTAAAGGCGGTACTTTGATGTTAAAAACATTCAATCGATAAAAAAGGTCGGTTCTGAAATGTCCTTTTTCAATTTCCTTTTTTAAATCCCGGTTTGTTGCAGAAATGATCTTCACATCAATATCTATTTCCTGTTGACCGCCTACCGGCCTGACCGTTTGTTCCTGAATAGCCCTGAGAAGTTTTACCTGCATATGTAAAGACATCTCGCTTATTTCATCAAGAAACAGAGTGCCTTTGTGTGCGGCTTCAAACAGACCTTTCTTATCACGGTAGGCATCAGTAAAAGCCCCTTTCACATGTCCAAACAGTTCACTTTCAAGCAATGTTTCAGGCATTGCTCCGCAATTAATAGAAACAAATGGAAAATTCTTCCTTGGACTTTGCCGATGGATTGCCTGGGCTATCAGTTCCTTACCCGTGCCACTTTCGCCTTGTATCAAAACTGATGAATCGGTATTGGCAATGGTATTGATGAGTGAAAATATTTTCTGCATCACTTCACTTTTACCAATCAGGTTCTCAAATCGGTCCCGATTCTCTATTTCTTCTTTAAGTTGAACATTTTCAGACTTCAAATCTTTGACAGCCAAAGCCCTTTCAACGACTACCTTAAGCTCATCAATGTTAAATGGCTTGGTGATATAGTCAAATGCGCCCAGTTTCATGGCTTCTATCGCCTCATCGGTTGAGGCATACGCAGTAATCATGATGACAGGTAATTCGGGATTAACCGATTTCACCTTCTTTAATAATGCAATTCCAGTGATATCCGGCATTTTTATATCACAGACGAGTAAATCAACCTTTTCATCAGATAATATTTTTAAAGCTTCTATGGCATCTGCTGCAGATAAAAGTTCACGGTATTCATCTTTCAGAACAATGAGCAACATATTCCGGATACTGACATCATCATCGATAATTAGTATTTTTCGTTTCATTTTATCCAAACAACCACTTCGGTTCCTTTGCCCCGTTCAGACCAGATATCAATTTCAAATCCATGCTCTTCAATGATTTTTTTTACAATGACCATACCCAATCCGATTCCTTTAGAAAATTTTGAATAAAAAGGGGTAAAAACATCTTTCTTACTCTCATAATCCATTCCAATCCCATTATCCTTTACTGCCAAGCGCAACTTACCTCTTCTATGATCTAATGACAGAGTCAAGGTACCCGATTTTTCGATCGCTTTCAACCCGTTAGAAATAAGATTATGTATTAACCGCCTCATCTTTTCATAATCGGCATCTATCATTACCTCAACCTGTTGATAATCCTTAAAAAGTTTGATATTTCCCTGATTTGAAAGAAAAGTCACTTGAATTATTTCATCAAGAAGCTCCGTTAAATTAAACTTGCTTTTTTTTATGGGTGTTTCTCTGGTAAAAGAGAGAAAATCTTCAATTGAAGCAGACAATCGCTTTGTCTCAGTGATGATGATACTCATTAAATTTTGTGTGTCATCATTCAGTTTTAACCTTTTCTGCAAATACTGCACTGATCCTGAAATAGAAGCCAAAGGGTTCCTCAATTCATGGGCCATTCCAGCGGCCATCTCACCAATCAATGCCAAATGCTCTTTTTTCTTAAGCTGTTCTTCAATGATTCTTTTCTCAGTCAAATCATGTATAACAAAAATAAATAATTCAGGAAATGAATAAACATTCTGTAGTCTGTTTACGGATATTCCAAGACTCTTGCCCAACAACTCATACTCAAAAAAGAGATAATGTTCATCTGATGCCAACCTTTTCATAGCCTGTTGCAGTAATTCCTGGATAGGTTTCTTTGATTCATGATAATTAAGAAGAAGTTTGGCTTTTTTATTGTAAGAAATAATCTGATGGTTACTGTCAGCCGTAAAAAAACCATCCTCGATCTGATCCAATAAAGTGGAATTGAGCTCCAGTAAATCTTTGAGATTGGCAACCGCATTGGCCAGTTCCTTTTTTGCCAACCGGATTTTTCCGAAATAAAAAGTTGACAGAACGGCAACAAACAAAAAAGAGAAAAAAGACAAAGAAAGGTTGTAGATGAATCCTCCGAATGGAATTGATCGTCCATCTGGGCTGAAAGGAGGAATGATTCTGAGAAATATCAGATCTGATAAAGCTCCATAAAGGATAAAGGCCAGAGAAGCGACAATAATGGTGTCCCTTCTTTCCAGAAAACTTGAGGACAAGATGATGGGAAACAAATAAAAAAAATACAGCGGGCTGGTTATACCACCGCTGATATAGACCAACAGACTGATGAGTACAATATCAATGATGATGAAGCTGTATAATACCGACCTTCTGGGAATGTTTTTTACGATTTTTTTATGAAACAGGAACCATACCAGTGATAACGCCATAAAACCCGATGATAAGAGCCAAATCGGGTTGTCATCCTGAAATGTGTAAAGTCCTATCGCTGTAATGAAAAAAACGGAGTAAATTGTATGCCGGATTGCATTCACATACAGCAAGGACAAACTTTCCCGGCGTGAAACAGAACTTATCAACTCTCCAACCTGATATATATATTTACACCTTGGAGATCAAATCGAACATCGGTACATACATGGCAATGACGACACCGCAAACTAAAACACCCAAAATAACGATCATCAACGGCTCTATTAAAGAGAGCAAAGCTGAAACCGCCTGATCAACTTCCTCATCATAAAAATCAGCAACTTTGCCAAGCATAGTGGACAAAGAACCGGTCTGTTCACCAACCATGACCATCTGAGTCACCATAAAGGGAAACATCTTCTGTTCTTCCCAGGACTCACCAAGTGAACGGCCTTCCTGGACTGCAGCCCGGCTGCGCATGACCGAATCTTCAATAATTGAGTTTCCCGATGTTTTGGCTGTTATGGTCATACTCTCGATAATTTCAACACCGGAATTGAGCAGGGTTTCCAGAGTTCTGGTTACTCTGGCAACGGCTGTTTTGGTTAAAAGCGTACCAATCACCCATATTTTTAACTTTATTTTGTCAAACACACGCCTGCCTTTGTAGGTTTTGTTATAGCTCCTCATTAACAAAAAGAGAGCAATTAAAACAATGACAATCAGCCCGAAATTATTTATCAAGAAATTTGACATATTGACAACCATTAAAGTGGGCAAGGGTAAAGTGGCACCCAGGCCCTCGAAAAGAGTCGCAAAGACAGGAACGACCTTAGTTAAGATCACATAGGTCAGTCCGATTGCGATAACCAGAACAGAGATAGGATACGCCAGTGCTGATTTCACTTTGCCCATTAGTTTATTCATATTCTCGATGTACTCAGAAAGACGCATCAGAATAGTATCCAGGTTGCCAGATGCCTCGCCGGCCTGAACCATACTGGTATACAGTTCATTGAAAACTTTGGGATGCTTTTTTAACGAATTTGAAAGGTTAGATCCTCCTTCCACATCTTTGCGAACACTTTCCAAGACTGATTTAAAGTATTTATTCTGCTGCTGCTCAGAAAGTATCTGAAGAGTCTGCGTGATAGGCAAACCGGCGTTGAACATCACCGAAAACTGACGGTTAAAAACCGACAGTTCACGCAGTTTGACTTTGCCACGGCCCTGTAAAAATGGTATCTTAAGCTCAATTGGTTTTTTCTTGATATTGATCACCTCAATCTGCTCTCGTTCCAGAGCCGAGGCCAATTCCTGAGGTGTTCTCGCAACTCTTTCGCCATCGATGATATTGCCGATCCGATTTCTTCCTTTGTATTGGAATATTGGCATGTTTCCCCCTTAAAAATTTTTATACTGGTTTACAGACCCGACAGCATTTGTTACTGTCGCATGGCTGCTTTTAAACTGTGAAGAGAGGGCACTTGGTCCCCGCTTAATGATTTCATTCAACTCTTCGGGATTATGAGATACGGACATCGCCATATCCAACGAAATGTCGCGCTTAAAATACAGATAAGATAGTGACTGGTTAAAAGTGATCATTCCATATTTCTCCTGTCCGGTCTGCATAGTTGAATAAATTTGATGTATCTTATTATCACGAATCAAATGCCTGATAGCCGGATTGGGGACCAGCACCTCACAAGCCAGAACACGTCCCCTGCCATCAATTTTTGGTAAAAGTGACTGGGTTATTATTCCCTCAAGATTCATCGACAATTGTGTGCGTATTTGCTCCTGCTGGTGTGGCGGAAACACATCAATTATACGGTTGATCGTCTGTGAAGCCGAATTGGTATGAAGTGTTGCAAAAGTCAAGTGGCCCGTTTCCGCAATTGTTATGGCCGCCTGGATGGTTTCCAGATCACGCATTTCACCAATCAGAACAACATCTGGATCTTCGCGCAGAACTGACTTTAGGGCTAAGGTAAAACTTTTTGTATCTGCATGAAGCTCTCGTTGATTGATCATGGCTTTTTGATGGGAATGAAGGTATTCTATCGGATCCTCAATCGTAATGATATGAACAGGGTGCTCTTTGTTTATTTTATCAATCATCGAAGCCAGGGTGGTGGTCTTTCCTGAACCGGTTGGCCCCGTCACCAATATTAAACCTCTGGGTTTATCAGCCATATTGGCCACAGTTGGCGGTAGTCCAAGCTTTTCAAAACCATAAATTTCATACGGTATTCGCCGGAAAGCTCCAGCAACGGCGCCTCGCTGCATAAAAACATTGGCTCGGAAACGGGCCACATTCTTTACTCCAAAAGAGAAATCCAGCTCCATATCTTCTTCAAATGTATGCTTTTGGGTGTCGTTCAAAATAGAATAAATAATCTGTTTGGTTTCAGCCGGGCTCAAATTTGGGTGGTCAATTCGTCTAAGTTTCCCATGCACCCGGATAATCGGCGGTGAATTGGTTGTCAGGTGCAGGTCTGTTCCCCCTTCGTCCACCATAATTTTCAACAATTGGGGTAAGGGTAAAGCCATATTGATGTCTCCTACATTTTTGATGTTTCCCGCAATATTTCTTCAATCGAAGTCATACCTGCTTTCAGTTTTTCAATGCCACTCATCCGTAATGTCAGCATCCCTCTCTCCTTGGCTTTCTGTCGTAATTCCGAGGTTGAAGCGCCAACCATAACCAATTCCCGAACCTCTTCATCGATCTCCATGACCTCATATAGACCGATACGGCCCTTATACCCTGTACTGGTACAGCGTTCACACCCTTTTGGTTCAAAAACTTTGATCGTCTTTGCTTCTTCTGGAGGAACACCGATATCTATCAATGTTTGTGCTGGGATTTTTGTTTCCTGTTTGCAATTTGTACATAGCTTTCGAATAAGCCGCTGAGCCACCACCAGCCGTACTGCGCTGGAAACCAAAAAAGGTTCAATGCCCATATTGATCAGACGGGCAATAGTTGATGGAGCGTCATTGGTATGCAATGTCGAAAGCACCAGATGTCCGGTTAAAGCGGCTTTGATGGCAATATCCGCAGTTTCAAAATCCCGTATCTCACCCACCAGTATGATATTCGGATCCTGTCTGAGAAAAGAGCGTAAAGCCGCAGGAAAAGTCAGTCCGATAGATTCACGGATATTGACCTGATTAATCCCAAACAAGTTGAATTCAACAGGATTTTCAGCCGTCATAATATTAACTTCTTCGTTGTTCAATAGCGAAATGGCAGAATAAAGTGTATTCGTCTTTCCCGAACCAGTGGGCCCGGTAACCAATACAATCCCCCAGGGCTCTGCGATATTTTTTTTAAATTTGACCAGTGATTCACTTTCAAATCCCAATTTGGTCATGTCCAGCATGAGGTTGTCTTTGTCCAGTATCCGGATAACAATCTTTTCTCCATGGATTGTTGGCAGAGATGATACACGCATATCTACCATTTTGGTCTGATCGTTAATCTTCATTTTTGTCTTGATACGACCGTCCTGGGGAAGTCTTCTCTCAGCGATATCAATGCCGGCAATCAATTTTACCCGGGAAAGAATTTTATTGCGCAGATTAAGAGGGGGCGTCATGTACTCATGTAAAACACCATCAATTCTGAAACGAATCCTGAAAACCTTCTCATACGGTTCAAAGTGAATGTCGGAAGCACCTTTTTGGATAGCATCTTGAAAAATAAGGTTAACAAGCCTGATGGCCGGTGCATCTTCATCTCCTTCCCCACCGGCAAAAACATCCTCATCAATCTCATCTTCCATTAATTCAATGGACCCTTCGGCTTTATCAATGTCGATCTCTTCCAGAAATTTTTGCGCCTCTATCCCTGTTGATGATCCGTAATAGCGATCTATAGATTCCAAAATAGATGACTCTGGAGCGATGACCGCCTGAATTCTCAGATTTGTACTGAATCGTATTTCTTCCTGAACAAACAAATTAGATGGGTCAGCCATGGCCAAAGTCAGTATTGACCCAATACGGTGAACAGGCATCACCACATGCTTTCTGGCAATTTCTGGTTTAATGAGCTCCAAAACCCGCTCGCCAACGTCGAACTTTGAAAGATTTATGGATGGGTAACCGAATTGTTTACTGAGGGCTTGAGCGATATCTTCTTCTGTGACATAACCAAGTCTTATTAAAACACTGCCAATTTTACCAGGTTCCTTCTTCTGGACGTCCAGGGCATGGTTGAGCTGCTCCTGTGATATCTTACCTTCCTGCTGTAAAAACTCTCCAATCTTCATGTCTTCCCTTCTCTGTAATCAATATCCACTCATTGTCGAAGCGTTTTCAATTTACTACATAATAACCGGCAATTGCAAGCCCGTTAATGGTTCCGTTACCATTCATAATCAGACCGGCATCCACCAGAATTGTGCCAATCCGTATTCCAACACCAAAACTAACGACCATAGCAGAGTTCTCTCCCAGAATTTTTTTACGACTGATATCAGTGTTTATTCCCATTCGCAGAAAAGCAGTGTTTTGAAAAAAACCTTTTTCAACACCAAATGAAACAAGCTGTCTGTCTTGTGAAATACCCGGGTATACAGGAGTTTTCCGAATATCTGCATCGCCATAAAAGCCCCAATCCTGCGTTGGACGAAAAGCAAAAGAGGCCCGATATTTTTGAGTCATTTCAAGATCTATTCCTTGATTTTCATCTTTAAATAGAGTTGGATTACCCAAATTTTCAAGAGATAATGACACATCAAGAGTTTCGGCAAGCTTCCAGATAAAAGAAAAATGAAAAATGATTTTCGAGAATTTCTGATCACAGGATTCAATAAGTTTTTTTATAACCCCTTCAGAATCCATTTCTGTTTCGAAAAAAGGATTAGAGATGGAATAGTCGCCAAAGCCACATTTTCCACTTAACAGGTGTGCTCCGGCCCCCAAAAACATGGTCTTGCTTATCGGCATGGCATATGCCAGACTGTACTGGGTATATTTCAATCCCACAGCATGAAAAACAGGTTCATTACTGCCTGGCGATGGCATTGCATCGGCAGAAATAAACGGTACCATGTAGGCTGATTGAATAATGGCCGCTCCCATACCCAAATTTTTCACCAGAACGGCAGGCACTTTGGCGTTAAAACCAAAGACAGCCGCCCCAGGTTCAGCCAGTGCCTCCAAGTACTCTGATCCAGATGCGCTTAACACTTGCTCTTCAGTTATTTTACGCCATTCTGACAACAAACCGTTCAGGTTCTTTTCCATCCCAATAAGATCGCCATATCGATTTTGATAACTTATACCACTGACACTGAATGGAAATGAAGCCAAAAGCGCCGGATTATTGTACAAAGCAGTAAAGTCATAGGAAAAACTGAATCCCCCCATACCCAGCGCAAGCGATCTGGGTGTAAAAAAATCAATGCTCGCAGGCAGTGTAGAAACGATGAACAGGATAAGTATTAGTAGAATAACATATCTCATAATCTTATTAATGATAACTCATTTTTTTTTATAAAGTCAACACGTATTGGGATTTAACGAACATTTAACCTTTTTTCTATTGCTGCTTTTACATTTTGGTGCAAATGTGGAGAACGATTTAAGCGCCTGACAACACCAAGTGGCAATAGCGGGATGAGCATCAATAGAGTGCGAATGGGTGTTTGAGAATCAAAAGCCATTATTTCAGCAACAGTCAGATTCATCATCCACCTTGATTGCATAATGGCAACAAAGACAGTGGTTCCCATGCCTTTCCTTCTCAACATTTCAACAACCACATCTTCAGTACATCTGGGGTTAGCCAGTATACTTTTTAGCAACTGAATATCAGTCAGATGAACATACTGCTTTAGAAGCCTTGGTGCCATCGTTTTCAAGAGGGTTATTTGCTCGCCTTTATGCATTTGCCTGAACCGCTCGAAAAATGACATTTCTGCCCTCTGCCTGACAAAAGGGGCACTTCGAGGTGCTTGGGCAATCCTTAACAAATCCACCGAGTACATCTTGGAGAGAACAGACAAAACCTGATGCTGTGGGAACTCAGGTTTCTGAAGCAGAATGGATATCAGACGTTTGTCATTGGGATACTGATCAAGAAAGTCTTTAATTTCTTCAGCATTTAACATTCTGGAATCAATTTCCCTGATGAGGTCTATCGGTGCCCGTAAATGCAAAGTCCGGGCCTTATTTTCCATCCGATTTAAAGAGATTACTCTGAATAAACAGTCCCTGAGAGTCAATCTGGAAGTGTTTCATAGCCTTTTCAGTCGCTACTCGCCCCCGAGCTGTAGTATGCATGTACCCACAACTGACCAGATACGGTTCATACACATCCTCAATCGTTGAACGCTCCTCCTGGATCGCCGTGGCCAGGGTGCTCAATCCCACCGGACCTCCCTTAAAGGTATATATGATGGTTTTCAGGATTTTTCGGTCAATATCATCAAACCCGGCATGATCGATCCCAAGTGCGATAAAAGCCCGGTTTGCCATATCGGCATCTAATACACCTTGATTTTCGACCAAAGCGAAATCCCTCAGTCTTCTTAACAGGCGATTGGCAATCCTGGGCGTACCTCTTGATCTTGAAGCAATCATCTTGGCGCAACCTTGTGCCAAAGTCACATTGATCAGGTTTGCATTTCTTGATATCAGGTGACAAAGTTCATCTTCAGGATAAAAATCAAAATGAAAAGAAATACCAAAGCGGTCTCTTAATGGAGACGACAAAAGCCCTGATTTGGTCGTGGCACCAATCAAAGTGAACGGCTGAAGATCAATGGCAATACTTTTGGCGCCCACCCCTTGTCCCACCATTATATCCAGCTTGAAATCCTCCATCGCCTTATAGAGAATTTCTTCCAATGAAGTTTTCAAACGATGAATTTCATCAATAAACAAAACGTCATTGAGTTTCAAGTCTGTCAGGATAGCAGTCAGGTCACCTTTTTTCTCGATTACTGGTCCGGAAGTCTGGTATATTTTTGTTCCGAGTTCCAGGGCCACAATATTGGCCAGAGTGGTCTTACCTAATCCTGGTGGTCCACTGAGGAGTACATGATCTAAAGGCTCCGCCCTTTTCATAGCACTGGCAACATAAGTTCTGAGATTTTTCACATGCTGGCGCTGCCCAACAAATTCATCAATCCTATTGGGACGTAAGGCATAGTCGGTTGAGCTCTCAGGCTCTTTTTCCAACAATGTCTCAAATTGTTTCATCTTTTACTGACCTCTTTGAGAGCCAATTTAAATAACACTTCAAATTGAAGTCCTTCATCAGAGGCGCTTACAAGTTTTGCAACAGCCTCCCTGGATTTTTTTTCCTGAAAACCCAAGTTAACCAAAGCCGATATCAGTTCATCGCTCATAGGTGACCCGGTGCTTTCAGCAGTTGATGGTGTACTCAACCCCCCGGAGAGTTCCAGGATCATCCTTTGGGCCGTTTTTTTTCCAATTCCGGGGATGGCAGAGATACGATGATCATCCCGAGTCAGAAAAATGTGGGTGATTTCCTCAATGGAATAGGCGGATAAAACAGCCAATGCAGTTTTCCCACCCACCCCACTGACTGCGATGAGCTTTTTAAACACATCGATCTCTTTTTCTGTTTTAAAACCATAAAGGTATGCTTCATCATCTCTGATGCGATAAACGGTGTATAAAAAAACAGACTGGCCAACAGTTATTTTTGAATGATAGGATACCGGAACCAAAATTCTGAAAGCAATGCCCCCTTGGGTTTTAATCAACAACGAACCAGGGGTTTTACTCAGGCATTCTCCAAAAACTGCATCAATCATGATTTTTCCTTTAAAAAATGGCAATATGCAATAGCGAGCGCATCACTCTCATCATCAGAAAGGTCAGATATCTGCGTGCCCAAGAGAATACCCAAACCCTTGCGCAGCTGCACCTTATCTGCATTTCCGTACCCTGTTATGGCCAATTTTATGGATCTGGGTGAGTACAAAAAGAAGGGTATTTCCTGAAGAATCAGTAATGCGATAACCAGTCCTCTGATCCGGGCCAAAATTTCGACAGTCTTGACATTTTTCCCCAAAAACCCCTCTTCTATCGCAGCGACATCAATGGGGTGTTTTTTTAAAAATACCATTAACTGTGCAACCAACAATTTCATTCGGGACACCATGTCCCCTTTGCCAAGCTCTATCAATTCAGAGGACAAAAAAGAGACCCTATCGGCCGTTTTTTTTAGCAAGGCCAAGCCAAAGTACTGAGAACCGGGATCAATCCCCAGAATATTCATCACTCAGGAGTGGTTAATCACAATCCACGTCTTCATCGATATCGGCATTTGACCATACATTCTGAGTGTCATCCAATTCTTCCAGTTTTTCGAGCAACCTCAATGCCTGCTCGGCATGCTTGCCTTCCAAATGGACGGTATTGGTGGGAATCATAGAAATTTCTGAAGAAAAAGGTTCAATTCCAGCCGCTTTGATGGCATCATTGACGCTGATCAGATCATCCGGTGCGGTTATGACTTCGTAACTGTCTTCTTCCGTTTTTATGTCTTCAGCACCCGCTTCCAGAGCCAATTCCATCAATGCGTCTTCGGCAATGGATTCCTTTTCAAGGAGAATAAGCCCTTTTCGGGCAAACATCCAGCCGACACACCCCGATTCTCCCAAGTTACCATTATATTTATTGAAGGTATGACGTACTTCAGAAACAGTGCGGTTTTTATTGTCGCTGAGTGTTTCAACAATAACGGCTACACCACCTGGCCCATATCCTTCATAACGATTCTCTTCATAATTGACCCCATCCAGCTCGCCAGTGCCTCTCATAACGGCCTTCTTGATGTTATCACTTGGCATATTGACTGATTTGGCGCCGTCTATGGCGTGACGCAATCGGGCATTGCTTTCCGGATCGCCGCCTCCCATCCGGGCCGCAATGGTAATTTCCTTGATGTAGCGAGTGAACATTTTCCCTCGCTTGGCGTCAATTGCTGCCTTCTTATGCTTGATTGAATGCCATTTTGAGTGTCCGCTCATGTCCAATCTCCTTTAGTTGAAAAACTTATTTAATTATTATAGATAATCCTTAAGTACATTGTAAACACACAATTCTCCGCACATTGAGCAGGCATTGCTCTGACTGTGGCGCTGACTGCGTACCGAACGAAAACGAACCGGGTCAATACACAAGCGTTCCTGTTCGTCCCAATCCAGTGCTTTTCTTGCCTGAGCCATGCGGCGATCCCATTCAATGGCCCCAGGTACTCCTTTGGCAATATCTCCTACATGGGCAGCAATTCTTGAGGCAATGATCCCTTCCTTCACATCATTTGGTCCGGGAAGGCCAAGATGTTCGGTGGGGGTGACATAGCAAAGAAAATCAGCACCTGCAGAAGCCGCAATGGCTCCACCCATGGCAGCCGTAATGTGATCATAACCGGGAGCAATATCTGTCAAGATGGGTCCCAGGACATAAAAAGGAGCCTCATGACATACAACTTTCTGAAGCTTTATATTCATTTCCACCTGGTTTATGGGAAGATGTCCCGGTCCTTCCACCATAACCTGTACACCGGCCTCACGAGAGCGCATGACCAGTTCGCCCAGGGTCAGCAATTCTTCAAGCTGTCCCCAGTCTGAACCGTCAACCAAAGCACCTGGACGAAGTCCGTCACCCAGTGACAGGGTAACATCATACTCTTTTGCTACCTCGAGTATCTGATCAAAATAGTCATAGAAGGGATTCTCTTTGTTGTTGCGAAGCATCCAGGCCGTTGTTATCGAGCCCCCTCGGGAAACAATTCCAGCCACACGCTTTTGACTGATAATTTTATCAACGGCACGACGCGTCAGACCGCAGTGTATGGTCATGTAGTCCACGCCATCCTGCGCCTGCAAACGAATGGTTTTAAGCATGGCTTCTGGCTTCATATCAATAAACGTTTGCCCGAGACTAACCTGATCTTTGATCATCTGATAGACCGGTACATTTCCAAAAGGGATCGGGCAAGCGTTAATCAGACGACGACGTATGGCATTGATATCTCCGCCTGTACTCAGATCCATTACGGTATCCGCTTTGAATTCAACAACCATGGCCATTTTCTTCAATTCATCTTCCAAACTGGAAAAATCTGAGGAGGTTCCTATGTTGGCATTTATCTTGGTCTTCAAGCCTTTACCGATACCGATGGGAACAATATTTTTATGGTTGATATTGGCGGGAATAACAATATGACCATTAGCAATTGCACTACGAAGCTGCTGGGGATCTATCCCTTCTACGTCAGCAACGTGCCGCATGTGGGATGTCAGTTCCCCTTTTTTGGCAAATTCCAATTGGGTCATCGTAACCTCATTTGACTCATAGTAACCTAAACAGCGTCCCAAATCAAGGGCAGCGCTCCTTACACTGACATCATTTACAAAGGTCTTGAAAGGGTATTCAGGCTGTGCTAGTATTGCCCATATTGCCGGGGTGGCGGAATTGGCAGACGCAAGAGACTTAAAATCTCTCGACCCTTGCGGTCGTACGGGTTCGATTCCCGTCCCCGGCACCATATTCTTTGGGGGCAGTCTGGTTGTGGTGCAACATCTTTGATTTTCATTGATCAAGCCCCCAGAAGAGAGATCGTCGGCATGGGCCATTCTCCTATCTTGAATAATATAACACTTCAACCAGCCCATATCATCTCATAGTCAAAATATTTGCCAAAGATTACTTCTATGGAGATTTTGAAGCTGGCACAGGTTTATGGATAAATAATTCAGAACGTATATTCGGCGCCCAACAAAGGCAGAATACCCCATGAGTGCATGACTTCTTCCCGACGTTCACTGCTGTTCCAGTACCTCAGGCCGGTGTTCTTGTGGTTGTAGACATTCCAGACATCCAGATACAGGGTCAGACGACTGGTCCGAAAAATGAAGTGGTGATCATAGCGGAGATTCAGGGAATGCAGCGCCGGATTACGAATTGCGTTGACTGCGGTTTGATCAAAGATGCCGGCATTGACGGGAACAGACAGGGTCATATCGAAGGGGGTATATGGACTTCCTCCGGAAAGACTCCATTGGGCGCTGATTGCCCAGTTGTGTTCCGATCGATACCCACCTTCGGCATTGAGCAGATAGCGGACATCAAAGACCCGGTTGCGCCACTGCCCAAGGCCATCCCGATACTGTGCACGGAACAGTGACCCGCTGATCAGACCGTAGAGTCGGTGGGCCCGCTTTTTCTGCAGGCTGAATTCAATGCCCTGTGAGCGGGCAATACCGCTTCCGGATAGATGGGCTTTGGGGAAAAAAGCCCCGCCGTAGACCAGTTCGTCAATGAAAAAAAACAGGGGCTGATCGGGATCGACCGGCAGGTTTCGGTACTCTTTATGATACAGCTCCAGGCTCAGAATCAGGTCCTGGGGCAAAAGCTGTGTTATTCCCAGATTCAGATGGCGGGCACTCAGGGCGCCGAGTGTTCTGGCTTCTGGGTTCTGATTGAGCAAGAGCAGGGGCAGCAACTGATGAAAGGTACCGGTGGCGGCGGTCAGGGTCGTTCCGCTGAATGGCTTGAGCGAAAGGGAAAGCCGGGGTGATGCGGTCCACTCTTTGCTGACTGAATTGACATCCGCCCGTATCCCAGCCTGAATGGTGAATGGACCCGGTGTGAGACGCATGGAGCAGAACAGTCCTGCCCGGCTGCGCATGCTTTGCTTGTCGAACTGTGCCGGAGGCTGGAGGCGTCCCCAAAAATCGGTATAGCTGCGCAGGAAATATTTGAACTGGTTTTTTTCCTGCTGCATTTCGAAACCCAGCTGCAGCAGTACTGTTCTGCTCAAAGACCAGTCGCTGCTGTGGCGCAGATGAGCGGAAATGTCGGCACTGTCATTGGTCATGAAAGGACTGTCGTCCCGGACGTGTTTATAATCAGCCAGGCTGTCGTTGTAAGACAGGCTGATTGAACTATGGCTGCTGCCCTGTGGCCAAAGCCAGCGCCAGCCCAGCCCGACCGTGCTCTGAAATCCCTTGTTGTCTCCGTAGAAATTGTTGCCGATGTTTTGGGCCCGATCCTTTTCCCAACCGACCCAGTCCATGCCGTTCACGGTCAGCAGGCTCAATTGGTGTTGATTGTTGAGGTCAAGAACCAGTTTCCCCTGGATATCGCTGAAGCGGGGGGCGATACCACTCTCCTCTCCGATCAGTTTCAGGGCCAGATCGATATACGACCGACGCGCAGAAAGAAGCCAGGAGCCGCTTTTTTTCAATATAGGCCCTTCACCGATAAAACCAAATCCGGCCAGATCAAGAGCGACTTTGAACTGGCTTTTTTCTCGCTTGCCTTCGCGAAACCGGATGTCCATAACGGATGAGAGACGGTCACCGTACTCAGATGGGAAGGCTCCGGCATAGAGGGTGACACTATCGATAAAGTCGACATTCAGCATGCCAATGGGGCCGCCGGTGGAGCCTGGAGTTGGGTAGTGATTGATGTCTGAAATGGGGATCATGTCGATATAGAAACCGTTTTCGCCTGGACTGCCGCCTCTTACGGCCAAGGCGTTGATCATATCGTTGATACGGGTAACTGACGGCAGGTTGCTGAGAACCCGACTGATATCGCCTGCAGAACCAGGGCTGTGACGAAGCTCCTGGCCAGAGAATTTCGCCTGATTGTGCTCCTCACTTCTTGATATTGGGAGATAATCGGCCTTCACGGTGACTTCGGTTTTGAGATGCAGGGGCAGATTAAATTCGAGGATGGTGTTCTGGCCGGGGCGTACGGATACATTCGTTTTGCTGACGGTTTC
>Ga0105099_10000274_pt1 | contig 34941 bp, 27 predicted proteins | sample PPLLak3cmMay2015_2_FD_79138 | JGI IMG/M metagenome (GOLD analysis project Ga0105099, IMG submission 79138) | Freshwater sediment microbial communities from Prairie Pothole Lake near Jamestown, North Dakota, USA - PPLs Lake P8 Core (1) Depth... | ecosystem: Environmental > Aquatic > Freshwater >... | reverse complement strand
GGTCAGTAGGATTTGGCATCGGTAGAATTACAGGATACGTAAAAATAACAATTGGAGACTACGAAAAACAAGTTCCAATCAAGGGTTTTCTGATAGGTAAAATTGTGTTACTATCAAGACCTGTCACAACACCTGAATAAAAATAAAAAAATTTCTTCTTTTTTTATTTTTTCTAAAACTATATCATAAAGTATTTTAGGTGTATTTTATTGTAAATTTTTTATGGATGAAAAAACCCGTATTCAAAAAGATATAGTGATGTTTGAAGAAAACATAAAAAAAACAGAAAAAATTATTTTAACAGATTCACAAAAAAAAACTATAGAACTTGCAACACAATACTACCAAGATTCAAAATACTATAAAGATAAAAAAGATTATTTTACTAGTTTTGGCTGCATTAATTATGCACATGGTCTTTTAGATGCAAATATAAAATTCTTGGATGATGATTAAACGGCTAAACCGCTGCATTTATTTTGATCAGGATAGTTGCTATTTATCCCAAAATCTGTTGTAAAAGTTATAGTTTTCATGCAATCTACTCCTAAAATGCTTTTTTAGCAATATTTTTTTATTATATAACTACAAATGACAAGAATATATGCTTTTTTGAGAAAAACTATTTATGTTAGAAGGTTACATATATATTGGGTTGGACTAGGGTGGTTACAAACTACAATAAAAAAAATGTGGATGTTATTGCAAATTTATGGGATAGAACCGGAGAAAATTCCATGGTTTGCCCTAAATGCAATAGTAAAATGGTTATGATACAGCTTGATCCTATCCAAGATTACCAAAACCCATATGTAGCTTATGATAGCATTATTGAATGTACTAAATGCGATTATAAGATTAGAACAGAGTCTTTTACAATTCTTGGCTGTGTTAAAAGTTTTGATTTAAAAGAAATAGAGATTGCTAGTTGGAGTCCTAGCGGCAGTCGTGTTATATCCCGTTATGAACACGTTTTGGATTATAATCTTTTAAAAAAGCTTAAAGATTCCGGGGATCTTAAAGAGTTTCTTGTTGTAAACAATCAGGTTGTACAGGTTATAGGATAGACTTTTTTTAAAAAATATAGCTTAATGCTAAAATATCACCCAAAATTTAAATACTATTAAACACAAAACATAATATAGGGATAGAAATGAAGAAGAAAGACAAAAAATACAAGACAAAAGCACCTAAGGATATACCTATTATCTGGGTGAACATTGTAGAGCCATTTTATTAAGAATACATTATTCCCTCATAATTTTTTGATTCATGTGTTTTGCTTTTTGAGTGCTTTATAAATTTACGCTGTCTTTTTTTAGCAAGAAAACTAAAATCATGTCTAAGGAGTCTAACATATGTTTTATCAGGTAAAATATCAAGTCGTACTATACCTCTGACTTGCAATTTATTTAAAACTCTAATTATCTGCTGTTTTGAAAGATGAAGTTTTATTTTAAGTTCTTCAACAGTTATCGGATAAGTTTTCTGTAAAATCTTTATTATTTGCTCATCTAGTGTTCCACGGTTTATTTCAATCATAAAAAACCAATTATTTTAACTAACCACCGTTGCAGACATCATAGGCACGTACGCCTTGTTTATCATTTTTAAACATTTTAAGCACATCTTTTTTCCATTCACTAGGATATCCATCTGGAAAGTCTATACAACCACGGCAGGTGTCAAAGCCAATTGTCTCAGTTAAACTTTCAATACTTGTGTAAGCAAGAGAATCTGCGCCTATTTCTTTTCCTATTTCTTCACACGTTTTAATGTTACCCTCTTCATCACGTGCGATAAATTCTTTTTTACTGCGCATATCAATACCTAGATAACAGGGTGCAATTAACGGTGGACAACCGATTCTTACATGTACTTCTTTTGCACCTGCATCTTTCAAACCACGTATTAGTTTACGTATGTTTGTACCACGAACTATTGAATCATCTATTAAAACAACTCTTTTACCATTAAGAACTGAACGTAGATAAGAAAGACCTTCTTCTACAACCTTATCCCGGCTTTCCTGTGTTTGCTGAATAAAACTACGTTCATCTTTATCCTTCATTATTCCTTCATCCAAGGGTATTCCTGATTCACGTGCATAACCTGTAGCAAAATGACGTCCTGACTCTGGAACCGGTACTACAATATCTGCTTCTACTGGATAATTTTTAGCAAGCAACCGCCCTAGTTCTGCTCTTACATGATGAACACTACGACCGTTTATACGAGAATCTGGTTTTGCAAAATAAACAAATTCAAACATACATGGTTTTTCTTGTTTTTTGATTACTTGTTTTTCATATATTTTACCGTTTTTATCAATGATTATAACTGAGCCACCCGGTATATCTTTTACATATTCAAAATTTATTTTTTTGAAAACACGCGTCTCAGATGTCAAACAATACATACCATTTTTTTTACCAAGAACCAAAGGTCTTATTTTATATGGGTCTGTTACTGCAAAAAGGAAGGGATTATCCCCTGAATCTGCTAGAAACAATGCAGAATAACTACCTTTTATCTCATGAAGAAGTTCTTTACAAGCATTAAAAATAAGCTCCGTGCTAAGTTCTTTTTTATAGATTTTATCAGCCATTGGAAGTAAAAGCCATTGAATATCACATTCTGTTCTTGGAATTCTAGACGTGTTTTTACTTACTTCTGCACCATTAAAAACATTACCATTATGAACTGCTGCAAGAAACGGGTTTACCAAGTATTCTGGTTGCGCATTACGCTTTAAAGAGTTGGTATCATCCATACCTGCGGTTGAATAGCGAGTATGACCAATTCCTATTTTACCAGGTGTATTAATCTTTTTGTCATCATTAAAAATCTCACGTACAAGCCCTGCATCTTTTGTAACATGAATGTTGCCATCATAGGTTAATTTGCCTGCTGAACTCTGTCCACGATGCTGTATTGAAAATAATGCATGATATATTATTCGTGAAACTGGTTCTCCCCCGATAATTCCTACTATACCGCACATGGTAAAAAGGGAATGAACAAGCATTATTTAATTGTTTTTTAATAATATAAAATATAATTTTAAATATCTTCCCATTCTTTAAGAACAGATTGCCAGCGATATTCCTTAATACCAGGTATTTCTTGGACTTTACGAAGTATTCTTTCATATCCTTTTACAAGTGTACGTGTATGTACCTTGATTATGAAATCATATGGTCCTGCAACAGCATTAACTCTGTTTATTCCTTTTATACCCCATAAACGTTTCATGGTGCCTTCAATTGGATAGCCTGTTTCCATTTTTATAAAAATATACGCTTTTGCAAGAGTAACAGCAAAACTTATTATACCAAGCATCATAAGAACGATACCCATAATTCTTATTACTAGCATAGTCGGATCAGAAAAATCACCTATACCTGTTAAAGCTATAGTAACAGGTATGCTAAAAATAATTGAAGATGCTTTAACTGCTTGAGTTACACTTGCTTTTCCAATACCAAGAGCACGAATATAAAATACAAAAGAAAAAAATGTTCCAAATGCAATTAATGCCATCCACCAAAATTGTTGAATTGAAACTAATATACCATAATAGAAATGACTACCACCAGATATAATATCATAAGATAGGACAATTGCACTTGTGAATAACAAAGCAAAAACAACATTCCAAACACGAATATTTATTGCATCGTTTGGCCTTTCATTAACTTTCATAATTTTAAGTTTTCTCTGATATGTGCTGAAAAGAACAGTCCCTGGATTAATTACTAAAAAAACGATAAGTAAGGTTTCAAGACTAACATTACCAGTTAAACTTATTGAACCTAGTATCGCACCAAATGTAACTATAATAGATGATTGAATTTCTACTAGTGTAGGGGTATCTTTTTCTGTAATACACTCAGTAATTATTAAATAAAGAATTGCAACCTGGGAAAAAGGTAAAACTAAAGAAGCATTATTATCTAACAAAGGAAACATTGCAAAATAACCAATAGTCATAATTGCATTTCCTAAACCTGCTAAAAGATGATATTTTACCTCCTTTTTTGTTAATAATCTTAAACGCTTAAATGTTGGATCAATTGTTTTTCCGCCAAGACTTTTATCTTTTATAGGAATAGAAAGAATAAGACCACATGACCCCGAAACTATGAATGCTAAAATAAAACAAGATAAAGATACCGCCCATTGATCATTAATATTTTTAACAGCTATAGTATCAATACCTGAGACTATAGCCGCAATTATCGCAGAAGAAAAAGCAAGGACAAAAAAAAGGTATCTTTTCCTGATTTTTATCTTCATGATGTTATCTCTTTTTCTATAATCTGAGTAGTTGTTTTCATTACACCATCAATCATTTGGATGCTGTCAGTAACTTTAAGAAGTCTATCCAAACTTTTAACCTGAGCACGAACAACTATATCGTATTCCCCTGCAACAATCGAAATCTTTGCAATATCTTCTATCTTTCTCATCTTTTCTATTGCTTTGTCGCTGTTACCAGGTTTCATGTTTATTAGAATATATGCGTTAATCATTTTTTTTCACCTTATTTGAGAGGCGCAATTAAGACCGCTATTTAAGTTTAACTATATAATTCTTTATTTTTATAGGAGGAAAATAAGGAAAGATTTAAAATATAAGATACTTATTCCACATATGGAGGTAAAAATTATGGCCTTTACACATGAAGGATGGACATTATATTGTAGAGATGTAAAACTTAAAGGCGGGAAAAACCAGAAAATCTACTTCTTTAGCAAGAGAACACCAAAGAGTGGATCACCCTGTGATAAACCAGCAAATTATAATGTTGGAGTAAACAAGAGAACTGGTCTCCCATATCTTAAAAAGAAGTAAAAGAATTTTTTTAGTTTTCTTTTCTTCTCTCTTTTTATTTTTTACAATTTCTAATTTAGAAATACAGTTATAAATCAAACATTGTTTTTGAAATTGGAGATTTGAGGTGAAAAAAATAAAATGAATCCATTAGTTTTCTTGTACAATAACAGTTTAATTTCATCTGAAGAACTTGCAAATACTGCAGAAAAATTAAATGAAGAAATAAAGTGTATGAATAAAGCAGTTATTTTACAATACGAAGATGATAGAGCTTCGATTAATCTACCTGATGATAAACAAGCATTGAAAAAAGTTAAAACACTAATAGATGAAAAAAAGAAATTAAAACCACGTTATCTAATTGTCATTGGTATTGGTGGAAGTAATCTAGGAACAATGGCAGTACAAGAATCAGTACTAGGTAAACTGTATAACCAATTGAATCCAGATATAAAAGTGTTATATGCTGATACTGTTGATTCTGATTTGATAAATGATATAATAAAAATTATTAAACCAGTTTTAGAAAAAGGAGAAAATATTATAATTAATGGCGTGAGCAAATCAGGAGGGACCACTGAAACAATAGCTAATTTTGAGATATTAGTTGAGATGCTTAAAAAATATAAAAAAGACTATGAAAAATATATAGTTGTTACATCTGATAAAAACTCAAAATACTGGAATTATGCACTAGAAAAAGGTTTTGATGTTCTGGAGATACCAAAAAGGGTTGGAGGAAGATTTTCTGTTTTTTCCCCAGTAGGTTTATTCCCACTTGGTCTACTTGGAGTCAACATTGATCAACTCTTAAAAGGTGCATATGAAATGAAAAGCAGGTGTTTAGATACTAATCTACTTAAAAATCCAGCGATTATAAGTGCATCATTAATTTGTCTTTATTATAAAAAAGGTAAAAACATTCATGATTTATTTTTAGTTGGTAATGATTTAGAATCAGTTGGAAAATGGTATAGACAACTGATGGGTGAAAGCATTGGTAAAGAGTTTAACAAAGATAAAAAAAGAGTTTTTGAAGGTATTACTCCTACGGTTTCACTTGTTTCTGTTGATCTACATTCAATGGCACAAATATATCTAGGGGGCCCTTACGATAAATTTACTACATTTGTCAATGTAAAACAAAATAATTCAGATGTAGTTGTGCCTGATATAGATGAATATTCAAAACTTGTAGATGTTATACAAGGGAAAAAATTAAAAGAAGTGATGGATGCTGTTTTAATAGGAGTACAAACAGCTTTTAAGAAAGGAAAAAGACCATTTATGGAAATAATTTTACCTGATAAATCCGAGTACTCAGTAGGCCAGTTGTTGCAGTTCAAGATGATGGAAATGATGTATCTAGGTTCTTTACTAAACGTAAATCCTTTTGATCAACCAAATGTTGAAGATTATAAGATTGAGACGAGAAAAATATTAGAAGGAAAGTAAAAACACCATAACAAAAAAACAATATTTTGTTATATTTTATAACATAACTATTTTATCTTATAATAGAAGAAATAATAATTTATGTTCTTAAATATTAACCCTCAAAAACCTTTATTATACCCTTTTTTATATTTGGTATTCCCATTCGGGCGGATAACAAAGGGGCTATGTGGCGGACTGCAGATCCGCATACGAGGGTTCAAATCCCTCTCCGCCCTCTTATTTCTACTACTTTTTATATTTTTAATTTCAACTTTTGCAAAAGCAAACCAAAACATCTTGATAAACGAAGTAATGTACAATCCAATTGAAGATGATAACTACTTTGAATGGGTTGAAATATATAATCCTAATAACACAAGTGTTAATGTATCAGGCTACAGTATTACTGATAATTACTCTAAAGATCTTATAGAAGCTGATTTTGATCATAGCAACGGAACAACAATAATTCCACCATATGGATATGGCTTAATCGTAGATCATGGAACAAAAATCTATGAAAATTACTCTATTTCAAATAACACAATAAGGCTTTATGTTCATGATTCAAGCATAGGAAATGGACTGGGCAATAGCCAAGATAAATTAATACTCAAAAACATAACTGGTGCTGAAATAGACAGCATAGAATGGGGTTATGACTACCCAGATGTATCGGGCATACCTGCTGATTTAGTAGACAAAGGATATTCATTAGCAAGATACAAAAATATTGATACTAATGATACAAGTAATGATTTTTATGAAGGAATAATTCCAACTCCTGGTACTAAAAACCTGTTTATACAAAGCCAAAGTATAAACATAGATTTGTATCCATTGTTTATTGCAAAAATACAAAACAATTCCATACATAGTCTACCTTTTGCAATCAAAATAAATATTAGTAACTATGAGCCAAATAAAAGTTATCAGATTAAATCATATGTAGTTGGAAATATTTCCAGTAGATATCCTGCAACCCAGACTTGGGATACAACATCATGGATTTATTCTGATAGATACGCATTAAATATCACAACAGATGATAATGGTAATTGGTCAGGTTGGACATATCTAAGATTCAATAAAGATTACACAGAATACCAAACAAACATCAAAAATAATAACACTGCTTATCTAAATTTAAAAATTAAAAAAGAAGATAACTTTACAGATGAAACATCAAAAAAAGTGTATCTTTTAGATATGGATGATTCTACGTCAAATGCGACAAAAGGAGGATACATAGTAGGAAGAATAGAAAATAACAGCACCTTTTTGGAAAATAAAATTATTTTTGTTGAAAACAAAACAAATATTATTACAGGGATTTATTTCACAGAAGATAACAAAATAGATGAAAAATTTGTTTTAAGACCAGGATATTTTAAAATCACTAGCCCAGTTGACACAAACTACTCTATAAAAGTTACAGAACAAAACAATAACATAATACAAAATATTGAAAATATAAGTGTTGAACAAGGAAAATATGGTATTGATATATATTGCTCAGAGCTTTTTTATTTAATAAAAAAACATGAAACCTTAGATATTACCTTAACTTTGGAAAACATCGGTGATTTCAAAGACATAATTAATGTTAGTATAAGTCAAGCTACTAATGACTGGTATGCAACATTAGAAAAAGATAAAATATCTTTAAATTCTAAGGGAAAATGTAATATCAATCTACATGTAGAACCTTGTCAAGAAAATGGATGTAAAACTGGTAGTATTACTATACATGTAAACTCTGAAAAAGATATTGGGGAGAACAGTGAAATAACACTACAATTTGAGATATTTGCACCTGATTTAACTATTACTACTATTAAAAACTATGACGAAGAAGATGAAGAAAATAATATTTTTAGACAAGGCGAAACAATAAAAATTAAAGCGTTTCTAAAAAACATTGGAAATGAAAATGCCACCAATGCAGATGTCATGTTTTATTATGATTATAAAGATGAACAACATTATATTGGTAGTAAAAACTATGATTTGGTATCTAAATATCAGAAATATCCTTCTATCAAATGGGATACAATTGATGTAGCAGAGGGTATCCATAGAATTATTGTAATAGTTGATGAAAAAGAACATATAATTGAGCGGGATGAACTAAATAATGAATTATCAGTTGATATTACAATTTTAGAAACACAGCCATTTAAAAAAGGAGGATCGCTTCTAATAACTGAGTTTTATTATCATGCACATCCAAGGGTTAATAATGAATTTATTACGATATATAATCCAACAAACTTAAGTAGCAATATCTCTGGTTGGTATCTGACAAACCAACCATTAAAAAACAGAGCAGATCAAACAAAAATTGTTTTTCCAAATAATACAATCATCCAAGGTAACAGTTTTTTTTATATAACACAAAACGCTAGTGCCTATTTTTGGGAAACAGGTAAAAAACCAGATTTTGAATATAGCACTGATTCACTATATGATGTTTTACAGATGGTTACAACAAAAAAATTTACTCTAGGCAATAACGGTGGTATGATAGCATTAAAAGACTGGTACAATCATACTATTGATCTAGTAGCATATGGGGAAATAAGTTATAACACTAGTTTTTGGAAAGGACCACCCATACAAGATTCAGGAGCAGGTGTGATTTTAAAAAGAAATTTTGATAAAACAGGTTTTCCTGTTGATACAAATACTTCAAATGATTGGTTAAACCCTAGAAAATACGGGATAGGGCAATCTGATTTACCATATACTAATATATCTTTTAATGGTGAGATAAAAACTTTTGTTTCACCTGACAACAGCTTTGAAACAATAGTAAATGAACTACGAAATGCTAACCAGTCAATTTATTTTAACATTTATGAGCTCACAAATCCTTTTTTATCTGATGAACTCATAGGAGCGTTACGCAGAAACGTTTCAGTAAACATTTTTATTGAAGGATCCCCAGTTGGAGGAATATCTGATGAAGAAAAATATATAATTAACAGAATTGCAGCATATGGTGGAAATATCAGGTTTATCGTTAATGATGAAGAAAACGATGTATACGCAAGATATACTTTTGATCATGCCAAATACCTTATAATTGATAATATAACAGTGATTATAGAAAGTTGCAACTGGGCTAAAACAGGAATACCTGTGGATCCAAGTTTTGGTAATAGAGAATGGGGCATAATAATTAGAAATACTACTGTTGCAAAGTATTTCCTAAATGTATTTCTTGATGACTACAATCCATTACGTTGTGATAGTTATTCTTTTGAAAAAGCTAATTTGTTTGTCTCATCTGATTATTACATGGATAAAACAGTCTATAAAGGATATTACGAACCATTGTTTAAATCAAAAATATATGTAGGTAATTTTTCAGCGATTCCTGTTTTTTCTCCAGATACTAGTTACAAGGCAATATGTGATATGATAAAAGGTGCAAAAGAATGCATATATGTTGAGCAGCTGTATATTTACAAAAATTGGGATAGCCTGATTAATCCTTTTGTTGAACATCTAGTAAACAAGTCAAAACAAGGCGTTGATGTAAAAATAATACTAAATTATAACCCAGATTATGAAGATACAAATAACAAATGCAATATTACAAAACAATATTTACAAGAAAATGGAATTAAAGTAAAATTTGTTTATACAAACTGGTCATATTTTACAAATGTTCATAACAAGGGTATGATTGTTGATAATAAGACTGTTTTAATCTCTAGTATAAATTGGAATAAAAACTCAGTTACCGCTAACCGTGAAGCAGGGATAATTATTGAAAATGAAAGTATTGCAAAATATTATGCAACCGTTTTTTTGTATGATTGGGCTCTAAACCAATCAGCTAAAAAACAAAATAATATGACTAAATCAGAAACCTTAGAAATAAAAAATAACAACAGAAACATAATTTACATAATTGTTATATATGCTTTTACATTCCTTGTAGTTGCTCGTGACTGGAGAAAAAGAAAATGGACTTAGTAATATTACCACAGCATTGGTCAGCAATACTATGTATTTGTATAATGATAGGCGCACTAGTCTTTGCTTATTTTAAAAAAATAATGATGGTTTATGCACTAATTGTTTCAAATATTATTATTTTTATTATTACAACGATATTTCAATATGAAATAATATATGGATTTAGTGCAGGCATTCATTGCGCAGGTCTCAGTTTTAGGTCGATTTATCTAACTATAGAATACTCCCCGCAAATGTATACAATTTTTACATCCATGTTTATACATGGCGGATTTGCTCATATAATTGGTAACATGTTTGTATTTTTATTTATAGGAACAGCGCTTGAAGAAAGAATAGGCAGTAAAAAATTCATAATTATCTATCTTTTATCAGGTATCTGTGGTGCATTAGCACACTCATTTACAGATCTTGGTTCAAGTATTCCTTTATTAGGTGCATCTGGCGCAATTTTTGGTATAATGGGTGCACTAGTATTTGCTTATCCGCATGATAGAATATTTATGCCCTTACCATTTCTTGGTTTTTTGGCTATACATCTCCAAAGAGCGAGCGGCGGTATAAAAGTCATATGGGCTGTTTTAATATGGGGCGGGATTGAAACGATAATAACGTTGTGGGAATCAAACCTAGGTATGCAATCGGAAACTGCTCATTTTGCTCATCTTGGTGGTCTTATTGGAGGATTTATATTAGCCGCAATTTTACTTAAGGGACGTAAAACCCATTCAAAAGAAGGAAAAACCTTGTATTACGATTCTTTTGCACCTCAAAAAAATTATAAAATTGATTTTTCAAAATTAGAAAAACTTGCAGTAACACCAGAACTTGGTGAAATGCTTACAAGAATAAAAAATGAAACTGTTCCTCAAGTTAGAGATATATGGCTTGAACATTTTTTTGAAAAAACGCATTGTCCTAAATGCACTAGTAAAATAAATCATTTTGATAGAAAAATTTGGTGTGAAAAATGTGATTTTAAAGATAGTTATTAAAAAGGTAATACTAACCCTTTAAGCTCACCAAATAAAATCAAACTTGATACAATATAGCCAATGATTGCTCCACCACATAGACATGGAAGTCCTGCTTGTGGTTTACCTTTTATTACAAATGTCATAAGAATTGTAAAACCTGCAAGTATGCCGATAATTGTACTAACAGTTATTAACAATCCTTCAGGCGCAGGTATCTGATGATAAACTGCGGCAACAAGAATTCCTGGCATTACAATATCCCCAAGACCCATAAAAAACGCATCTCTTTCTTCACCATCTTTTAGTTTTTCTTTTAATCTTTTTGTTTCTTTTAAAAGCGAATATCCTCGTATTTTAGGAATTACTAGTAAAACTGGGAGTTTTAAATCCATAACAGTATCTGCTAAATCTATCATATGTTTTGTTTTATACACAGAAATTGCATCATATACTGACAAAGCAATTAATAAGATTAAAACAAGTAAAATCCCAAGTGATATCCCAAATATAATTATTGCACCTACCCCTATTATTATTCCAGATATATCTATAACATACCACTCAGGATACCTATATAACGCAATTACCAGCAATACTGCAAGCATTATTGAAAATATCAAAACTATATCTTGATACGCTGGAAAAAGTATGCTTAACACAGGTAAAAAAAAGGCATAAAACGAAGTATAACCCACTGCAAAAAGAATGATAATTTGTATAATTTTATCTTTCCAGTATTTAGCAATAAGAAGAATTGTAACAGTTACTACAAGCATTATCCCAATTATCATTAAAATATTTACAGGGTCGTTTATATCCGAAAAGGCTTGTTGTATTCCACCTTTTACTATAAATGGTTCTGTTAAAAACAATACAAGACCATAAACCACCAAAAACATAAATCCCATTAGAAAAGCAGGTAAAATATCGTTTTTATAATTGTTTTTTTCTTTAGTCATAACAAAGCAGTAAAACAGGTTTAAGGTATTTAACGATTGTTTGATTTATCAACTAAAATTGTTTAAACAAAGATTTATTGAATTGTATTTGTTTATAGATAATGGTATTTTATGAAAAAAGGAAACTTGTCATTTGTTGGACTTGGATTATACGATGAAAAAGATATCTCAATAAAAGGGCTTGAAGAAATAAAAAAAGCAGACAAGATTTTTGCAGAGTTCTACACAGCAAAACTAGTTGGAACAAGTACAAAAAAACTAGAAAAATTGTTTGGTAAGAAAATAGTTGTTTTAAATCGAGAAGAAACAGAAAAGGGAGAGCTAATAATTAATTCTGCAGAAAGACAAAACACTGTTTTTTTAACTGCAGGAGACAGTATGACTGCGACAACCCATATTGATTTGCGTATTAGAACAATAAAAAAAGGAATTAAAACAAAAGTTATACATGCAAGTAGCATCGTAACAGCAGTCTCTGGTCTATTGGGTTTACAGAATTACAAGTTTGGTCGGACTACAACACTTGCTTATCCACAAGAAAATTATTTTCCAACAAGCCCTTATGATATAATAAAAGAAAATAAAAAAATGGGTTTACACACATTAGTTCTACTTGATATTCAGGAAGATAAAAAACGTTATATGACTGCAAATGAAGGATTAAAACTTTTACTTGAAATACAAGAAAAAGTTAAAAGTAAAATATTTGATAAAGATAGTATTGTTTGCGTTGTTGCTCGTGCCGGGTCAGATGAGCCGGTTGTAAAAGCTGGTACTATTAAGGAATTAATAGACAAGGATTTTGGCAAACCACTCCATAGTATTGTTATTCCAGGGCGTCTTCATTTCATGGAAATCGAAGCACTTAACGTACTTGCACAACTACCTGCATATCTCGAAGAAAAATTACAAAAAATATAATAAACCCGGCATGTATATATCAAAAAGTAGTTTGGGGATGACACGATGCACGAACAAGTAAAAAAAGATATAGTCGGTTTTATCTATGGAGATGTAGGTAGTACTAATTTTAATTTTGTTGTAAATGGACACGATTTGCGTAAGTTTGATTATATTCTTGCGCCTCATAAAGAAGGCAACATGCTTGCGCAGATAATGGATTTAAAAGAAATAAGTGATTTAAAATTTGAAGATGCAACTACTATGATGCATTCTAGTGGAACACATAATCCTATTAAAACTAGTACTTCAGCTATTGCAGATGTTATTGGTTATCGTGACCGTGAAGGTATTCTTCAAAGCCCTCGCACACCGTTTAGTTCTGGGGCCGCGGTTATGATTGCAACTGAGGATTTGATTCGTAATGTTCTAGGCCTTAGTGCCAGTAAAGAAAACGGTGCATATATTGGTCTTTTAAAAGGCCATGAACTTCAAGTTTTTCTAAATATCGATGCTTTGGTTCAGAAACATATCTGTATTCTTGCAAAAACTGGTGGTGGTAAAAGTTATGCTTGTGGTGTTTTAGTTGAAGAGCTTTTAAAACATGAAGTACCACTTGTAATTATTGATACACATGGAGAGTACCATTCTTTAACTGAGCCTAATAAAAACCGAAAAGATCAGAAAAATATGGAACGTTTTAAAGTTAAAAAACATGATTACAAGAGTCAAATTAATGAATATTCACCGGTAGGTTGTAAAGGAAATATAAAACATCTAACCTTAAATGGTATAAATCTCAAAGCTATTGAAATTATAGATTTACTATCTGCAAAATTATCTGGACCACAAGTAGGTGTTTTATACCAAGCAATCAAAGAAGTAAAAGAATACAAATCAGTTTATAGCTTACGTGATATAATTGAGTCAGTAAGTCGCAGTAAAAGCAATGCTCGCTGGAATGTTATAGCATCACTTACATCACTTGATGACATAGGTATTTTTTCTGATAATGGAACATCAACTAGCGATCTTGTTAAAAAAGGTAAATGTGCGCTTATAAACATGAAAGGTATCGCACCTGATATACAAGATGTAGTAGTTGCACGAATAACAAAAGAACTTTTTGAGGACAGAAAAGCAGGTAAAATACCGCCCTTCCTTTTAATTGTCGAAGAAGCACATAATTATTGTCCTGAACAAGGTTTAGGAAGAAAAGTTTCTTCAAATATATTAAGAACTATTGCTTCAGAGGGACGTAAATTTGGAATGGGTCTATGTATTGTTTCTCAGCGACCTGCAAAAGTAGATAAAAATATTATTTCTCAATGTAACACTAATATTATTTTAAAGGTAACAAACCCTAATGATTTAAAAGCAATTATTTCATCAGTCGAAGGACTTACAAGTCAAACATATGATGAGATACAGCGTCTGCCTATTGGTGTAGGCCTTATATCTGGTGCAGGACTTCAGATGCCACTTATGGCTGAGATTCGCCCACGTGAAACAAATCATGGTGGTAAATCAGTTGATATCTCTAATAAAGGTGGTGATGACAATTTTGAACCAACAGAACCAGATATCCCAATGGTCAAATTAGCAAAAACAGAGCCGATGACGCACGCAGCACCAAAACCTGCTGTTGAAAAAACACCTACTGTAACAGAAAAAGCAAAAAATGTTGGTCGTGTTGCTAAAAGACTTGGATGGGTTGATACAGATGATCCTGATGATGTAATTAAAGCACTTACTAGAGAAGCAGAGAAAATGAATGAAAACGTTTACAAGTATCTTGATTCTCTTGCAAAACTTGGTGAAAACTTTTGCAGTATTGTAAATCCAAAATGTGTTAAATGTCCTATGGGACAAGGATGCAGATACAAAATGTCTCTGCAGACTCCAACAAAAAAAGGTTTATTTAAAAGGTAGAAATGAATAAAAAAAAGAAACTGCTGATTTGTATATTTCTTCTTTCTTTTTTAGTTTTAAGTGGTTGTGTTGATATAATAAATTTTGACGATGGTAGCACAACATATAAATCTCATCCGACAAAAATTAGTTATAAAATAAGATACGGTTATTTTATTAATTCTACAGGCTCTGGAAACTATGAGATAAAATATGATTGTGATATACCTGAAGTTTTATTCCCTGGATTAGTTTCTGATAAAATTATAAATGACTCGTACAATCATAAAAACGAAACAGTTGTAGGCAATGATATGATTAGATGGGAGATATCTGATAAAAATAATAAGGAGTATGTTCTTGGTGTTGAAGCAGATGTTGTAGCGCAAAGTTTTATTGTTTATGATTTAAACGGTGAAGATGCATTAACAATTGATGAAATTAAAATAAATTCTCCTGCGTTAGTTGAACAGTATTGCAAACCACAAATAGATGATAATATTGTCTATGTAGACCCTGATAACCCATCCATTAAAAATATAGCTGAGAATGTTTTATTAGAATCTAGTACTACTAATTCTTTTATCGCTGCAAAAAACCTTTTTGTATGGCTTAAAAATAATACAAGTTATAAAACTCATCCTGGAGATTACACTGTTCAGACTGCATCTAAAACTTTTCAAGATAAAACAGGGGATTGTGATGACTTATCAGTTCTTTATATGTCACTTTGCGCTGCTTTAGATATACCTGCACGTTTCATACGTGGTATATTAACAGATTATAATGATGGAAAAATATCTGCGGTACCTCATGCGTGGGTTGAAGTGTTTGTAGGCGGAAATCTTGGTATAAATGGTTGGATACCAGTTGAATGCGCAGGCACTGCAAAAGGCTCTGATAAAATTCAAACTGAAATATATCAAAATTTTGGAGTTGAAAGTGTCGGTCATCTAAGACTTTTTAAAGGAGACGGAAGCAATGAATCCCTTAATATATCGATGTCAGGTCCAGGTTTCACCAGATATAGTACTGATATAATAATAGGAGGAGAAGCGTTCTTGACAATTGAAAACTATGAGCTTCTTGAACAAAACGAGTTATACATAGATAAAGATGGTTACAGGACTTATAAATAAAAGTGTTTTTGTTAATAATCAGAGTTTTATATGATAAAACAGTTTCAATAATTTGATGGTATAAAGCAATAATGTTTGAATCTTTGCCTACATAAAATGGATGATAAAGATGAGGCTTAAGATAAATTTCAGTATTTCATTAAAAATTACTTTTATGGTTATAATAGTATCATTTATATCAATTTGTTCAATAGCAATAATAAATCTTCCCAGCATCGAACAAGATGAATATATTTTAGAAGCACAATATGACAAAGCAGCGGCTTTAATACATGATATAAATGTTAGCGTAGGCAGTTACGATCAAATTAAAAATTTTAGCAGATTAACACAGATTATTTACGATTTTAACAGTTGGAATGAAAATATCCTAAAAACTACTATTAACCTAGTAAATGACGATGATAAATTAACTGTTTTTGCATCAAGTGATAAAAATTTGACAAACAAATCTTCACAACAATATACTAGAAATGGCGTAGAGTATAATACTATTTGTTATATGGGTAATCATACATATTATATACCATACATTGAAGAAAAACCACCTATTTTAGTAATTCTCTCACCTATTAATAGATCAGGAACCACAATTGGAACATATGAAATAACAATATCCCTGGAAAAAGCACAGCAATATCTAACTAAAACCTCTGATGAAAAAGTTAAAAATATTGTTTTACTATCTACAATTATTCTTTTTGTTCTCATTTTTAGTTTCTTGTTTTTACTTAGAAAAGTAATTGTTAAACCAATAACTACTTTTAGGGACACTGCAAAAATAATTGGTAAAGGAAAGCTAGATACAAAAGTAGATATTTCATCCAGAGATGAACTAGGTGAGCTTGCTGATGCTTTTAACCAGATGGCAAAGGACCTAAAAGAAAGCCGGGATAAAATCCAGGATTATACTCAGATTCTTGAAAATCTTTTGGATCGTAAAGATGAATTTATTGGTCAGCTTGGTCATGATCTTAAAAATCCTTTGCAGCCGTTAATTGGCTTGTTGCCTGTTCTTATTGAAAAAGAAAAAGACCCTGAGACAAAAGAAGCACTCCAGATTATGAATAAGAACGCAGAATATATGCGTGATCTTATTTTTGAAACTTTACAACTTGCTAAACTAAGGTCAGCCGATGTAAAGTTTGATTTTGAAGATGTTAAACTTAGAGAAGAAGCAGAGGGTTGTGTTGATTCGCAAAAGCTTTTGTTAAAGGAGCATAAGATTACTGTTGATAATAAAATTGCTGATAATATTACTGTTTATGCTGATAAACTACGACTTGTTGAAGTATTTAAGAATCTTATTTCAAATGCAGTTAAATATATGCAAGAAGGTGGTGGTAAAATTACACTTGATGCAAAACAAGAAGTTGACATAGTTACTGTTTCTATTCAGGATACAGGTATTGGTATGACTCAAGAGCAACTAAAGAAAATGTTTGATGAGTTTTATAAAGCAGATAGGTTTAGTAGTGAGTACCAATCAACAGGCCTAGGTCTTGCAATCTGTAAACGCATTATTGAAAAACATGATGGTAAGATATGGGTAGACAGCCCTGGGTTGGGTAAAGGTACAACATTTTATTTCACGCTTAAAAATAAAACAAAAAATAATTAAGAAGATATAATATAACAAATAATTGGAGTTGAAAAGAAGGATGGTTAAAAAAATCATGGTTGTCGATGATGACCCGGGCGTTATTTTTACAGTAAAACATGGTCTTGAAAACCTTGATAAAGATTACAAGATTACAACTGTTAATAGTGGTAGGAAATGCCTTGAACTTTTAGAATCTGGTGAAAAACCTGATTTGATACTATTAGATATTATGATGCCCGATATGAGCGGATGGGAAACATATGAAAAAATCCGAGAGAAAATAAGTAATAAAAAATTGCCTATTGTTTTTTTAACAGCTCGTACCGATCGCATTGCAAAAAATGCTGGTGGTTTTCTTGCTGAAGACTACATTGAAAAACCATTTAAAGTTCCCGAGCTTAAAGAGCGTTTAGATAAAATACTTAAAAAATAACTATTGATTTTTTTTGTAAATACTAATATATATAAATTTAATTACATTTCTGGAATTTGAGGAGAAAAAACAATTTAATTTGATGAGGATGTATGAGAGTTAGAAAGAATAGTTTTTATGCAAAAATAACAGTTGCGTTTTATATTTTTTTATTGCTTTTGATAAGTATTTCACCTATTGTTTGTCTATCTGATCCACCGGTTGTTAGTGTAAATGATATTACTGTTGCGGGTCAAGATATAGTTTATACAAATAAAACATATGCAAATATTTCTGTAACTGTTTCTGGTACGGATGTGTCTAGTTTTATTAATTGGGATGATAGTCTTGTTGGTTATTGGAATTTTGAAGCACCTGGAGCATTTGGCTATGTTAATGATAATTCCTCTTATAATAATGCTGCAGATTTTACAGATGGTAGATCATGGGATAATAGCACTGATGGTAAGTATGGATATGGTTTTTATTTTAATGGATCTGATCAAGGGCATCTAACTGTAGATAGTGATAATTCTCTTAATATCACTGATGAGCTTACTATTGAACTATGGATTAAAGAGTTTGAAACAACTTTTAGTAAGACTTTTGGAGGGGAGTATAATGATTATGGTTATTCAGTTCAACAAACCAGTGATGGCGGATATATAATAACTGGAGAGTATAATTGTCACATAGATGTTAATACAGGAGATATAATTATTATTAAGACAGATTTAAATGGAAATGTAAATACTGATAGCAATAGCTGGAAAACAATCATTAAAAATAAAGATGGCGGGGAAAATATTGGTAACTCAGTTAAACAAACAAGCGAAGGAGGATATATAATAACAGGTAGCACGTATAATGCCAGCGAGCCGGAAAATCTGAATCTTTGTCTAATAAAAATAAATTCTACTGGTTATTATGGATCTAATGATGTTTCAACTTGGTTTAAATCTTATGGACAATCTGAGGATGAAGAAGGGTCTTCTATTCAACAAACAAGCGAAGGAGGATATATAATAACAGGTTATACAAAATCTTTTGGTGCAACAAAAAGAGATACATGGATTCTTAAGACAAATTCTATGGGGAATTATACCCCAAATAACAGCACAATGTGGAGTAGTGTTATTAAAACTTTATATGGAGAAGATGATCGAGGTTGGTCCGTTCAGCAAACAGCTGATGGAGAATATATTATAGCTGGATACATAGGCATTACCCCTAATGATAGAAATCTTTCATTAATTAAATATAAATCCGATGGAACTGTTAATTGGAGTGAAAACTATGGGTGGGGAATGTATGATCTTGGTTATTCAGTTGAGCAAACAAATGATAGAGGATATATTATAACCGGTTATACAAATTGTACCAATCTAACCTCACTTGAAAGAGGAGATCTGTGGATTTTAAAGACAGATGAAAATGGAACCACAATTTGGAACATGACATATGGCGGAGCAAACTTTAACGTTGGACGTTCAGTTAAACAAACACGTGACGGTGGATATATCATAGCTGGGCAAACGAATAATACTGATAATGAAGACCATGATGTTTGGCTAATTAAAACAAATGCAAGTGGTAACGAACTGTGGAACAGAACCCATGGGGGAAATCTAGACGATAAAGGCTGGAAAATTCAACAAACTACCGACGGCGGTTATATTATCATCGGTGAAACTAATTCTAGCGACAATCAGGATATTTGGCTTATTAAAACAGATGCATATGGAAATATTACACAGAGCAATAATAGCCAGAGTTTAAACAAAACACTTGTTGGTAAAGGTAGACGCGCATACCAATTAGAATTACATAATGGAACAATCTATGGTTATTTGAATAATAATTCACTTGTAAGTAATGAATCAAGTCTTTATAATCTGTCTCAGCAATGGAACCATGTTGTTTTAACTTATAATCATACGAATGTTAAATTATATTTAAACAAAAAAGAAGTAGCAAGTGCTACTTTTACAGGAGATATTTCTCGTAGTCAAGAAAACCTGATTATCGGCAAAAACTTTAGTGGAATAATGGATGAAATTCGCATTTGGAACAGAAGTTTGAGTTGGGAAGAAATAAATGCATCATATAACTGTTCGCAACCTTATTACAAAAACTTCACAGGTTTATCAGAGGGAAATTACAATTATTCAATCTGTTCAATCGACAGTAATGGAAATGAAACTGAAACAGAAGGAGTTTTTTTAATTGATAATACTGCTCCAATTTGTACAATAGACTATAATTCTTCTTCAACATATTTTGCAGCGGGTGCTCATCTTAAGATTTTTGCTAACTTTATAGAACCTGATTCAGGTATGGATAATAATACAGTAACAATCTATATCTCCACAGAAGGAAATGGTGATCTTGTTCAAACAAGTATGAATAAAACAAATTTTACTCATTATTACTATAATTGGCCTATACCTTCAGGAAGCGACGATGATGGCAACTTCATGATAATGGTCAATGGAAGTGATAACGCAACAAATTCAGTGTCACAAACTAGTTCTGCAAAAAAAATAGATAACACAGGACCAACCTTCATAACAGGAATTGAATTTAATAAAACTGAAAACTATTACAATGGTTCTGATTTGGTAAAGATTTTTGCAAACTTTACAGAAACAGGCTCTGGAATTGATGAAACATCTGTAAAGATAACTATTACAAATATATCATCTGGTTCGGTACTAAACAACAGTATTTTAATGACTCCAATTAATAATACTCATTGGTACTTTGACTGGCATGTCCCTGATGATCAAAATTGTAATGTAAATATATCTATAGAAGCAAATGATAATGTTTCTAACACTATATCTGGTATAAACTTTACTACAACAAAAGATATTGATAACATCCACCCTGAAATATCAGGGGTTAATGCTAGCAGTATAACTTATTATTCAGCTAAGATAAATTGGACAACTAATGAAAATGGCACAGGACGTGTAGAATATGGCCTTACAAATTCTTATGGAGATTCAAAAAGTAATATATTATCAAATTACACAACTTTAACTGGACTATCATCAAATAAACAATATCACTATAGAGTTATATGTTATGATATCGCAGGTAATATGGCAAATTCAACAGATTATACATTTACAACGCTTAAACAATCACCTGGTGGAGGAAATGGAGACAGCAGCGCCACACCTCAAGAACAAACAAATGAAACCTCAGAGAACATTACTCAAAATCAAAATGATACTGATACAATAAATATAGTTGATGAAATAGATTTTTTTGAAGAAAAAATCGAAAATATTACAGCGGGAGAATACATAAAAACAAATATTACTTCAGAAAAAACAATTATTATCTGTATAGAATTTGAATCAAAAATAAATCTTACTAATGTAACTATAAAAATAAATGACACACAAAATCTCAAAGATGATATTGATGAGCCAACAATAGAGGATTTACAAAAATATTTCCAAGATAAAAATGTTACAAAAATATTAGTTTACAAATTTGTAAATATAAACATATCAACAAATAACACATACATTTTACAAAACATAATAAAAAATGCTAAAATAACATTTAAAATTGATAAAACATGGAATGTTACTAATGACTTAAACAATATAACATTTTTAAGATATAATAATACTTGGGAGATATTACCAACAAATCAAATAGACATAGATAATGATTCTTACTTTATCTTTGAATCAATAACACCCGGTTTTTCAACATTTGCAGTAGTAGGAAGTAAAGTAATAGAAAAAGGAGAAACATATACAGACAAAAAAGATGAAATACCATGGATACTAATAATTGGTTTTATAATATCAGCAGTTGTAATACTAATAATAATTCTATTTAAAGCAAGATATATCTATATAAAAAAAGAAGAACAGAAAAAATAAAAAAATATTTATTAAAAAATGAAATTATCTTCACGTACTAGAAGAACCATTGCCCGAATACCCGGAAGAACCACCCGATGAAGGAGAACTCTGGCCACTACCTGAAGAACTACCGCCAGAACTACTACTTGAACTTGATGATGAACTGCCGCCAGACGAGCCTATTGCAACATTGCCAGAATAACTATTACCATTCTGTGAATATGCAGACCAAGCATAGGCACCAGATGATAAATATGTATGGACATGAGTCGTTTCATAAATATTACTTGCAGTACCGTCACCAAAATTCATCATACATTCAACAGAAAATACGAAAACAGCTGTAGAATCACTTACTGAAACATACGTATCAATGTTAGCAATTGGGTCTCCTGAAGAATCACCACCTGCACCTGATAATCCTCCAGACATAATATTAGAAAGCAAATAGTTTAAAAATAGATTATCTAAAAAATTTGAACCAAAATAACTACCGGAAGAATAACTTTGTGCATTACTAGTAACAGAGGGCATTGGCAGCGAAACAGGGAAAGAATTACTAAGCGCATTGTTAACACTATAACTTTCTTCATCTTCTTCATTTATTTTAACAGTAACAGTATCAACATTATAGTGTTCTGGATCGTCACAGTCAATAACTTTTAAGAGAACAGTGTATGTTCCATTACCTCCAAAACTTACAATATACGTTGGCCCAAGTTCAGTTATTGGAATTCCTCCAGAATCATCTTTTTTCTTAGAACCCCAGTAATAATGACAAATTCCATTATTTTCACCATCAATATTATCAGGATCATAGCTAGCATGGCCATAAAATTCTAAATTATCACCTATATCTCCTTCTAATGTCAAATAAGTGATTTTAGCAAGGGGGTCATCTCCTTCAATATTAATCGTTGCAGTAGCCGAGTCAGTACATCCATCATTATCTTCTACTGTTAATGTAATATATGCTACACCACACCATTGATTATTATTAGGAACATTAAAAGAAAAAACCTTACCAGATGAACTATATCCCCAATCTGCATGCCAGGCATAACTAACAATTTCACCATCAGGATCATAACTGCCAGAACCATCGATACTAATTGTTTCACCTACTTTTATAACCTGGGAAACATCACCCTCAGCAATAAATGCAACAGGCGGGTGTACGTTATCGTCATCATCGTCATCATCGTCATCATCGTCATCATCGTCACCATCATCGCCATTTGGATCCGAAGAGTCATTGCTATTATCACGAGGGTCACAAACATCGCCAACATCATCGCCATCAACATCTTCCTGACCTGGATTATAGATATAAGGACAATTATCTGAAGGGGTAGGCCAACCATCACAATCAGGATCACTAGGTGGACAGCCATCATCATCGTCATCATCGTCATCACCACTTATAGTACCACCGCCTCCGATAATATCATCACCGCTGACGCCACCACCGCCAACACCAAGTATACCAACACTAGGACTATTGCCACCAGAAATCAAAGAAACAAGTCTACTATAAATAGAGAAAAATAAACCGGTACTAGAACTAACATGCGAGCTAATGGAATAACTTTCGCTAGTCAAAGATTGAGAACTACCTGAAGAACCAGATACACTCACACTATTTTCATTACTACTAGTCACTGAATTATCAGTTGTAACAACAGTATTAACCTCACTTGATTCTTCACTACTTGCTTCAGAACCACCAGATACATCACCAGAAACATCAACTACAACTTTATTTAAAGATCCTTTTGAAGGTTCATTAACAACAATATTAGAAGAAGGCTCTTCAACACTTACATTATCACTAACACGAGACTTAGAAACAACAGCTCCATAAACGCTGCTTGTAACCATAACCAGAGCTAATAACACAGCTATAAATAAATACGTTTTTTTCATATTCTTCTTACCACCTTTATTTTTTATTATACTTCATCCACCGTAATGACTTATGCCATCACCGCAATAAGCTATACTTCTCTAAGTCTTAGTATATAAATCATCGGCGTTACAATAACAAAACAACAAGTACGTCAAAATGGAAAAATATCAACTATTATTTTTCAAAATATCATACAAACCTAAAATACTACAAACATTATGTTGAACATAATCAATTCTAATATCAAAACTATTAAGAGAATAACAAAAACCACCAAGGGCACGCTCCGGGTTTAATAAATAACTTACATTTTCTTCTCTAAACTGTGTTTTAAGTTGAAAATCGACCCCCAATCTAATAGATCTAAGTATCCTCTCAGCCGCATCTTTTTCACCAAAATCAAAAACTAAATGATAAGCAGCAACAAGACCTTCAGAACGAGTAGCAGTTGAAGCCGAACTTGGTGGAATATAATAACTACCAAGCCAATCAGGATGCTCTGGCTGTCTATTAACACCATCGCACTGTAAAAGCATTATACCCTCTGACAGATTCATACTATGCTCAAAATACAATGAATTGTTTCTATACCGATACAATTCATTTAAAGCCATAAGCAACCAATGATCATGAATCAAATCATCAACAGCCACATTCTTATCTCTAACATTTATAAGATACTTAGCACCTTTCTCAGCAACATCAAGCCAAGTTTCATTATGATCTAACTGATACAATCTACAAAGAGCAAGCAAAGCCTCACCAGGATAATACTCAGAATCCCAATCATAAATATATCCAGTTGAATACTCCTGTTTACAAATAAAATCACCTGACTCATTTTGAGACAGTTTAATAAAACGAGTTAAATTCTGTATAACAGTTAAATAAGTATCATTACTAGTAACTTTCATATGTTCAGCAAGAGCAACAACTGCTAAAGCATTACCACCAAGTTTTACTTCATCATCATAAACAATACAAGTACTACTATTATCAAAAGGTTTTACAAAAGAAAGAAGATAAACTATAGCTTTTTCAGCAGAACGCAATAACCTTTCATCTTTAGTAACATTATAAAGCTCAAGCATACAATAAACTGTACCAGCATGACGAAGAATGTTATAACTACTAGATTCCTTACCACTCGAAGCATTATACTTATAAACAAAACTTCCATCAGCATTTGTAGCATTAATAAGATAATTACCACCAAGTACTGCAGACTCTAGAAGAATATCACAATAAACTCCTTCATCAGAATCATTAAAAGAATAAAGAACTAAAAAACTAGTGAATAATAAGATAACAATTATTGCAAACGAACCAATTTTAAAGAGTGAACCATTCATAAATTACAATAATAAAATCACACTCCTTAGTTTTAAAACTTGTTATATACTAATTATTATTTTAATTAGCAAAATATTAAGCATAAGGATTTAAATATTAAAAGTGCATACTGCGTTACCCTACTTATAACAGGTGAACAACTTGGGTAAAGGAATAAATGCAGCAAGAAAGCTAAAAAAAGCCAGAAAACAACAACTCTGGAATGATAGATACTATAAAAAACGTGTACTGCGACTAAAACAAAAAGCAGATCCACTTGAAGGTACAGCGCAAGCCAGAGGAATAGTAATTGAAAAAGTAGGAGTAGAAGCAAAACAGCCTAACTCTGCGATTCGTAAATGCGTAAAAATACAGCTAATAAAAAACGGTAGACAAATAACTGCTTTTGCCCCAGGTAACAATGCCATTAGTTTTATTGATGAGCACGACGAAGTAATAGTTGAAGGTATAGGCGGACGTATGGGACGTTCATATGGAGATATCCCTGGTGTTAGATTCAAAGTAATAAAAGTAAATGATGTATCATTAAATGAAATGGTTAAAGGTAGAATTGAAAAGGCAATGAGACGATAAATATGACAAAAAAAGATACTCAAAAAACAAATGATTTCTTCCCGATGCTATCTAAATACAACATGGATGAGGTAAAAATAGAAGACCTAGGACTTGCACGATACATAAACCTAGAAACAGAAAACATTTACCTTGGCGGGATCTACAGCAACAAACTTTTTGGAAAATCCAAAATGCCGATAGTTGAAAGACTAATAAACAACCTAATGAGAACAGAAAACTACAACGGCAAAAAAACAAAAGCCTACAAAGTCGTACGTGATGCTTTTGACATAATTGATAAAAAAACAAAGAAAAACCCAATGCAAGTACTAGTGGATGCGCTTCAAAACTCTGCTCCAAAAGAAGAAACCACGCGTCTAAGATTTGGTGGAATAAATGTTCCAAAAGCAGTAGATGTAGCACCTCAAAGAAGACTTGATGTAGCAATTAGAAACATTACACAAGGAGCATTAAATGCAACATATAAAAACAAAAAAAGCGTAGAAAACTGCCTTGCAGATGAAATACTAAAAGCTTCAAAAAACGATGTAGCATCATCTGCCGTTGCCAAGAAAAACGATGTTGAAAGAATTGCAAAATCCGCAAGATAAAAAAATTAGTTTATAATTTAAAGATTATAATGACTAGAGGTAAAAAGTATGGGTAAGAAAGAAGATAATATTAATAAAGCAACAGCTTTAATGAATAAACTAAGTCAAATTAGAAATATTGATATTGCTGCTCATATTGATCATGGTAAAACAACTTTTTCAGACAACCTACTAGCAGGCTGTGGTATGATGAGTGAAGAGCTTGCCGGAAAACAACTAGTCTTAGATTATGATGAACAAGAACAAGCACGAGGTATAACAATTAATGCCGCGTCAGCAAGTATGGTTCATGATTTTGAAGGAAAACAATACCTTATAAACTTAATAGATACACCAGGACACGTTGACTTTGGAGGAGACGTAACACGTGCGATGCGTGCAGTAGACGGCTGTATAGTTTTAGTATGTGCAGTAGAAGGAGCAATGCCACAAACAGAAACAGTTTTACGTCAAGCATTACGTGAAAAAGTAAAACCTGTTCTATTCATAAATAAAGTTGATCGTCTCATAAACGAACTAAGAGTAACACCAGAAGAAATGCAACAACGTTTCATAAAAATCATTACAAAATTCAATGAACTTTTAAACAAAACAGTCCCAGATGAATTCAAAGGTAAATGGAATGTAAAAGTAGAAGATGGAACAGTTGCTTTTGGTTCTGCTTTTCATAACTGGGCAACAAGTGTACCATATATGAAAAAAAGTGGTCTTACTTTTAAAAATATTTATGATTACTGTAACAACGACAACCAAAAAGAACTTGCACAAAAATCACCAATACATAAAGTAGTGCTTGACATGGTCGTAAACCATTTACCAAACCCTGCTGTAGCACAAAAATACCGTATACCCCACATCTGGCATGGAGATATACAAAGTCCACTTGGAAAAGGCATGATAGAAACAAATGAAAATGGACCATTATCGATAATGATTACAAAAATTGTTATGGATCCACATGCAGGAGAAGTAGCAGTTGGCCGTGTGTACAGTGGTAAAATACAACGAGGACAAGAATTATATGTTAGTGGTATGCCAAAAATCAACCGTGTACAACAAGTAAATTTAATGGTCGGTGCAGATAGAATACCAGTAGATCATGTAAGTGCTGGTAACATTGTCGCTGCAACAGGAATAAGAGATGCAATAGCAGGTTGCACAGTAACAGACAAAACTGATGCTGAACCATTTGAAAAAATAGTACATGTAAGTGAACCGGTTGTAACAGTTGCTGTTGAAGCAAAAAACATGAAAGATTTACCAAAACTAGTAGAAGTATTAAGAATGATTAGCAAAGCAGACCCAAGTATCGTAATTAATATTAATCAAGAAACCGGTGAAAACCTAATGAGTGGTATGGGTGAGCTACATCTTGAAATTACAGAATATCGTATCAGAAACGAACACAAAGTAGACATAATAACTTCTGAGCCGATTGTCGTGTATCGTGAAAGCATTTCAAAGAAAAGCCCGACTAAATTTGAGGGAAAATCACCAAACAAACACAATCGTTTCTACATAGAAGTAGAACCATTACCAGAAAACATTATCAAAGCAATATATAACAATGAAATACCTGAGAATGTAAAAAAATACAAAAATGAAACACTAAAAAAACTACAAGAACTAGGAATGGACAAAGAAACAGCAAAAGGTGTTTTTGGATTAAAAGGACTTAATCTTATAACCGATGTAACAAAAGGTATACAATATTTGTTTGAAACACGTGAACTGATAAAAGAAGCATTTGATGAAGTAATGAAAAGTGGACCTACTGCTAGTGAACCCTGCCAAGGATTACTTGTAAAACTCGTGGATGCAAAACTACATGAAGATACAATACACCGTGGTCCTGCACAAGTAATACCTGCATCAAGAAACGCAATATATGGTGCTATTACAATCGCAGGTCCCATACTACTTGAACCAATACAAAAAGTATTTATTAGCACACCACAAGATCTAATGGGAGATGCATCAAAAGAGTTAAACCAACGCCGTGCACAAGTAAAAGATATGCAAACCGAGAAAGACATGGTAAATATTGATGCAAAAGCACCAGTCGCAGAAATGTTTGGTTTTGCAAGTGCAATAAGATCAGCTACAGGTGGACGCGTACTATGGAACACAGAAAACATGGGTTTTGAGCCTTTGCCAAAACAATTACAGCCAGAAATAGTAAAACAAATACGTGAAAGAAAAGGACTTAAACCAGAGCCATACCCAGCTAGTTACTATATGGACTAAGATTTAGTCCAACAAATTTTTATTTTTTAATTTAACTTTTTTTAAATAATGATGTATATCTAAAGTACTGGCACAATGGAAATTAGATTCTCATTGATAATGACGATAAATTATTAAAAATCCTCAATGACAATGAGAAGGTATAAAAGATCCTATCAGAAAATTCTCACATTAAAAAATGATATATAATTTTATATTCTTCAATAACCAAAAGTATGATTTTTTATAACTATAACTTATCTCAACTCATTTTCTCGATTAATAAATTTGGTAATCACAATTACCGTAATTTGATTTACGCTCTTATCTTTTTTATTTCTATTAAAAAATTAAAAAATATTAAATTCTACCTCATATTTACGTTTTATGAGGATGCACTATGGACAAAGGAACAATACCAATAAATAAAGATTTTGAACTTGAATATAGATACTACGATAAAGATCCTAATTTTAAATACTTCAACAGAAGATTTGAGATATACGTTCTTGAGAAAAGAACACTAAAGAAAAACTATATAATGCACATGGATAACGCAAACCCCCGTGAAATGATGCCGACGGTACACAAAGCATCCACCGGTGGAAAAAAACATGATTTTGGAGTAACAACTCTAAACTGGAATGATATAAAAACAAAGTTTACAGATCATATAGTATTAGAACTTGGTGAAAAAGAAAGAGAAAACATTAGAAAAGCAATAAGCAAACTATCGTCACCTAAAATTTAATTTATAAAAATTATACCCAAGTTTTACACCAATTATTTAGATCATTTTCAATAATATCAAACTCAGGTAGTTTTCCTATAATTAAATCTTGCATATCTCTCTTCCACATGTTACGTTTTTCGTTGACTTTTTCCAATAGTTCTTTTAGATTAAAATTTAATTTATAAATTTTTAATTTTTTATTCACAAGCAAGACATCTATTGAGACATTTTTTTTAGATAAAAACCAAAGATCATAGATGTCACGTGGTTTATCCCTAGTTAAAATACATCTAATTTTTTCTGCAGCTATTTCCCCTTCACCAAGCACAGATAATTCAAAAGAAGGTATTTCAGGATAATTAGCAACAAGTAATCTTTCAAGAGGCAATATCGGTTGTTCTCTCTTGCTGATATTTATTGTTACTCTTGACATGCTATTCTTAGTTCCATCATAAAGTGGTCCTCTTATTGCAAAGCGAATATTTGTTTCATTGCTATATTCTATTTTTTCAGTAATTGTTCTTCTCATTCCCGTAAGTTCCAAATTCCTAGTTATTTTTTTTATCATCTTATCTACATCAAATCTTTTTCCAATCAAGTCAAAATCAAGATCCTCGCTAAAGCGGTTAAGGTTATAGAATTTATATAGTGCCGTTCCACCTTTAAAGACTAAAAAACGTCTATAGTCAGATAAAGCAAATAATAAAAGCTCAAGCAGATAATCCTTCTCTGCATTTCTAATTGGTAAATGTTTTGCCTCAGAAATTCTTGCAAGTTCTGCTCTTGATATCATTATATCCCTCTTATGTTAACAATAATTCCCCATTTTTTATCATTTAACCCCAAGCTTGGGAAAGACACATCAAGGGGTATCATTCCTGCATGCATCTGTTTTTCAAGATTTTTTGCATATTTACATCCTAAGGATTCAAGCATCCAGCCAAATCTTTTTGCAAGAGCCAAGTTTTTTGTTCTAAGGACATAGTCCACAATTTTTTTGGTAGAAATTTTTTTAATATTTTCTTGCAAGATAAAATATATCTCAGAAGTTGAAATTTTTTTAAGTAAAACTGCATCTATCAAAGCTTTTTCAGGTTCTACCATAAAAACTTCAAAATCTTGTATTTTTATTTTTGAAAAACCAAAAAAATATTCTGGTCGAATTTTTTCAAAAATAATAGTTGTGTTCATTATCTGTATTTTTTCACGACTTTTTAAACGTGGAGTTATTACAGAGATTTTATTTGGTATTTGCTCAGTTAAATTATGATATCTTAGTGCAGCCCAAAGAGAGATGTAGCTTGGCCATATTATTCTTGAAGCAATAATCATTGGATCTTCTTGTACTGTGTAAACATTTCTTTGGATTTGTTTTACAATATCTCTATTTTTTAGCCTATTCAGGTGCATTTTTGCATAAGTTTTATCTTTTTGAATAATGTTTGAAAAAGTATCGATATTAAATACAGGATATTTTTCAAGTTTTTTAGATAGTTGTAAAGTTTTCATACTATAATATATAGGACTTCATCATTAATAAATTTTGTTATGCGCAGGTAATCAATATTGATTACCTACGCAATAAAAATTTTACAGAATAATATAGATAGAATAAGCAATAATTACAAAATCAACTGACTAATATTCAGTTATTTTGTATTTACCATGCACAGGCTCATAAATCTGACCTTGACGCTTAAGGCGATCAAGGGCTTCTTCAACTTTACCTGATTCAAGACCCTCTATTTCTGCTTCACGTATAATATCACTACGCATAGCATTACCATCTTTTGCCTCAGTACAAAGCCTCTGAATTATATCCATTAAAATACGCATTCTATCATGCTGACTATGACTAATACCCGTGGCAATAATATCAATATCAAATTTTCCGGTCTCACGATCCATACCAACACGACGCAGATACTGCTCAATTATGTGAATCGAACGCTTTGCATCATCTATTGTTGCCTCCTGACTAAGCCTTATCTTTGCACTAGCCTCAGCAAGACGCACAAATGCCTCAAGCTGCCTAGGGGTAAAAGCAACAGTATCCTCAGAAGAATTCCTAAAATTAACATAATAATTCTTAATCATTTCAAGTGCATCATCAGAAATAACAGGGAAAATATTACGCTTAGCATAAGCGACATATTTACGCAAAAACTCTGGTTCAAAAACAGGCTTAACTATTTTTAAGAGAGCTTCTTGTTCTTTTTTAGTATATTTTGATTTCTTAAAACCTTTAATATTTTGTGAAACCTCACCTGCTTTATGCGTCCAAAGGATATGCTGAGCAAGTTCATCATCTTGCTTCCTATTGGGTTTATCAATTATTGAAAAAACAAGATCAAAACGAGAAATAAGTGCTGGCGGCATATTTATTTGCTCATGTATTGGTAAAAACTCATCAAAACGACCAAGTTTTGGATTAGCTGCAGCAAAAATTGCACAACGAGATTTAAGCGTTGCATTAATACCTGCTTTAGCGATACTAATCTCTTGCTGTTCCATTGCCTGATGCAGACTACTTCTATCTGTATCCTCCATTTTATCTATTTCATCGATACAAGCAATACCCATATCAGCAAGAACAAGAGCACCAGCCTCAAGCGTCCACTGCCCCTCACCAAACTCATCTCGGACAGCAGCAGCCGTAAGACCTGCCGCAGAAGATGCTTTACCAGAAGCATAAACACTACGAGGAGACAACTTACTCATATACACAAGCATCTGAGACTTAGCAGTACCCGGATCACCCACAAGAAGTGAATGAATATCACCACGAATACGAGTACCATCAGGCATATCCTTTGCAATACCACCAAAAAGCTGCAAAAGAAACGCTTCTTTTTCAACACTCATACCATAAATAGTAGGTGCAATACTAGAAGTCATCTTCTCATAAAGCGCAGGATCCTTACTAACCTTAATTATTTCCTTTTCATCCTCAGGGGTAACCTCTACCTCTTCAAAAGCAAACTCCTGACTTTCAATACTAATTGCATCCATAGTCTTATCAAAAGAAGTAAGCTTATACGTACCACGACGACGCTGCATAGAATGCAAAATACCATTCACAACAACCCTATCACCAGGCTGAATCTCACCTACTAAATCATCCTCTAAAAAAACAGTTATACGCTCAGGCTGCGCACCACCACGCAAACCCTCAGGATTCTCCTGAATCTCAATTTTTTGACTATCAATAAACTCAGAAAGACTAGACAAAAGCTTAAAACTAGAAACACGACCACAACCACCCTGATCCTCATAACACTCAGAAGGTTCCTTTAAAATATCTTCATCCTGCTCAATTCTAACAACAGCACCACACTTAACACACTGAAAAGCCGCAACCAAAAGCTTAGGACGAACCTCAGTACGCTTCTTAACAAGACCATCGATAGCCATCATTTTTCCAAGATGACTAGAACGAATACGACGAATAATAATATGATCAGCATCAGGAAGATTTTTTACACGAAAATGAAGCAAAAGCTTATTTTCAGATGCAACATCAATATTTTTAAGGGCTTCATCAGCATTAAAAACAGCTTTATAAGGCTGCTCAAGAACAATCTCAGCAAGCTTAGAATCAGCTTTATCAATATCCCAATAATCAACAAAAAGACTACGTTTATCAGGGTAACTAAGAGCAACTGTTTCAATTTGTGATTTACAGTTCTCCTCAAAGAATTTCTGCCATTGAGCAATTAAGCTTTCATCCTTAAGCAACTTTACCAAATACTATTCCCCCAAAACTAAAGGTAAAAAAATGATAACAGACTTTGTTTTATAAAGATTTTTAGAGCCTTGCTAAATGTATTTTTAGCGGGCGTGAGAACTCCGCGAGTGGGTGCACGTGACAAATATTGACTACCCGAATGCCTTCTCGACCCCGTTAACCCTTCGAGCATCAGCAGTCTACGGTAAGGCTGCTCACTTCCGTGCCTCACCCGGTTCCCGCAGCTAAGATGGACGTATAACTCTCCAGCTATACGAAACCATCACCTCTAATCCCAAAGGACAAGGTCTCATAGTTAACAAATGGATCAATAAATGCTCGACGCATCGCCTCTTGGGTTCAACCTCAGCATGAAGGCGATTTCTGATAACAGGGAACGCCTACCTCCCCAGTCTATCCCACACCTATCGCCAAACAAACACAAACTTTTCCATTGTTTTTCTTATAGCGAACGTTTCATAATGGTAAATAAGTTTTTGAAGAACTGGAAGAACAACAAAGCAATAGCAACCACAAGAATAGCAATATCACGAATAAGAACAAACATCTGCGTAGTGTTATCACCTTGGGCTTTTGCCATACCCGCATAATATGAATCCATTATAACAAAAAAAAGCATCACTGCTACAACAAAGAATAATATTATATTAACATATAATGACCATTTATACCAAGTTTTTTTAGTAGTCTGACGAACAATATTTTCAACCATCTCAAACAAACTCCTTACAACAAAGCATATAAAAGAATAAATATATCAAAGTTATGCTTTAAAACCCTATTTTTAAAAAAAATCATCAAGTTTAGTAGTTTTTGCCTTATCACTAATAAAAAGTGAATCAATAGATTTTTCAACTAGCTTTATACGCTGACGAGCATAAGGAGAAATATTATAACGCTGAGCAACCTCCTTTGAAATATCAAGATATTTCTTTACCGATTTCTCATGAACAGTAAGAGTAAGTTTACCCTTACAAGTAGTACAAACACCCTGCAAAGGCGGACGACGATAAGTAATATTACAACTAGGACAACGAACAGACTGCTTGCTAAAAGCACGAAGATTACCAAGCATATCTGGTAAAAAATGCCTCTCAATTACTTTATATGCGACATCAGCTTCATCAACAGCACGTATTTTTGCTGCAAGATTTAACTGCGCATTCATCTTATCCATCATAGTCTTTAAAGTCTTATAATTAGACATAGCAGGACCCTGCGAAATATCTTCTGTATCATGAGTAAAACCAAAATGCTCATATTGAAGTTCTGTTCCAAGACGGGATGCTACAAGACCCATATTTTTTTCAAGTTCTTTAGAATGCTCATGACGAAGAGTAGACTCATAAAAATCAAGTGGATAACGAGTAAGCGTATCAATATTATGTGCTTCTTTATCTACTTCCGAAGGATCGATACGCGTAGTAAGAATCAAGGGTAAATCCATTTTACCACCACGTTTATCAGGAATATAAGAATGCGAAAAATTTAGAAGGGCGTCTAAAAGTAACATAAGACCATCTTCGTCCCCGTCCGCGTTTCGACGTTTCGCTGCATGATAAAATGGATGAGCATAACATACTTGCGAATCTGTAAAACCAATTATTCTAGATAACGATCCTGCTGAAGTATGAGGCGCAAGTCCTACAGTCAAGTGTCCTGTTAGGTTTTCTAGTTTACGTATATTGTAGAAACGTTTCATATCATAGAATTTAACAAGTAAATCATCTAAGAATCTTGCAACTTGAG
>Ga0105099_10000273_pt1 | contig 34979 bp, 57 predicted proteins | sample PPLLak3cmMay2015_2_FD_79138 | JGI IMG/M metagenome (GOLD analysis project Ga0105099, IMG submission 79138) | Freshwater sediment microbial communities from Prairie Pothole Lake near Jamestown, North Dakota, USA - PPLs Lake P8 Core (1) Depth... | ecosystem: Environmental > Aquatic > Freshwater >... | reverse complement strand
GCGGACCATTTTTCACCCCTCTCCGATTCCACGAACTACACGGAAGGGAAGGAATTGGAGGTTACTATACTTTATAATCTTTATAAATATAGTAAACTTTATATTATAAAAATTTTAAGCAATCATCATAAAATGATTGCATTCTTTGAAAAAATATAGTATACTTAAAATTATTATAGCAATCATTATAAAATGATTGCATTCCTTGAAAAAATATATTATATTGTTATCATTATAAAAAGATTGCATTTTATTAAAAAATATAGTATATTATAAAAGAAAGGTAAATTATCATGAAAGTATCTATAAAAATAAATATGGATAATGCAGCATTTAAGGAAAACGAAAACGGTATAGAATTGCATCGTATATTATCTCATGCAGCGGAAAAAATACAGGGTAACGAATGGCATATAGGCGACCGTATTTTTTTACTCGATATTAACGGCAATGACGTAGGATCAATAAATTTTCGTAAATAGAAAGTATAAAATCATGAAACTCATAATATCAGAAGAAAAATTACTCGAATTATTGCCGCATGGTGCTGGAATAGATTGTAAATGGAATATCCATACATGCCACAATGGTAATATTATTGCCAAAAATTTTTTTCATGCCATGAATGAAAATGGCATGTATGACGGTTACATGGGTTTTACAGTAAGGATATATCGGGAAAAAAACGATCAGTTTAATTTATTAAAGGGGCCATGCGAAGGAAAAACGCAAGTCGTATGCCGTAAAGGTGATATATCTTTTTCTCTTTCATGCTGCGAAAATCGCCGTTCTTTTTACGGTTTAAAAGAATATTTATACGACACTTTACACTATTCGCTTGAAACAATTCTCACCAAAAGAATAGAAATTATATAAAAAATCATGGTTATCCTTTACGAAGAAAATAACCTCTTAATTCCGGCATATGCATTATCATCAATTGTTAATGATGATAATATCGGTATTGATGAAAGCGATGAGGATGCAATTAATAATTATATGGGATATTATTACGACAAAGCTAAAAAACTGGGGGGAATGGTTATATTTTCCCCTGGCGATGATGAAGCTAAATTTAGTAACCGTCCAGAATTCGGATTGCCTTGCGACTGTATACGATGTACGATAATTATCGTAAAGTATTAAACAGCTATAGAATGGATATTATTATGCCAAAACGTCACCGCTGCCATTCTTGCGAATTACTCTGTATAAACGGCATTATGTGTCATGAAACCGGGTGTTCTGAAGCATGGAAAGACGAAAGACGATCATGTTTATGGTGCGGAAGTTTGTTCACCCCTGAAACAAGGTTCCAGCAATGTTGCGATGAAGATTGTTCATCCGCCTATTCAACATAAGGAAAAATCATGCTTATCATAAAATGCACCCTACCTATTTCTAAAGAAAACGCTTGCAAATTACTTGCAATTCGTACTTATGATACTGCATTACCACAACAGTGGCTTAACGATATAACCGAAAAAACAGGCGCCGATTATCACCTTGTTTTATCCTCTGTCGTATGGTGCTACGATATATCACCTTTAGGTGTTCCGCGCCCCTTGACTAAATCTATTATTCCAATTCTTAATAATTACGATAAAATAAAGGGTTTTCATTATATGGATAATGAAAATTATACTGTTTTGGATATATAGAAAGGTAAATTTATGCGTCACCGTGAAGCATATTGGAGAGCACAAGAAAAAGTTAGAACGAAAACCGGTAAATTGCCGGAAAATGCTTTTGATTTTATATCAATAAAAAAGATGAGTAAATTCACCTGCGAACGTTGTGGAAAAAACCCTTGTGAATGTGGATATGAAGAAGGTAGTGGTGGTTTTTCCAAAGGAAGCGAAAAAACCTCATGAATATCATAGCGATATATGACGCTGGACAAACAGTAATTGATAGATATACCGTATATTTTGACACTATCGAAAAAATAGAAAACGGTATCTCTTTCCATTCCTGTATCGGTATGTCTTCGCTTCCTTATCATGCTTTGGGTTTTTGTCAACATACATACGGTTTAATAGGTTCCCATAACGGTTTAAAAATTAAAATGGATGATTTACCCTTATCTTGCCAATATGCCGCATATTGTGAAATAGTGCCTTTTTTAATTACTCCGTTAAAAGCGAAAAAACGAAAAGATTCCGAATGGAAACCCGGTTTTTCCGGTAAAAAATATACGGTCATATCCATACATATAGAAACGACCGATTTTTATCCGCTGTTTGTTATTAAAAAACCTTCTTTGGATCAAACTAATTTGATTTATGCCGATGAATGTACTCCCCATATCTATACGTATTTACCACCGAAGAAAGAAAAAACAGTATGAAATCTCGAATAAAAAATATTACTATAAAATGCAGACCCTTACCCGGCGACAGTATACCGTGTCGCGTTTTGGTTTCCGTTGTCTGTTCTTTCATTTTTTTAGATCAAACATTTTGCATACATCGTCCTATTAAAAATATTCGTGACGATTTAAGCAATAGGTATCATTTTATCACCCTTAAAAAAGGGTGGTCCTGTTCTCATTACCTTACCGGGAAGCGTATACCATTATCAGGAAACCCGCTTACCATAAAAGCCGCCAAGTGTCGCGCAATGGAAAGATTAACCGATTTTATCGACAATCACGGAAAAGAAACCCTTATAAGTTTACTTTCACAAAAGGATTAAAAAAATGAAATATCCTTTTTTATGTTGCGACCAATTAACCTCTATATTGATATGGGATTATTATGGTTATTGGAACGAAAATTGTGAATTGCCTTTTTGGGTGACCGATGAAAACCGTAAAAAAGTATCTTTTTTAGTAAACAATTTATCTTCCGCTGATTTACAAATATCCATAAAATTTCATTCTAATGGTGCTTCATGGTGTATTTATGATCCTAAAAACCCGCATATTGAGGAATATACCGGCGCTGTTGGAGGATGCTCTACGGAAGCATCGGCGCGAAGATACGCGGAAAATAATTTTCAAAAACTAAAGCGTTTATATGACGGTGATATAGAAGCATTATTACTATATAAAAAAACCGGTATTCCGTCTTTACCCAATTGGAATACTAACGAAAGCGATTCATGGGGATATAAAAACGGGCAGATGAACCGCGTTTTTCGGTGCAGTGAAATTGCCAAAATAAAAACCTTGTCACAATGGAACGAATCAAAAAGAGATTTGAGCGATTTTCTATCCATAGGCGATTTAGTTTCCGAAGATATAGCGGATTATTTTTTATCCGTGCTCCCCCCGGTAACATGGACAAAAAACGCTATCCAATTAGGTGAACCCTCAAATTTCAATGCAAGCGGGAAACTTACATTTTTAACATTGGAAAAAACCGATAGCGTACTATGGCGATATACGGGAATTAAGGAAAAAATAAAAACATAAAGAAAGGGTCCATATGGTTACCATAAAAAACATTACCGATTGTATTAATACGTATATTGCGGGAGACGTAGAAGATGAACGGATTTATAATTTACTGTTGCCGGTAATAATTGAAAATGACGGAAAACGGATAAATAAGATTTTTGAGCGCAAGATACAAAAAATTTTACCCGATACTAAAATATCGTACTGTTGCAGCATGGCGCACATTAAAATTTTAAAGCCCGCTCCTGAATACTGCCCGGAATATTTAATATCATATAATGGTATAGTTACATTATCTGTTTTTGAAAAAAATACATGGTGCCAAGAAAAGCACCACCACCGGACGGAACAAAATAGGAATATAAGCAAAGAAACGATATTTTTATACAAGAAACATTTAAACGCTGTTGTCGCTGCCGCTGCCTTTTTTGATTCTACTAATATACCGGCGGAATTCTCATTAAAACGCCTTATTCCTTATGAACTAAAAAAGCGCAATTAATCTTATTTCCTGAAAAGGTTTTTATATGGCATGGAAATATCAAAAGTGTAGAGCTTGCAAGACTATCTATACGGATAAAATTGAAATTGACCGCTGCCCGATATGCCGGGGGGAAAAAATTATCCGCTCTGACAGGAAACCAAAACAATAAAAAGGAGAGCTATTGTATGATTTACAAAAAACATACTATTGAAATTTTACCGGACCCTGACCCCATGAACCCCCGGGAAAACGATAATCTCGGAACCATGATTTGCTTTCATCGTCGGTATACTTTGGGGGATAAACATCCGTATACAATTGACAACTATAAATCATGCATAAAAGAAGACTACGGAAATAACCCTCTAATTCTTCCTTTATATTTATACGATCATTCCGGTATAACTATATCAACTTCCCCTTTTTCCTGTCAATGGGATAGCGGCAGCGTCGGTATTGTTATATGTTCCCGGGAAAAGATTTTAAAAGCCTTTGACAGTAAGCGATATACTAAAAAAATCGCGGAAAAAGCGATTGCGTGTATTGTTTCGGAAGTCGAGGAATACGATAAATATTTACGCGGTGAAGCATATGGATACCGTATAAGTGTTAATACAACAGGGTCTATCAATAACGCGGAAACCGTAGATAGTTGCTGGGGATTTACCGATGAGGAATATGCAATATCAGAGGCTAAAAGTGTTATCGATCACCTTTGTAAAAAATCTTTATTGGAAAGAGTTAGCAAACTAAAATCTTATATCCGTAACCGCGTACCGCTGCACAAGCGGGTTTTTTCCGTCTAAATATCTTACATCTGAAAGGTTTTTATATGTATGCTTATTTTGAGCGTTTTACTTTGTCAATGACCTTGAAAGAGGCTAATTCCATTAGTCATCCGGGGAATTGTGAAGATGATGTTAAAGCCTTCCTTTGCAGCGGCAAAATGGATAGACAATTCCGTAAAATATCCGCTGATCTGATTAGAGACGAATTAAAAGAATATGGCGCGTGGGACGATGAAGAATTATCCGATACAACACTTAATAAGGAGCGCATTACATGGATTGCCGCCGGAAACATTGTCGAGACAAGAAAAGACCGGCCGTTTCGGTTAAAATGACCCCTCAATGCACCATGGAAAACCAGACAAAAAAAGAAAAAGCCATGACTATCGAAGAAAAACGCGTTTTTTATCATTGCAATAAACATAAATTATCTTGTAATAATTGCCCCTTATATAATACGTCAAAAAAATAACCTTGACGATACCTTTTATATATGTTATATTAGTATCAACACTATACAGAAAGGTTTCTATGCGAGAACAACAAACATTCCCGTTTTATCTCCCGGATCATCCTGACCTTAATTCCCGGCGCGTATCGCTCATGCTTACCTATGAGCAGATTGTCGCTACGGCGTCCGCTCTTGCGCTCCTGCAAAAAATCCTTTCCATGGGAAAAATCCGCCGTTCTTTTTATGATCCTATGTTATCGGATCATGAAAAAAGCCTTCAAACAGCCGTTCATAACTCTTGTATAAATTGTGCGTTATCTCTTGAGGAGCATGCAAAAGGGGAAAAACATGGAGAAAGATAAGGCAATGCTTATTCGTCTTGACGAGAATAAAAAAATCGATTTGAAGGTTTCGTTATTGCGGCGGAAAATTTCAATGCAATCCCTTTTTGAATCGTTCATAGATGCATTTATCGCGTATGATAACGGACAAAAAAACCCTTTTCTCGATCGTATCATAAAGAACGCCCTTGAACCTTGATTTTCAATTTGTCCAGACCGTAGAGCGTGACGGTATACTCTACAATATGGAACGTGCAGACGTTACCCGTTGCGGTGCTTTCTGGCAGTTGTGGCGATCCCCCGCCGCTGAAGCGGTAAAAAAACTTATTTACATCTCACCCGAAAACGGTAAATTTTACGCCTATCGCCTTAAAAATCCCGATAATCCTCAATCATACGGTGTATTCAATCTTGCCTACGTCCTGAAAAACCCTCACCATTTATTACCCTATCAACCTGTCGCAGTATCTCACATAGTGCAATCAATTATTAATAATGGCGCTGCAACGGACGGCAGCGATACGGGGCTTGGTAAGACCTATGTGGCCCTTGCGGCAGCCCGGGAGCTTAATCTGACCCCTTATATAATTTGTAAAATTGCCGGTATGTCGGGGTGGGCTAAAGTTTGTAAATATATGGATATTAAGCCGGGAATTATTATTAATTGGGAGCAAGCGCGTACCGGCCGGGTCACGGTAAAGAAAAAACCGTTATTGACCCGTAAAAAGCGGTTTTTTTCTTCAGCTTTATCTAATATGTCTAAAAAATTCGGAAAAACTGAAATTACTGAATATAAAAACCGGTATGATTATACATGGCATGTCCCCCCGGGCGGGATTTTAATTTTCGATGAGGCTCATGTAGCTTGTAACCATGAAAGTCAGAACTATGCTCTTTGGACCGCCTCTACGGGACGTTCGTCCATATCCTGTAGTGCGACATTCGCGGACCGTCCTTCGCGCTTACGGGGGCTTTTTACGGTACTTCGTATCATGTCTGAAGACCTTTTCGATGAATGGTTATTGAAGCGGGGACATTTTCTTAATCAGTTCAATGATGTTGAATCTCTTACCGCTGTTGATGACATGAAAGCGATAAACAAAGTATTATATCCCCGGTACGGGTACCGGTTGGCTTATGACGATCCCACGGTAAAAGCCTTTTTTCCCGACGCTATTATACAGACCCATATAATTGATCTTGGCCGTAAAATCACGATTGACCAGAACAAAGAGTATGAGGCTATGATTGCGAAGGCGGCGGAGTACCGGGAGCAGGGTAAACAAGCTCAGGTATTGGTTGCGGACCTTAGATACCGGCAATATGCGGAATTATTGAAAGCGGACGTTCTTATCGATATGGTACAGGATTATTTACGGGAAGGCTTTTGTCCGTGCGTTTTCGTAAATTTCCGGGAAACCTTGCGTTATATCGCGGAAGGTCTTAAAACAAAAAGCCTGATTTTCGGCAATCAGGAAAAATACGGATTATCACGGGACGAGGTGGTAGAAAATTTTCAGATAGGGAAAGAGCGTCTTATATTATGTATGAGTGAGGCCGGGGGTCAATCCATATCCCTGCATGATGTGAATGGTACCGGTCGGCGCATATCCCTTATTTGTCCGACCTACAACCCCATAACGCTACAGCAAGTATTAGGGCGTACTCGTCGGGCGGGATCGAAAACCACCCCGATAATGAAACTGGTATACGCTGCGGGTACGGTAGAGGAAAAAGTATCTGAGCGGGTGAACGAGAAACTTGACAATATCGCCGCTCTTAATGACGGCGACTTGATGGAACCGGATTTATTCAATTTACGAAAGGATTAAGCAATGGGAGTACATTACAAACAGGTTACGGGTAGAGTTCCGTCAATTAATGATCCGCTTGTTCACCGAGACGCAAAGCCGGATTTTTCCACCTTCATATCCACAACCAAAATAGATAGGGTTCAAAATGAAACTTGTCCGAAAGTGTCAGCACGGGTGCGGAAATACGATACTATTAAACCGGCATAGTTCATACCGGGTACGTAACGGATTAAAAGTATGTATGCATTGCGCTTCTGATCCACGTTTAACCGGGTCGCGTTCGTATTTCCGTATTCCTGTTGATGAGGCCAGGTTCGATAATCTCTGTTTGCAACCACGTCCAAAACAATACTAAACACCATGAAAAAAGTAATGTATCAATTTGCGTATGAGATAGATGAAATCGCTCATCCGTATATCGCCAAAAATCACGATGGGGTCTTGACGGGTTTTAAAAACCTTCCGGTCAGGGATTATAATATGCTTGAATGGGTGGATAGTGTTACGGGTCTTCCGGGAGACTTTATACCGCATACGGCATGGGATACGTCTTTACGCGTGACGGCGGAGCTTTTTGACCCTCGTCTTACGGGGGAAGCGCGGCGAAAAAATAAACCGAACAATGCTCCTTACGGTAAAAAAGGAATGCAATTCAACAGGAAAGCGCGGGGTCTTATATGAAGGATGGTTTATTGTTTTTCGACACTGAAACCGGCGGTCTCGACCCGTCGCGGCATCCTGTTTTACAGGTGGCGTGGGTTCTTGAGGTTGACGATAAAGTAGTCTCCACGGATTGTTTTGATGTAAAGCCTAATATTGACGCTGATTTGGTTATCGCCGCTTTAAACGTGAACGGTTTTACCATGGAAAGAATGATGAAGGGTACGAACCCGACGGTTGTCATGGAAAAACTGAGGAGTGACATACTGGCTACCGGGCGTCGTTTTATCCCCGTAGGTCACAATGTAAATTTTGATGTTGATATGGCTCATGCCATGTCGCGGCGGTGCTGTGCAAACTGGTGGTTTAATTTCAGTGTTGAGGCTCCGGTACAACTTCGGAAACCGTTATGTACGAAAGCGATGTCTCATTATCTTGACTATAGGGGTTTTTTATCGTTATCTGATTATAAGCTCGCTACGTTATGTGAGCACTTCGGAATACTTTTGGAAGGTGCTCACGATGCATTGTCCGATGTTTTGGCGACGCGGTTATTGTTCCATGAATTAAATAATCTGATAAACATGCTATGAAAACAATGCAAGGTGTTCTATTCAGTCAAGAAGATTTACAACGCATTGGAAATTTGGTGTTCAATAAATGTGGTAGAATCAAGGATCAAACAGCATGGTTACGCATAAAAAATTATATTAAGGAACTTCAAAACTCAGAGTCCCTTTTATTAGAGGAAATAAAAAATCTGAAATCAGAAATTGATTATATAAAGGCTGAAATAGAAAGTATTATTTCTACCTCAAGGAAAAAAGACCATACAAAGCCTCCTCTTTATTGCGTTCATAGCATTACGGATATTCCGGCATGTCCCACCATAACCCCTTTACAGAAAGGTCTTTTATGAACAACCTCAACACCCCTCAGAAAATCTTCGTTCCCTTCAGCAAGGGGAACGAGGAAAAGAAAGAACCGATCCCGCAAAAAATTTTTCTTACCATAGGACCGGTTGAAATTTCCCTTGTTGCCCTGTACCTCTCCCAGCTTGAAGATCAGGGATGGAGCACTGAACACGTTCTTTTCGGCGGCGTCGTTCAATCTAATCGCATGTCGCTGCTTCCGCAGCAATCGTCAGTGCCGGTACATCATATCATTGTGGCGAAGGTACATAAAGAGGGGGAAGAACTTATCCAACCCCTGCTTACTAATCCCAAAGGGTGATACCATGGAACGATCAACGGCGCTGGGTTTGAATTATACATATTTTCCGAACCTTGATAAAATCATGTTTGAGGACGGCGTATGTTATACCACTGAGGAAGCTGTCATACTGTCCAAAATGAAAAGCCCTGAAGATATACGGGCGGCTCATCTTGTAAAGTCTGTTTTCGGCGGAACGGTGTTAAAAGAGAGCGACGGTCGATCCATTGAGGAACAAGATAAGTCATGGTTTGAACTGGCTGCCCCGGTGCCCGGGGAATTGCCTGTAGAGATGCAAAACGGTACGTCTTTACAGAAACAACGGGTGACGTTACCACCTGATTCTGAAATAATCACCATGGATTTATAGGGGGTGACTGATGTTTATTACCTTTAAATTATGGGCGGAGTACGGGGGATTGGAATGATACATATAAAAATCAGAAGTGATGAAGGGTCGGTAGGTACCAGAAAGGGGTGGTTTATCGCACCGCTTGACGAAAACAAGATGCTGGTTGTTTTCAAGACTGATCCTGAAAAGCGTTTTCAGGTCGTGGATAGAGAGCGTATTTCACTGGACGTTTTTATGCCGCAACGCTTTGAACCGATAGCGCCGGAAAATTCCTTGTCCGTGATAAACAAAAAACTTCGCAACAGGATATAAGTATCCATGACGATGGAAACAATGGATTTATTTATACAATCCAAAATACAGCCGCCGCATTGCAAGCGTATATCGTACATAAACAGTATGCCGATAGAACAGTACGCCCGGAAGCATCAAAAAATAAAAAATAAAAAAGGAAAAAGATTGTGCCGAAAATTACGACGTACCATTATAAACAATTTAAAGTAATTGTATCATATAGTCTGAAGACCTCCTCTTTTACCATTGTTTTACCTGATGAAATGAACCAGTACAGTATATCAGGTACCAGTATATCGGCACACACACTGAAGGAAGTGGAAGCTGAGTTTCGGCGTATTGTGGAATTATTTGTAAAGGAAGGCGCTGAAAGAATAAAATATATCGCGTTATATGCTGAAAATTTTTCCCGTATGGAAGACGACTTTACAAGAGCTAAAGGACATGAAGGTTTTTTAAACATAAAATACGCCATTGTTACACGTATCACCATTAACGGAGAATATCAGTATAGATATTCAAAACATTGTGATCGACCTTCTCTGGAATCATCTTTTTGGAAACATGACGACGTTAAGTTTATTGAATGGACGGAAAAAAGGGAAGCATATTTGAAACGTACCATTGACGCCATAAATGAGATGTCTGAAAAGGTTAAAAGTTTTTTTGAAAGTGATACTGTTGTTGAGTTGATAGATAATAATAAAGGGGTTCTTCAGATAGAGGGAAAATAATACTGAAGGAAAAAACATGATTCGTAGATATATCGAAGTTTCGTGCGATACGTGTAATTGTGCCTGCCATTATCAAGTAGGGTGTGGCTCTGCGGCGGAGCAAGCCCGCTCTGAGGGTTGGATTTTCACCGCCGATGGTCGGCACTATGATTCTGCGGAGTGTTACAAAAAAGTGATGAGGAAGCGGTTTAAAACTTTGCACAATAAAAAACACGCTAAATGTTAGGCGCAATTACTCGAACACGAAAGGCATTCTGATATATGGCGGCAAAAACATTACCGTTAAGTATAGGTCACAATTTCAGAGCACCGTGGAATACTTCGAGTATTCGTTTCCGCAATGCTCCGTGGCGTAAAGTTGTAGATATTCGTTATTATACAAATAAGTATTGTCGTCCTGGTGAGGGATCGATGGCCTTAATTTTAGAATGCGGTCACGAACGGTATGAAAAACAAAGTTACGGCATACATAAACGAATGCGGTGCTCAGAATGTAGAGATGCGCCGCAGGATACTAAGACACCTTCATATATTTTACAATAAAAAAGACCGTCAGGGTGTAGGGGGAGAGGGTTTTACGCCTCTACAATCCTACCGTGCATGGGGGAACCCTTATGTAACCCCACACACCCCTGACGGTCGGTAATATAGGACGTAAAATTTTACGTCTCTACGATATTTTCGATTTCCCCATCTTCCGCCGTCTCTTGCGGCGGATGACGTTTCCCGGGATCGCGGGGACATTCCGGCGGCCGGGTCCACTCTACTACCCCGAGCACCACATCGGCGTTCTCCCATCCCATGCGATCATCAAGCCTGTTCACGAATTTTGCCATTTCAACGGAATCATTTTTCAGCTTTTCAAAGTCCGGGTTCGATTGAACGTAACTTTTCGCCATGTCAACGATAGGGCCTTGCGGCCGCTGGTGGTTCTGTTGCGCTGCCGCCGCTACCGCCATGATCTGCGGCAACAGGGATTCCACCACCCGGAAAATTTTGTCGCCTACCGTTTCTTTAGCCGGGTTCATAAGCTCTTTTATATCCATGGCGGAGAGTACCATCTGTTGTAGTTCCTTTAAAGGGTTTTCGGTTTGCGGTTTGTTGGCCAGTGCCTTATACATATCCAAAAGCTGATTGGAAGCGTTTTGGCTTTGAGACAGTAAAATGGTAAGGAATTTGTTTTGTTCATCCTGCCGCCGCTGTGATGACTGCTGAAGGATGCCTACAAGGGCGGTGACGGCAGGAACAGCGATTGTCAGTATCTTGTCCCATTCGATACGCGGGGGTGCTGGAATAGCCCCCATACCGACAGGCAGACCCAAAGTACGCACCGTATCCATAAGCTCATGAAGGTACTCTTTTGGGCTTTGCTTCTTGTCCTGGGCGTCATCCTTGCCGGTTATGGCGCTGATGAGTTGGCCTTCTATGGTTTTCTCAACCAGCGCGTCCCGGACCTTCGTACCGGTCGCGGACGCTTCACTGATTTTCTTGTTAAGCTGATGAGCGCGGTAATCCGCCGCGCACTTCTCGCTTATGGTAATGGGTATGACTTCACGTCGCGCAACCTGTATTCCTTCCTCGTTTCTGCCGCGCCACTGAAGGACCAGTATATACTGTCCCGGGCCGTGTTCTTTGGCGATGTATTCAGTGGAGGGGATGGCGCGTTTCCATCCTTTGATGTAGATGCTTTGGGCGCTGGTGTCGATGTTTTCCGACATACTACCGGCGGGGATTTCCTTCAGAATACATTGAAAGTCCCGTCTTGCAAGTCCGTTTTCCTCAATGACGCCCCGTATCTCGTCGGGCATCTCGTCTTCAGGATCGCCAATCTGACGAAGGGTGCTCCCGGGTCCGAACATTTCCGCCATGGGATCGCGCCGTACAATCTCGGGGTTCGGGCGCAGCGGTGGCGGCGGTTCAGCTTCGACCGGTTCGCGCACAAAGCCGTCGTTGACAAAAGAGGTTTCCGCCGGAGGATCATTAGACGGCAACGGCGATTCTTCAGCTTGTTTCTTTGCCATAAGGGTTCCTTTTGGGATAAGGGTTTTTTATAATTGGTAGAGACGTTCGGCCGAACGGCTCTACAGACGTTCGGCCGAACGTCTCTACAGACGTTCGGCCGAACGTCTCTACACGGCCGAACGTCTCTACAGCGGCGTTAATTTCACACCTTTTTTACCAGCAAAAATTAAATATCCGCCCACGCCGATAGCAAGGATTGTAAGAGCCGTCGGCAAACTGATAGCCGTTTTTCCTACCCCGGCCCCGAGATCACCGGCTCCCTGCGCCAGCTTTTGCAGGAGTTCCCCGGTAGTGGAGAACAGCGACGCGGTAGGGTCTTTCCCCGCGTAAAAGTCGATATTTTTATAAAAGGATTGAGCGACAGGTAACGATACGCCGACGTTTGCGCTCATGGCAACGATCTTGTCAGCGCCGGGAAGCAGGGGCCTTGCTGCCTGATAGATCATTTTATTGATAAGCCCTATGTCCCATCCATGCTCACCGAAAGGAGTAATAAAACCGATACTGAAAGCCTTTAGTTTTTTGTCGGCTGTTTCAGAATAGATTTTTTCGGCAAGTTGCGCTCTCCATGACATACCGGTTATAGACGCTGGAAGAATATCAATACCCATGACTTCAAACGATGACATACTTACCCCCGGGATTTTTTAAAGATAATATATCCAATAGCAAGACACAACATGACCGTACCGGCACCGATGGTCGCCTTATAGCCCATGCCTTCCGCCGTTGACGGTATAAACTGTATAAGACCCCTGGCCCCCGACTTCGGGTTTTTCGCTTGCGGGTTCCAGAGACTTTCAAAGTTGATGAGCCGCCGTAAGGGTTCGACCGGAAGATTGAGTTCGGAAGCTGTCTTTTTAAGGGCTTTTTCTTCGGCGGCGGTAAGCGTTACGGTTTTCCGGGGCTTATTTACAAGCGCGACGTAATCGGCGGGGGAATTGATACCGGGATTGGATTTTTTGACCCTATCGGGAAACTGCGTATTGATGTTGACCCGCCGGTATGCGGGATAAAACACCGCCATATACAAGTCCTGTTCAGTACCGTTAAACGGGGTATTTTGGGAAATCATGGACAAGTAGGCAAGGACCGGCCCTTGTAGTTGCGCTATTCTGGTAGGATGTTTCCGTACCAGCGTATCGGCGGCATTTCCCATAATATTATCCTCTTTCCGATTGAATACGCCGTAAAAAAAGTATCTGCTCACCTAATGACGTAAGTAAAACAGCGTAACAAAGAGCGTTTTTAATTTCCGGTACCGTAGCGTCCACACCCTTCATTTCATAAAGCAAGGATCGAAGTTCTTCCCATGTAAGATCGGTACAGTCGGACATACCTTAAATATAATACCCTAATACCGCCGTAAATTCATCTTTTTTACTCTGGACGATCCTTAAAAGTTCGTCCGGTGAAATAGTCGTTTTTTCAATCGCTTCACACCCGAAGGTTTTTAAAAGTCCGGCGACCGTTTCGCTGCACCATTCACGGACCGGATGGGGTTTGATTATTTTTTTCAAGATTGGAAGAAACGACAGTAACCCGATAAAATCATACTTGCTGTCTTCAGCGGCACGGCGGCGTATGAGTGATAGATACTGCTGGGCAGCTTCCCGTATTACCGGATTGTCAAAGCCTTTCCATACATACATGGCTACGATCCGGTTACTGTTTTTCGTGTAGAGTTCAAGGGAATTTTCCCTTAATCCACGGGCGGTCTGTTCGGTGGCGAAAAGCTGCCCGTGGTCTTCGGTAACGATAAGGGAATGGTTCGGGGCCGCTTTATCAGTCAGCCCTCCCCGGACCAGTTGTATCATCCGTGCAATCGGTAAGGTGCTTCGGGTCCACGCGAGAGCAAGAACCGGAATATTGGAGTAATTAATTTTCCATGTCATATTCGGCGTTTCCCATCATTTTAGCGACGGTATCGTATACATTAATCAGTTCAAGCGGAACTTTGTTCTTGAACATAGCTTCAAGATTTTCTTTTGGAAAATACGGTTTCAGAGCCAGCTTTCGGGCGGCATTCTCACGCCATGCGAAGTGTATTACTTTACAATCCATAAATATCCGGTAATTACCCGGTACGTACTTTAATATATGAGATCCTTTATATTCAACGGGTGCGCCTGCCGGGGCCGCGAGTATCTTTGTTCTGACCATATCCGTTTTAGGACCGTTACCAAGATGAGGAATGGAAAGTTTTTTGATCGGTTCGCCGGTGTATTCTTCAATAAGGGTGTATTGCTTAAAGGGATCGTGATAACAGTTTTCAAGCGTTTCAGCGTAGCGGTCTTCAAGCAGTCCCCACAAGACATCATACCGCGAAAGCATGTCCCGGTAATCTATCCGTGATCCGTTGTCCATTGCCTGAAACTCGTCGGCGTCGGCAGTGATAAGAAAATCTCCTTCAGGCAGATTATCGGCAAAGTTGCGAAAATACGCGCTTCGGTTACACCCGCAGGAAAAAGGTCCATCAATGGTTTTAACGTCGAATCCGGCGTTTTTATAATCTGAAATTATGTTCCGGGAAATATCGCCGTTTTCACGATGAAGAAAAACCGTATAACTATCGAGCTTTTGAGAAAGGTAATATTCAGCCCACTCCGGGAACAAGTCAAGATCGTAATCAACGCCGACAAGTGAGAGAAAATGAATTTTCATCGACATTAATTCCTGTTTTGTTCTTCGCAATGGCTTTTAAGTTCCTGCATGGCCCGGGTATTGTTTTCAATTATCTGCAATAATCGCCTTTGCAGATAAAAAACGTCATAAATGAGCACTCCTGAAATTATACCGATAGGTCCGGACTTTGCCAGTTCAATCAAGAGTTGGTCCATTATGGCCATCCCCAGTATCCCCGCCGGTGGACCGGCGAGTATCTATGGATAAAGGTACCGGCAAACACCGGCGAATAAAACGTAAACGGTATACGGGAATCGTTTGAATGAATACACGCTTTAATGCAAACATGCCCGATAAACGACGCAGTGGCCGTTGTCGTGATCGGTACTCCCATAACGCTTAATACGGTAGGCATGGCATTTTTCCTGTTTTTTGGTAGATACAGACGTTCGGCCGTACAGCCGTTCGGCCGAACGTCTCTACAGCCGTTCGGCCGAACGGCTCTACACGATTATAAACGTATCCCCATCCGCCAGCGGTTGAGACAATTCCTTCACGGTAAAATGACCCTTGCCGCCGATCAGCGCATACCCGGTGATCGCCCGGGCCTGTCTTTCAATCGTTCCTGACGTTACGATAAGGGTCCGGGTCCGGTAAAACTCTGCATCAGCGTCAGTGATGTCCGCCGCTTCAAACTCCGTGGCCGTGGGAGCGAATACGGAATCATCCACGGTACCCGTTGCCATGGTATTCGCGGAGATCGCCAGAAGCTCGGCAGGGCTTACAACCCCATTTATCTTTATCATATCGGCCAGAACGGGGTTTGTCACGTCCGTTGTAACCGGTACGGTACAATCAGGCGTCTCGAACGTCAGATCATGGCCGCCAGTGCCTTTAAGGAGCGACATACCGCTTCCGGTACCACCGACCGCCCGAATACCGTCAATACCGCCGTATGCAGCTATGGCGCGTCCATTATCAGAAATGATACTTGCGCCATCCCCTTCGGCGGCTACTTCAATACCTCCCCGGATACCCATGGCATTAATTTCAATTCCTGCCCCGCTCAGAACCCCGGCAAGAGGCCCGAACACCGCACCGCTGCCGCTGCCCTCTCCGTCATCGCCGTAACATTCAAGGCCGTGTGCAGCGCCTAATACGTAGAATCCCGCGCCATTGGTTGCAATGGTGCTGATTCCGGCGTTCCTCGCGGAGATATTAAGACCGGTCCCTTGTGGGGCTGCAACATTGATACCGTTGCCAAGTGGCGCGCTTGCATCTATCGCATTGCCGCCCGGGGTTTCAGTTCGCAATCCGGCACCGATCCCCGACCCTTCAAGTTTCATGCCATGGAAAGGACCGTCCACGGGTCCGGCTCCTTTAAAATGGACGCCATGGCCAAAGGAAGGACAAAAAGCGTAAATACCTGAAGTGACATTACCGCCTTCGCATGTCATGCCTGGACCGCTGGACCCGCCTTTATAATATATGCCGGAGCCGTTTGACCCGCCTTCGTATTGCGCGGCACTCGCATTACCGGTCGGGTTGGCTTTTATGTAAAGAGCCGGGGTAAGCAATCCCACGGAATAAAGTTTCACCACTGTTGATTCCGCTTCAATATCCACGGCGATACCGGCAACCGATTGTATACGGACGGCTTTTTGCTTTGCATTAGTGATATGGAGGGCGTGATGAGTCGCGGAATCGTTCTTGATTTCCACCGCTTCATCGTCAACATTTATTACCGACAGTTTTTTAAGCGCAAGCGTCGCGCTGTTATCGTCAGTCGGGTTTCCATCTATTGATATGAGGTCGGCAGGCAGCGGCGTTGCGCTGGGGGTTTCCAGATTGAAATCATGTCCGGTACCGCCGCCGCTTTTAAGCGTCAATCCATGCATATCGGCGGCGACCGCTTCGCACTTCATGGCGCTATTTGAAACGCTCGTTACATACAGACCTTCAAGCGATGATCCGCTAAGCCACATACCGGCGGACCCTGCCGAAACATAAATACCGGACCCGGCTGCGTAAATAGCGATACCCGCTTGCTCCGCGCTGGTCATGGTAAGACAGTTTTCCTTTGAGGTCACCGTCATGGCCCCGTTGTTCGGCGCTGCGATGACAACGGCCGGACCCGTGCTATTCTGGATATTAAGAGACTTCAGGTTGAGGTTAGCGTTATTGCCGACCGTCGCTTGTCCGTCAATCGCCGTTATATTGGAATCTATGGTAAGACCGGTAACGGCCGTAAGCGTCCGCGCCGCAGCGCCCCATATCGCCGTTGCGGTATCGGCAACCAGCGTTCCGAAACTGGTAAGCGTCCGGGTACCGCTGGCCCATATCGCGGCAACAAGCCCGTTGAGCGTATCGAGATACCCCGCCCGGGTGGTCGTATAACCCTGAGCGGTCAGCGCGTCCTGGGTGGTTTGAGAAAAATCAAACGGAATAAAGGCGCTGGCATTACCATACGTACAGACCTGAATACATTGTTCATCCCATTCATAAAGAGCGGTCTGATCCTTGAACCTGATCGTAAGGATTTTACATTGCAATTCCGTCGCGCTTAATTGTATGCGGACCTGTACCCCGCCGTCGGGTTCGGCGTCGGGAAGCGTGGTGATGTTTGCGAAAGCGCCGCCGTCTTTGGATATGGTTACGTCGCCGGTCGCAAGGGTGGGGTTCGCCTGTGCGTTGCGGCTGTTTGCGGTCAGAAGGATCGTGAAAAGTTGACCGGCTGTATTGTATTTAAGCCATTCCATAAACAGTTTCCTTTTTTAATAGGGTCCGGGAAAACCGAGATTAAAAGCAGTATTAAAACCACGCTGCATTGGACGGGATTCAAGAACGGCGTTCCAATCGGCAGGCATAAATTCGGCATAGCACATTACCATATCCGCCGCCGCCGGTACGGTATACCCGAAAGTATAGGTTCCCACCGTCGGGGGAGCAAGACGGAATTGACCGCCGCCTATGGTTGCGCGGTTACCCCGTATAATGGATTGGTTATGCGTTCCCGACGCGCTGACTTGTTGATTGACGTTGTTTCCTACTATGGCGATGGATCGGGACAACGATGCCCGGGTTCGATAATCCGCAACTGATAACGAGGTTACTCCGTCAGCGAAGGTTTTAAGAAGCGGAGAGGGATTGGTTTGCCGCATACCATACCATGAGGTAACGAACATCATACATCCATTATCTGCGTTTTTATCGAAGTTGGCGACGACATTATACGTACCGGCGGCGGGAAGCGCGGCGTCGGGCATACACCAGAGTTGAGCGAGTAACAGACCGTCGCCGGAAGTCTGAAATTGAAGATAGGTCATGCCGACGCCGTTATACCGGACGTAGTTTACAAATAATGCTGAGGAACAATGAGTGATAAGCCCGACAACCGCCATACGGTTGTTTCCGGCGGCGCCAAGTACGTGACTGACCGTAAGGGTGGACACCCCGGTATTGTCTCCTTGTGCTCCGCTGTCGTAGGTTATCGGCATGAAAAAACCTTACGGAAGTTTGTTCTGAATGTCTTCAATGAGATCGACATTGGATTTTTGCGTAAGGTATACCGCTTCACCGGCAACACCAAGATTATACGAATACCATTCAAGATACTTGATGTCGGCAACAGGGATTTTTCCAGCGGTATCCACCGTTACAACTTTTACCATACGCTTGGTCACCGGCATACCGGATTCCTGCCCTATGGTAACGGGATCGGTTACCAGCGCGTAAATACTACGCAATTGTATCATTACTTCCGCTTCTGTCATACATTACCCCTTATCAGGTTGGCGGTGGTGGTATCATTTCAAAAGTTTTGGTGACGGTATCGGAACCGCCGTCATTTTCCACGGTGAGTCGGACTTGCCACTCATAGTATCCTATTGCAACTTGAGCGTAACGGGCATCCCCCATATCGAAGTAAAAAACGATTGTCGCGCTTCCGTCTCCTATGACTTCCCATTCTTCGGTCATGCGGTTATAAAGCTCCCACGCCCGGGACGTAACCGTCCCCGTACTCTCGTCTTTAAGTTCTATATCCATGCCGCTTGATGCAGGGGTAAACATCGCGCCGATATTTACACGGGTACCACCGAACAGATCGGTGGCATATCCGGTATAGGGAGCAAGCCCCGGAGCGGGAGGGGTAAGAATACCCGACATGATCGTATACGCAAACGCGTACTTGTACGCGTCCCATTCCGGCCAGGTCGGGGGCGTCCAATCTCCCTGAGCGTCCGTATGCGTACCGGCGGGAACAGCGACGGTAAACAGGCATTTATCAGATACCATGAGGTCGGGGTATCCATCAAGAAGATCGGTATCGAGTATACTGTCCTGTAACTCAGGAATTGACATTACGGCATTGACGATGGTCGGGGCTATGAAGTTACAGCCCTTGCCATATGAAGCATAACCGCCGGTGTCAAACGTAATACGCAAGGCTGCGCGGATGAACAGCGTTTTCATGGTCTGGTACTCGTTGATAAGTACAAAGTCCTCGCTGGCCTCAAGTATTCCCCGTTCGTATTCGAGAGCTACGGGGGCGTCGGGATTCCCTAAAACGATATTTGACGCCCTGATACGCCATGGATCGGTTAGCATGTTTTTGAATATGACACCGGCCCCGGCAGCGTCGAAAAGGAAAGGATCGGAACCGTAATCATGCATTCCCCTGATAAGAACCGTCGTACCGGCCGGAATTGTCGTGGCGATACAGGCGTCCCGAAACTCCGTTGCATTCCACGGAGAGTATTCCGTTCCATCGCCGCCGGAAGTTTCAAGGTCCAGATTCACGTAAAGAGTAGTGGGTATCGGGGCCTCAAAAAAACACGCTCCTATATCAGAGCGTTCTTGTTCGTCAAAAAGACCCGTTTCATATCCGGTATACGGAGCATTACCCGGACGGGGCGGCGTCGTTACGTCGGCAAGCAGTACGGCGGATGAAAATTCCGACGTTTCTTCCTCATTCCACGCGGGAAACGCCGGGGCCGTCCAATCCTGTTGACAGTCGGTATACGTGGTATTACTTGACGTATACGAAGCGCAATCAATGGCGCATCTGTTGAAAGCGACGGAAGTGGGGCCGCTGTAGTAGTCGCTTATATACGGGGCTTTTATAAGATTATCCTGAAAGACGCTGTTTCCGGGTCCGTCCGTAAGTATACCGGTACCGGCACTTATGATACAGCCATTGGCGTTACCGCTGGAACGGACGTATATATAATCGGTTGCATACAATATACACGTATTATACGTGCAGCGGTTTATTTCTAACTCGGACGAACAGTTGATGATACCGTTGTAAACCACCATCGCGCTTTTAATACCCCAATAGTTAATATCCAAACGCCACGGGGTTTCAGGATAGTATGGACGTATGGTATGGTTACCGACAAGCCCGGCGTCATAATAATCCACGTAGTCGGTGCCGCTGTGAGAACCGTAAAAATAGAAATCCGTCGCCGCCGGGGAAGTACCGAGATAGGTAAGAAAATCGGCAAAAGAATAGGGATCACCTTCAGTTCCGGCGCTACCGGTGGTTTCCAGAGATAGATTGACGAATTTATCGGCCATTTTTTACTCCTGTCAAGGACTACAGGTTTCGGTGGTATCGAGTAACCTCAAATTTACCGACACTTCGATTTCTTCAGTTTCAACGTAATTACCCTGAATATCCGGGGAAAAAGCCTGAGCAATGAGCGCGTTGTTTCCCGATGCCGAAGAACAAATAATATACCCGTTACAATTATTCCACCCGCCCGGGCCGACATTGAAAATTTTAATAACGCTTTCCGCAAGGCCATTGAGTACCGTCCAGTCGGTATCACGGGTAATGACAAGTCTCGAATATCCCGTACCGGTGATCTCGGTAATACCGCTCCCGATCTGAGCGGAAACCGCCGGATTTACGAGATTGGTCATAATACCCATATAATAATTCTGTACCGGCAACGTCTTTAAAAGCACGTTTAAGAAGTGGGTTTGTCCATCAAGTAATAATATGCCGCGTGCCATAAGTCGTCACATCCTCAGAACGGTAAGGGATACTGTATCGGGTCGTTATGAAACTCCTCCCCGTGGGGATCGTCGTTTTCAAGCCAGTTTTCATCACGCCATGAAAAATCAGCTATCGGCGGTTCCGGCGGGGCCGGTGCGGGATCGACATACTGGATGAGCGGACACGTATGGGCGATCTTCACGAAGGGGATTATCCGCATGAAACGCCCTTCAAGGTCCGATGGTACTCCCACCATGGACACGTCGGGACAATAGCAACTACCGTGTATGTAATACTCATCGCCGGGAATGAGAGCGCGGGAAAAGTTCGCTATGTCTGAGTATAAGTCAAGGACCAGTTCGTAATTCGGAAAGGGAAGAACAAAAACGCCGTTTGTCGAGCAACCGTAACCGGGCAACCATGCTTTTGTCGGGGAACTCGGCTGTATGGTAGTGGGACTATTCGACATGGTAAGCTGAATATGCGGGGAAGCTGATTCCCGGTCCATGTCATACCATAACCCTACCCGGGCCTCATAGGAATGACCGGATAACCATGTGCCGTTTACGTCGGTCTTGTCAACGAGAGCCGTGTATCTGAGCGTTCCCACCGGGGCAGGATTCCCCGCCTGATTGTTATACAGCGGATAATCAGGTATGGTGAACGTGAAATTTTCCGGCATGTATAAACCGATGGACAACACTTTTATGTTGTCCCTGTTCTGAAACTGCGTCTGAAGACCGGCGATACCCCACACACCATAAGGCCCGGTGTTCGGGTGGACGGCTACCTGTGTTTTAGTTATGTCCACCGTAAAGAAAGGACACGCGGAAAGCGTGGGCGTCAGAACGTCGATATATTTTCGCATGACCATTAGTATTCTCCCCTGCTTTCGTGATGGACCGCCGGGTACATATCCTTGAACATTCTGATAAAACCCTGATCCACTATTTCCTGTGCGGAAATTATAGTGGTCAGGGAAATATCAGCTTTTCCTACCGTGTTCGTGGACTGATCGAGGACACCGGTAAAACCGGCGTACAATATATCTTCGTCCTTCTGTGAAATCCACGTAAGACGGTAATCGAAGTTCTGAAAATATTTTACCATGTAAATCGGTTCACGGAAAAGGATCGTTTTACCGGTACTGCGCAGATACATCTGAAACTTCGGCACCGTCACCACGTCCGATACATAGTCAAGCTCCTGTATGTCGGCAATGAAGGTGATGGACCGGAAGTAATACAGGCAGTTCGCCATAACCGGCCGGTTGGGGGTCAGGGAGCTTGGCGGATCATTCCACGTATATTTTCCCGACGCGAAAGGTGCCGAAGACGTATAGGTAAATTCAATGGGCGGCGATGACGAATACGGAAGGTCTTCGAGACGCGGCACTTGACGATGATTTGACATTATATATCCTTTACTGAAAAAAATGTAAAACCCTTCAGCCGAACGGTTCTACAATCGAATTTTCATCCCGTACAGCATTGCCGCAATTCGTAAATCCTTCGTCGGGTGCTTGTTCGTGAACTCAAACGCAAGAACCCCCTGTATCGGCAACAGATATTCACACCGTAACGCCTGAAAACCGTACTCATACCCCTGCATGGATGACAACGACATCGGTATACGTGCCGTCGTATCGAAAATCGCCTGTATGTTCTGACCGCCGAAAAGAACCGTCGAACCCGACCCGAGCGCGGAAAGCGACGCCTGAAGATACCCGGCATAGGGCGTTCCCGGCAAGAGATTTTCAAGATACAGCGAAGCGGCATTGATACTTTCATACCACTCATACGTATTCAGTATGTCAACTACCCATGCCGTAGTATTCCATCGATACGTTACCCCGGCCGTCCACCCGTTCGCCGTAAACTGCGCTATATACCTGTCGTTAAGAACCGGAGCTACCGGCAGCGCCAGAGAGTTGTCAAACAGCGGAGCCGCCGGACGAGGAGCGGCGTAATACGCGCTGTACTTTATGGCGATGAGTTTGTAATTATAATCAGGTTCAAGCCTGATATAATGAGGAGTGACGGCGTTTGCCCGACAACGGACCGTGAAGGTGGACAAGTCGGGCGGATCACCGCCAGGCGTCCAATCAACGTCATTGTGATTGATAAGACCGTAAAAATACGGGTGTGCCGCGACCCCTTCAAGTCCCTTTACGGGGTCGCGTCCGAACTTTACGGAATAATCCTGTAAGGTCGGCAGCATGTTACGCCCCCGGAGTCAGATATTTGAACCCGTGCAGCGTAATGGCGAACTTGTGACCCTCACCCGATGACTGCCCCGCGATGTAAGCGGCGTTGAATGCGGCGTTGTCATTGTTACGGATGTCAAAACGAATCTTGCTGTTCCGAAGGAACGTATACCGGAACGGGAAGGGTTTGACGAAAGATGTCCCATACCCGGGGGTGGCGAAAAGCTCGAACGGCGTATCGCCGCTGGTCAGTTCACGACCACTGCGGGTATCGGTAATGCGAAGCGTAAGCCCCCGCGCCGCCCATGCCGCATTGCCGACCATGGGAAACGATGACGGATTGTTCGCGTCATAACCGAAGGCGCTGGCCACCATGTATTTACAGAGGAAATCCGTACCCTGTTCAATGGTGATGGTGAAGGGCTTTGAAGTCTGCCCGAGAATAAAGTCGTTGAGCGTATACGAATACGCCCACTTCATCGCCTGTACGTTTCTTTCGTGCTGTACCTCGTCGGCCAGCGCGGAAAATACGGGACTTGCGGCGATTGAGGCGGCCAATTCAGGTTGATCTTGATAACGCTGCTGTTGCATAATACGACTGTCCTTTTATTAAGGTGATAATCGTCGCCCTTTTGAGGAAATCCCGGGGCGGGGCGAATCGCCCCGGAATTTTTATTGTACGGCCGAAGTAAAGACGTTCGGCCGAACGTCTTACTTCGCGCGAGTGAGGAACCCTTCAAGGGTCACGTTCATCGTGCAGTAGTTGGCTGCAAGCCACGCACACGAATTATACAGCGGTTTCGCGGACGCGTTGATGTTCGTGATGTCACCGTTCGTGACGTGCTGGATGACCTGAAAAGACACAAGCTCGTCCAGAAAGATCGGTGACGGTTCCAGTTTGATCCACCCGGAAACCACGGTGTCGCCGTGACGAGCGGACGAAAGCGTTGCCGCGTTCGAGCCGTTGATGCAGAGCGACGGAAGAAACTGACGGCCGTGGACCTGAAAGTCGAACTCCCGACCCGCAACGCGGATCTCGAAAACGCTGTTCTGCATCACGTTGACATACGACTGCGCGATGATGGAAGCGTTCGGGAAGGCGGTGTTGCCGGTGGAACCCATCTCATACTGTGACAGAAGGGCCACGCTGATACGGGTAACGAGAATCGTCTGGCCGTTCGGCAGCTTGCCGGAATCGGTCAGGTTGGTTTCGACCTTTGTTTTCGTTCCCGAACCGCGCCACGGTGCGCCGATGGGCTGAGAAAAATAGGTGTTGTCGGAAGGGGCAGCACCGAATACCCGGGTGTCCCATATCTGATGCCTGATTGCATCACGGGCGTTCGAGTACGTTCCGCCTGCACCGAGACGGATCATGTTTGACGCTGTTTTCGTGAGAGCCATAAAAACCTTCTCCTTTTAATTGTGGATTGGTGTCCCGGGAAATACCCGGCTGATAAAACCTACATTAATCACCCTCATGTTGTCAAGTATGGCATGTAGGGCGTAACATTTTACGCCCTACACCCCGAGGGTATTACCCGATTTCAATCGAATCGCTGCCGTAGTCGATATCATCGCCTACGCCGTCGCCATAGCTTGCGCCCATGATCGCCGGGGCGTAATCCGTCCCGATTTCAGGAGCGTAACTGGCCCCTACGATTTCCTCAGCGCCATAACTCGCGCCGAGAACTGCGGGATCACGGCCGGGAAGCGGCGGCAGTTTGAGGGCCTTGACGTTACAGGCGATGAGATCGTAGATACCCATGGCCAGCACCGTGCCGCCCACGGTCTTGACGACGTTCTGCTTCACGAACGCCATGGCAGCGATGCCCAGCGCGATATGAACGACGCCGAAATACCGGGACTGTTTGGCGAAAGAAGCAGGCATGAACCGGGCGATCTGCGGCATGGCAAACATGGAAATTGCGATGCCACCGGCGACCGGAAGACCGGCCATGAGGCTGCGGTCAATCCCCATGGGGAGACGCGGAAGCAGCGGATTCCGGCGATACCGGCGATACGAACGCTTCCGGGGATTGATCCTTGTCGGCCGGGGGAACAGACGCGACCGAAGCGGACGGCGAAACTTCGTTCCGGTCCAGATCACCACCGGACGATGAGCACCCTTACGACGCCGCTTTGACCCGCGAACGAAGGTTGTGGCCTTCAGCGCCTTGCCAAAGCTGAACATCTTGCGTTTGCGGGACACTTTACGCCGCTTTGCTTTGAAGCGGGTAGCGAGTCCGATAGGAAACTTCGCCATGACTTTCTCCTTTGTTTGCTCCTTGCGGGAGCGTTTGGAGCCGCTACCACGCGGCCGTTTTGACTGTATAAACCGTTTCCCTTTTGAGGGGGAAGGATTGATGAGCGTTACGATCATGATATACTACCTCGTCGCCATGGAATGAACAACCCATCCGGCAATGAATACAACGATTGCTGCCGGAAAAGCGTATTTTAAAACCGTCGGCATAATATACGTGTTCGCGTTCAGGTCCAGATTAGACGGAGCCTTCGCTATCTTCATCGACGCCGCCACCCGGGTTTCAAACCACTTTTTAAGTATCTCGTTTTGTTTCGTCGTCAAGACCATACGGGCCTTGTTCGTTCCCGGAATCTGCGTGATCGTCGGCGTTTCACCGGTAAGAGCCTGGATGAACGCGGAATAACCGGTAGCCAGAAAAGCGTCATTAGGTTGACCGGTAATGCCGGACGCCTGTTGACCAAGCGCAAGAGAGGCGATATATTCAAGGGCACTTGCCATGGTTTAATCCTCTACGTAAATGGGAGCGTTTACCGTATGCTGTTTTCGTGAATTGTGAAAATCCTTTTCTGAAATCTTTACGGCCACGCCATGCGTAACATGATAATAACCCCACGTATTGGAACCGTCCCGATTAAAGATAGCGCCAATGGAACCCTCTTTCGGTTTCGGCGTCGCGTACTTTCCGGTCGTATTAGTCCTTACGGCGGCAACGGGCGTTGCGGTAAGCGTCGCCACCGTCTCGGGGTTTCTGCGCGGTTGCTGTTTTATTACCGTATAGGATTCCACCCGCCGCCCAATATAACGATCTTTCATAAGGGCTTTGGCCGCTCGTATTGCGAGATCAAAAGTAACATGGTGCGCTTGTGACTTGAAAATTACCCTGCCGGTATCATCATACGCGACGATATAATATCCGGTCGGTTTTTTTGGTAGTTTTTTGAAAAATGTTCTTGTCATACGGAAAGCTCGTCTTTTTTACGGTATATAGACGCCGATAGTGACGTTGCAAGGGATAATCCCGCGCACGACATGGCGGCATAAGATAACGGCCGCATTTTATTGAATGTATAATACGCGATAATCGAATATCCTGCAAGACGTATCCACGCAAGGTATTTATCCGGGCCTGAAAATTCCACCGGGGAAAACGGCAAAAGCCCGACGATGATTTTATTTACCGTCGGGGCGGGGACATAAGACTTTACGGCTGTCGTAGCGGTATTCGTATCAGTTGGTTGTGTAGATTGATTAATCATACGTCAAACCCCCGTGATCGTAACCACTTCACACCCTTCCGGGCCAGTCGGTTTGCATCGCTGGCATTTTGAATATGAGGGTTACCCATGCCATGATGGGCCATGACAACCGCCGCCAGCTTGTTGGCAAAAGGACCGATGACGAAACGATACCGATGGCCGAATGAGCTTTCCGTCGGGGTCTGACGAGACATGAAAACCTCGTATCGATTGTCTTTTCGGCCTACGTAATACATGATATTCCTTTTGTGTATAGAGACGTTCGGCTAAACGGCTCTACAATAAATATTGCATTTCCATCATTTTTAGTTGCTGCGCCGCCGAGACAAACTTTTTCGCCGCTTTAAAATAACAATCCTTCCGGCGTTTCAATTCCCTGGCCTGTTCTTTATTCCGGGCCTGACCGTAAGAAGTCTGCATTTTATTCATACGGTCATAAATAGCCCCGCCGACAGTATATGAAATATCTGAAGGTTCGTAACGGGAAAGCAGGTCGAAAACCTTCTGACGAAGGGACGTTGACAATTTGAAGTTTTTAGAGGCTCCCATTATTTTCCCTTTTGAAAAAGCTCTACTTATCTGTACTGACGCCCAAGTAATACCGCTTGCGCCCATATCTCAATAATAGCACTGCGGGGACAACCTTCACTCGCCATGATCTGAGCGATTGCGGATTTTTTTGTCCGCGCCGTAACTTTTAAATGAGCGATCCCGCGATCATGTTTTAAACGAGCTATGTATATTTTCATACGCATTAGTTTTTTATCCCTTCATCATCAACCTTCAGATGATCACCGACCAGATACAAAAGATGCCGTCCGCTCTCATCCATGCAAACATCTACCGGCGTCTCAAATTCATGACGATACACGGCACTCCGCCCGTCTCCGCCGCCGTTACGCTTGTTACACCGGTATTCAATGGCAACAGCCCTACCAAGTACAACGAGCTTCCGGGATGGAAAAACTCTTACCCGCTGCTGCGTCCTGGGTTCCCTGCCATGGAATTGTCGATACCGGTCAATCGCGTCCACGTTCACCTCTTTACAAGGAGCATCATCATACCGAGAAGCGCAATGCCGCCAATGGCAAACGGTACCATCATGGACGCTTGCGGAGCTTCCGTCGGCCACTTGATGAACGTACTTCCGCCGCTGGTAAGCGTCTGCGGGGGAATCCCCGCCGCTTGCTGGACCGCCGCAATGTTGGCCTTGTCCGTCGGCGTAATACGACCCGCCGACGCGGTAAGGACCGCTGAAGTCACGGCACGGCCGGTGTCCGATGATACGGCTTTACCAATCCCCTTGACAATGCCGCCAATACCTTCCCAAATACTGCCACTCAGATGTTCTCCCCGATACGGGATACCCTGTTCAATGGCCTGTTTCCGGAATACTGTTTTAAGTGACGCCCCATAACAAACATCTTCACCAAGTACCTGTACGTTCATGGTACTCCGCCTTTATGTAGAGGTTGAAACGACCGAACTCTTTTTATTCGCCTTCGTGTATAAAAGTAGCCCCGCCGCCGCTGCAAGGCCGATAAGAAGAATGGCGTTGCTCTTTTTTTGTTCCCCTGAAACAACCGCTTGCGCTGCCGCGTCCTGACTCATACCCGGCATGTATACGGGGGGCGGTATGGCAGCGTCGGAATATGACGGAGCCGGGGGAGTATACATGTAGGAATCCGACGGAACGGTACCCGCCGACGGCACCCCGGCGGTAATGGCGGGAGACGTTCGTTTTACCGGTTTCCGAACGGGTTTCCGGCCGATACTGAGGCCGGTACCGGCGGCACTGAATAATCCACCGGCAACCACGGCGGCACCGCCACCGGTAAGGATCGTCGCCCCGGCGAGAGCCGACCCTACAAGGACACCTTTGGTAACATTACTGTATTTTGCTGTTTTTGCGGTAGGATCAAAACGAGCGATTGTTTTTATCGCCGCTTTTGTTTCTTTGATGGGATGAGCGACGAACTTGACGGCCTGACCTATGGGGGAATTAACTGCCGCTCCTTTAATGAATTTTCCGGCTCTCTTTAAAAGATTAGCGCCGAAAAGTACGTCTTCGCCATAAGCGGTGTAACTTGACATTGTAGGGCCTTTCGTGAGAGTAAAGATAGATCATGGTAAGATCAACCTTTCCGCTTCATCACGTTTTCGCCCTATCGTGTTGAAACTATAGGTGGGGTCCAGAAACAACCACCTACTATGAGTATACAATTCAACAGCTACATGATGCAAGAACTTTCTGCCATGTCGCCGGATCGCTACAAACCGGTACGGAATGGAAAAAAGCCGCGCCCAGGACGCCAGCGCGATGGCTTTATCATCGCAATCCCCACCGGTACCGCGCATATTCATGGTGTGAGACGGCCGCATAAGCGTTTCCGTAGTGACAGGATCAGGACGAAACGGGAGCTTTTTTATACGGTCGAAAACCTCAAGCATGGAGTACGAAGCATACGGAAGCATGTCGCGGTAGTACGTCTCGACAACCTTCCGCATAAGAGCCCCCGTGGAAACGGCGCTACCATTAGTATTAAAAGTGTAGATTTTCATAGGTGCTTAATTTATAATATATAGCAAAGACAGGTTTTTATCAATAAAAATCTTTTAAAGGAAAAAACCCTTATGCCGAAGATTGATCTAAGTAATATCCCCGTACCAAAAAGACCCCTTTCGGAAGAGGAAATAGGCAAGGCATATCTTGAAAGCATGATTATGCTTCCGGCAATTCTTCAATCATTAATGGAGACGCTGGACGATATGGCAAACAGCCTTTCGGTAGTGGGAGCGTATTTTGAGAAGAAAGGAATTAATGAGAATCTGTTTTCCCCGGAAGCTGACGAATGAACGATCAAATTACCGGAATCTTTTTGAGCTTCGATAACGGAGAACTTGAGCATATACAAAGAAAGCTCGAACTTTTCGGCTATGAAAAAAATGGAGAGGGATTAAAGGAATTTATTATCGATACGTTTGAAAGTATGGAACAGGCCCCGGAGCCTGACCGTACCGGTAATGTAATAAGTCAATTATCTGATTTTATACAACAGAACCCCGAAGGATTGGTAAACGGTATAAAAATGGCGGGGAAAATTAAGGATTTTTTATTGAAGAAAAGGAAGTAGGGGCGTAACATCTTACGCCCCTTTTTATTAGTGTTGAATTGTACTTGTCAATGAATAACGGTCTTTCAATTCCCCCGTATACGATAAGGCTTTTCTCGAATATTCGTTCACCCGTAAGCATGATAAACAGGGTTGCGTTTCCTTTACCCTCCATGAATGCCAGCACCCATTACACGACAACGGGGGACGGAATATACGCCGGTAAGATTCCTCAGTTACAGTTTTAGAGTAAACTTTTTGAAACTCACTCATAAATAAGGGTTCCTGTTTTAACGTATGAGGCGTAAAGAACATGATAAAAAGGTCCGGCAACATGACATTGCCGGACCTCCCCCATCATCAACCGACATCGATACTACCTTACTTCTTGCCCTTAACACTGGGCGTCTCGGTCAGAGGCTTGACATAAACAGGAGCCGGAAGCATTTTCGCCATTTCACTGAGGGCGTCTTCCCCTTTGTACTCGAAAAGAGGTTTCACTACCCAGCGAAACTTCGTGCCGCCTTTGGCGCTGATGTTTTCTTCAGCGCAGATTTCCACGCCGACCTGTGCCGCGCCACCGTCCTTCGCCGCCTTGTCAAACAGCGCCTTAACAACGCCTTCAGCGACACCCGGAAGGACAAGAGCCTGTGAACGAGCTTCGTCGCCGCTTACCAGATTGATGGCCCCGAACTCCCCGCCGAATTTGACGTAATTACCATACTGAGAAGTACCCGGGGTGGCAACCGATGCAATACCCCACACGCGAAGAACCGCGACAGGCTTTGTTTTTCCGGCGCAGATTTCTTCGATGTCCGACGGCCGCAGACCCATGGATGCCGTTGTGATTTTTTTGGGAAAAAGCGTGATACTCATACCGCCTCCTTATATAAGGGTTTTTTGGTGTGGGGCTTTTGCCCCGTTGTTTTAATAATATAATTCATGGATGAAAAAAAGCAAGAAAAAAAGAAACTTTTTTTATAGGGTACAATGGTTGTCGGTATTGTCGATTGCTTTAAAATGCTTTTTTGGGTGCTGTCCTTCAGTGAACTCTAATTCAGCATAATTGGCGATGTCCAGTAAGTGTTCATCATTTCCATCTGATTTATAGAGAGATATTTTTTCCTCTATTGCGGTGATACGCGCCCATACAGCTTTTTTTGGGTCATTGAATAAGCCGTATCGTAACGCTCCCATTATTTTACGATTCAAACGGTAGGTATTAAAAAGAGGGTTTCGTTCAGTTTTACGGAGAATGTCAGGGGAAGGTAACGGTTTCGGTAAATAGTTTTCTCTTTTAATACCGAAGGATTCGAGAAAACTTTCCCGCAAAATTGATTGAGCGATATAATCTTCATGCTTCATGATTAATCCTTCCAATATTCAGGGATGGTATTTTCATGTACTGATAACGGATGAGAATGCTGTAGCTCGTTAAGAAGTGTCGTACTGTCAACCTCTTTGGGCCACAACCTTTTTGCGTCGCAATTAAGGGACAATACTTTCGGCACGGTGGCGAATAAATTAATTGAATCAGGACTATGGTTCTGAGCCATGGCCTGTATCCACGATTCTACATGCAGTAAATTAAGGGTTATTTTTTTCTGTCCCGGATTTTCGGTAAGCAGTTTTTTAAGCCCCCACAAATTCACGCTGAAAGCTCTGCCGCAACGGTTACAGATGAAAAATTTTTCCTCCTTTGTTCGTGAGGTGGTTTTAACGTCCGTAGAGGAACAGCCCGGGCACTCGGTCTTTTCACGAAAACCCTTCAGGGCGTTGATACCGTTTATTTCATAGACCCCGCAAGCTACAAGTATTCCTTCTCCCTGCTCCACAAATTCAAATTTACCAAGCCCCGAACCGAGAAAGCGTTTCGGTATAGGTTTGCTGCATATGATGGAATCAGTATGTACGGCGTAACAATCCTCTTTGAGAAGATTCTGTAACCGGGTTACGGCAATCCGGGTTTCAGCGGTAATAATCGAAGCGTAAATAGGATTCCAACCCTTCCCGGCCTTGTATAAGGACTCGTCTTTATCGTAAAGGCACTGAGCCATTTTTCCATAAAAACCATTCATGACGATTTTATAATTATTGGAGCGTAAACGGTCCGTCTTTTTGTATTCGGTTTTAAGGTCGTATAATTCATTGAAGATCGCACGATAAGGGTAATCAAGACGCCTCTTGACAAGCCAGGACCCTTCAAGTATTTCAACGGTAACGGCTCTCCGGGGGATTTCCATCATTATATAATCGTACTCTTGTTTTGTTATGGTGATATGATAGGTTCCGGTCGGGTAAATACGTAAGGTACGATACAACCCGCAAGGAAGATGAACACGGGGGTTTTTATGGGTAATCTTTACACGCAAGAACCCGTAAAAAGCCTCGGTGACGTACTTTCTTGAATAGACGACTTCGGAATTGCGAATATCGATAAGGTTTGAAATGGCCCACGGGTACGCTGAAGATATATCGAACTCATACCCATGAAATTTACCCCTTGATGTAATGAGAAACTTACCCCCCTCATAGGATTCAAAGGCCATGCGGATGAGCTTACGGTTATGGTCCCAAAACTCCCACGGCGTAACGATTTCCGTTTTCGATTGTATGTAGTCGAAGGATATGGACGCTTCGGAAAAAAGATTCGTTACCTTGATGCCGGTTTCATTGAATTTATTAATCCATAGTGAAGCGAGCTTTTGGGTAAGTACGCAATCTTGTACGCAATAGTTAGCGATTTTTTCAAAGTGTTCATCGACATAAGGAACGGTGAAAAGGTTGGGGTCAATGTCGTTTTTGGATTCACTCAGGTATACCTTTGCGGCGGTATCGAGCTTGCAGCGCCCGTAAAAGGGTGCCATATCCCAAAATTTTATACTTGCCCCGCCTGATGTGAATTTACGAATGGATAAGCACTTGTGAGGAATGTAACGTATGGTGTATTTATTACCATTATGAAAAAGTTTGACTTTATGATGGACCTGAAGACGTTTTATGATCTCTTGTGGAAACAGTTTAAGGATCGCGCCGGATTCGTATTTAAGATTCCATACTACGAAGTTGGCTCTTTTGTACTTGGCGGCGAATAACGATTCAATTAAACGGTCGGGGGAAATCACGTCACCGAGGGAAGTGCAAAACATGAAAGGATGACCGGACCGATACGCTTCAGAATCAAAGCCTATCAGGTTTTCCAAAGGCTTTGAGAAATTAAGAAAGCGGGGGCGTTTATATACTATATCGGCAAAGCGGGTAAGAGGGACCATTACACGTTTTTTCTAAGGGTTTTTTTACTGGTTATTTTTTGTCAAGACCTGATATTCCTGCTATATCGTCCCATTCATTATAATCGTGTTCTGATTCACTCATGCCATAAAGTACCTCGTCAAGCGTCGGATAATCGTCGGTACGGGGTTCCGATAGTTCTTGTGGTTCCTCTGGTACGTATTCGGGTTCTTCCTCGTCTTCAGTTGTATCGAGGTACGTTGTGGAAGGATCAAAAATACCCGTGGAAACAATCGGTTCATCCCCTTCATCGTGATCGGGAAGATAAGACAAAGGTTCGTCAGTAGGGTCCGGGAAGATCGGTTTTAAGATTTTAGCGGGCTTTGGAGGTTTCGGCGGCTTTACGGGTTTCGGTGGTAATAGCTTGTCCCGCTCCTGCTTCCTGTAAGCCTTTACCCGGTCATGGTAGGTCTGTTCATAGTTGTACTGTATCTTTCGCGCTGATCGGGTATACGTCTGTATTATGGTCTTGATTTTATGGGGAGCATGGGTCTTGAAAGACTTGGCGTTTTTATAGTTGGCCCCTGAAGCTCTTAATTTATGGTACTGCCAGCGATGATAGAGAGCGGTAAGACGTTTTATGGTCTGTTTTGATGGTGTTACTTTACGATCCCGGATTCGTTTAAGAGTGCTGGCCGGTATGCCGGTTCCCTTGATGGTTCGCGGACGCTTTACAATAGGGCGATTATCGACACCCTCTTTTGGTTTCCGTCCGGCCTTGACAATGCGGGTAACAGTAGTATGACCCTGTAACTCTCCTAATGATAATTTACTGAAAAGGTAGGCTATTTTATGTTGAGTTAATTTACGCGGCACGATGGACCTTTCGTGTGGACCATATAGAGGTGGGGGAGAAGTTTTTTAAGACCTCTCCCCCAAAAGATCGGGGCAACTGCAAGTACGTACTGGTCCAGGGTACGGCCCCGATATAAAAATAAGATTATGACCGGGAGGATTCAAGTAAAAAATATAAAAACGCTTCACATGATTCGCACTGACAACCAACTGGATGAGGTTTGGAATAGGTTTCTGGTGATTTAAAGGAGGGGGCTTTAGGGCCGTCCTTTAGAAAGTCAGACTTTTTTCCAATGATATTTAAGGTCAGCGTTTCCATGTACATAAATATACACTGTTGATAGCATGATGTCCAGCGTTAATGATAGCGGAGCACAACGCTTGACAGATAATAGTAAGGAGTGTTTATTAATATGAACCTCCAATTCCTTCCCTTCCGTGTAGTTCGTGGAATCGGAGAGGGGTGAAAAATGGTCCGCACCGTGTTTATATGGGATAGTGTGAGAGTAAAGACACTAAAAGGCCCATAAATACAGGGTGAAAGTGGTAGTAGAATGTGTCAAGCGGTTTTTGTGGAATGTTAAGATTAAAAAGATAATCTGTTAAAAGATAGCTTTTGACAAATGATAACATGAAAACGGCCAAAAAAGGGGTAAAAACGCCATTTAACGGCGACGTGTTAAATAGCGCACTTGTAAAGATTTTAAAGAGTGGTTAATAAGTGGAAAAAGTAAAGATAAAAGGATTGATGAAATGGGAGGGTCTGGTATGGGTAAGTTATTGATAATACAGGAGGATAGGTGGGGAGAAGAAAATTGATAAAGGGAAGGGAAAAAAGAAAGAAAGACGTATACATACATATGGGGGG